>Ga0206126_10001430_pt1 | contig 28662 bp, 19 predicted proteins | sample Helgoland_Spring_5_FD_148621 | JGI IMG/M metagenome (GOLD analysis project Ga0206126, IMG submission 148621) | Pelagic subsurface seawater microbial communities from Kabeltonne, Helgoland, North Sea - Helgoland_Spring_Bloom_20160412_1 | ecosystem: Environmental > Aquatic > Marine > Epipelagic ...
TCATAATCAACAAGCATAGCAGCCAAAGTAGGATGGTAGGAACCAATATCAAATTCGACAAAAATATCGTTATGCGGAATAAAACTTTTTCGGGATCCGTCTTTATGTGAAAGTGCTGCATAATTGACTCCCCTAAATTTGTTAGAAGGCCTTGTCGTAAGCGTTTTATAGTTGTAACTAGTGTATACAACATCGTTTTCAACTGGGTGGAAATGTTTTTCAAATTCATCTTTATCAATTTTTATACCATTACGCTCGATTGCATTAAATACAAGCGTGGCTCGGTCATTATAAAACGGGTTTACCACGGTATTAACACGATGCTCCAAATCATCATATACTTGCTCGCAAACCTCATAATGTTTGGTAATTGGCACAAGTTGATTAACCGTTAATAGATCCGGAAATCTCCTATATAATGTAGAATGAGCTGTTGTTTTTGGAGGTATATACGGAGGAGATCCTAATGTTATATCTACAAGTTGCTTTAAAATCGTGTAGTGTAGAAATTCTTTCTTGTCTCTTACATATATCGTCTCTAACCCTTTTAAATATAAATATACCTCATCCTCAAACAAATTTTCACATTCGGGGTGAGATATAGGTAGAATGTATCCCTTATGACCTTGGATAGGTCTTACATAGAAGCCAATAATAGAGTTTTGTGTTGGATGTTGGTAAGGATTATTTGAAATAATCTCTACAAACGCTTCTTTAAAACCGCTATTTTTTAAAACCTCAAATTGTTCTTTATTCTCTATTAACCAAAACACTTATATCTATAACTTTACTTATAGAACTTAAGATAATTATACTTTAGGTAAAATCCAAATCCAGTTATCCCAAGTTCTTGTTCTCTTAACTTTACCATATTTTCGTTTACACGAGCAACTTCGTTTTTGTCCCCTGTTATTAACCATGGTAATTGGATACCAATATACAAAGAATTTTTAAATAATCCACTAGTTTCAGTGTATCTATTTTCATTGGTTTTTTTAGAAAAGTATCTTGTAAATTCTCCTAACTGGTAATCTTGGGTGTTGGGTTGGGGGTAAAAAGGAATAGGTGGTGGAGGTACTGAGGAGTTTGGGGTGATATTATTAAGCAAGGAATAATTAAGATTATCTATACCATAAAATCTGTAGTCAGTTTCTTCTTCTCCTTCATCAGTAGTAGCTGTTGAAGATTCTGGTGTTGTTAATTCTAAATTACTACCGTCTTCTGGGAATCTTCCAGTGTAAGCTTTACCATCAATAGTAGTAAAATAGTACCCAATATAGGGTTGATTAGATCCTAGTATAGATAATTCACCATTACAATATAAATTAGGAGTTATATGTGATTTTGGATAATACATTTTTAAGTTCCTTTTACATCATTTATATCTACGTATTGTGAAGATGAAGAAGATAAACCATAAAAATTAACAAATTCTAATTCTCCAGCGCTAAATACAGTTTTACCATCTTCATTACTTATTCTAAGGAAATTAGTTTGATTTATAGCTCCTAATATTTCTTTACTTCTTTTTGTTCTATTTAATAATAAAGTTTGAATTTTAGGGTATTTTTCAAATAAAACTTCTTTTGCATTTGATGAAACTGATTTCCAATCTGGTATAGCGTCAAAATGGACACAATCATATACCCAAGTGCCAGCAGTCCAAGTCCCTCCCCATCTTAATCCAGCAGCTTTAGCTATATCAGGAACTCCTAATTTACTCCATTTTAGAGCGCCAGCAGGGGTTCCATATCTAACGTATAACTTATCTTTGCTTGGAACTAAATCTCCATCTACATCATCCCCCTTAGGGAAAGCTTTATATATAGACATATCTATAGCAAATCCCCAAACGTGGGTAGAACCAATTCCTACCCCGGTAGTAGTATCTAATTTTCTAGTTATAGAACCTATATTAAATCTAAAATCTTTAGGATATCTTTCTAATAAACCATTAAGAAATTTTCTAAATTTATTTTGTACGTAGGGGGAGTTATTAATATATTGTAATACTTCATCTACAGAATTTGTTCTTCTACCTTTAGGTCTTCTACCTATACGGAAATCCCTAGCAATAGCTCTATCTATATAGAAATAACTATCTATTCTATTATCGATAACTTCAGGAGTTTCTTCTTCTATTACTGGGTCTTCTTCGATTATAGATTCTTCAATAATTCTAGTAATTTGTTCTTCTATAGCTACTTCAGGTCTTTCATCAAATAATTTTGCCCTAGATTGTGTACCTACTTTTGTAATCCATTTATTATTTTCAATAACATGATCTAATTCAGTAATAATAAAGGTTAAAGTTTCACCATAATTTTTAGGTAAATATCTAGAGTCAATAGTTAATTGATCAAAAATTCTAATACCTGAGAGACCATCAAATGTTAAAGATAGATTAATGGGTAAAAAACCAACAAAAGGGGTTGTTATGCCTTTCCTTTCAGCATCATATGATAGTACTTTATTAAAAAAATCTCTTTGAATACTTAAAAATTTAGTAAATGTTGGGTTATTATCACCTGTAGTACTAAGATATAGATCCGGAAAACCATAACCAGCAAAAGTACTATTTTGACCTGCTACTCCTGGGTTATTGGTAAAAGATAATTCAGAGGAACTTTTAAGTTTGCGAAGATAATTTTTATAAGTTTCTCTTAATAAAGAAAAATCAACTCTACTTTGAGCATTTTCTTGCCCTGCTTTTTCTATATCCAGTTTAGTAGGGATTATTCTATCTACTAACCCTATATTCCATTTACTAAATACAGTAGCATCTTCCCCAACAGCTCTACCTGTAGCTTGGGCCCCTATTGAAATCATAGTAGCAAAATCTTTATCTAAAGTAGTGGTTAATTGGTAATCTCTTACAAAATTTCCAGCATTACCATTAAACCCATATATATTAAATACAGGGTTTGTATCTATTTTTTTAAATGGAACTTCATCATATATTTCTAATACTTGTTTAGTTATTGGTTCTGTTGGTCTACTAGCCGTAACGGTTGCAGTTTGAAATAAACTATCACTAATAGCAATATCATCTGAATCTGCAAATTCACCAGTAGCATCTGGATTAAAAGCTACAAATTGAGCTTCTCCTACAGCTTCAAAAGTTTGAGTACTTTCTGAGTTAGACCCTGCAAAAGTTTTTTCAACAACTCTTAATTTTAATTTATTTACTCCTCCTAAAAATCTATTAGTATCAATTAATATTTGATTTAAAAATTCGTAAATAGATAAATTACCTTCTTCATCAGATTTAGATTTAATTAAACCCTTTAAATATTCTTTTTCATAAAAAAGATTCATTACTTTACCTACACGTTCAGTTCCTATTTTAGTATGAAATTCTGGGAGAGAGGGAAAAACTTTTATTTCTTCATCCCCTAAATTTACATCTAATTTGTTAATCATCTTAGAAGGATCACCTGAAAAACTATAACCATTACTATAACAATAAGTATCTTCGCTATTATCTATAGAAATTAATGCTGGGTTTTGGTTTTTGTCGTAAACCAAAAGTTTTCGGTTAATAAATTCTAGAAGAACTCCTAAACGTAAATAATGTTTAGATTCTTGTGTTTCATTTCCATAAGCAGCATTACATGATAATATATTATTGGGTTTGGTAAATGCTGTAGTTTCAAGGTTTAAAGATTTTGCTTCTTCTTCAGTTAAAGAAGTTTTAATAGGAGAAGTTATAGTTTTATTTACAAACTGATTAGTACTACCTAATCTTGTATTGGATGAAGTTGATTTTACAGTTACGGGGACTTCTTCTACTTGAGTTGTAGTTAATAAATCTATAGCTACTTCTAAAGCTGTTGGACGATCTTCTTCAGGTGTTGGGTCATTTGAACTTTCTTCTGGAGTTGATCCTGAAGGGAGAGTATATTTTATATTGTCTAAAGAGGTATTAATTTTTAAGCTTTCAATTACACTACCTATACTCATTAAATCTAAACTAATAGTATAAGATCCTTCTTTAGTAAATTCCCAAGAAAAATTAGTAACTCTTCCTAAAAAAGCATCGTAATTCCCTTTAGATTTTTTTCTAAGATTTTCAATTTTAGTATAAAACAAATCAGTCCCTTTATCAAACCCTGTTAGAAATTCATTTTGAAGAGTTAATTCGCTTATATCTTGTGTTGAAGCATATTCATCAACAGAAAGAGGATAGTTTGAATTACCCCATTCTACTAACATAGTATAACCTAACCTTATATAAGTAGATTCTATGTATTCAAATTGTTTACGATTATGAGCTATTAAAGAAATTGTAGCTTTTCTTAAAGAACCATTACTGTAAGTTTTAGAATTAAATGAAATGATCCCAGGCATAGGTTTAATTCCAAAATCAGTTCCTCCAAACCCATAGTTATAATTAGAAGTAGGTAAATTTGAAGTATCATTAGTTACTCCAAATTTAGATTTAGTATTATTTAAAGTTCCTCCTTGTAGAACTAATTCTTGAGATAATTGATTACCTTTATAATTTTCTAATCCTAAAAATTCATTTCTAAACGAGGTCCCATTATCTGAGCCTGTTACATCTTGGTAAATAGTTTCATCAAATTTTAAAACTATTTGATCTTCTATATTTACTGAAGATAATAATCTTACCCAAGAAGTTGAAGCATTTTCCCAAACTATATCAGATGAGGTTTTAGAGGGTTTTCCTAAAATATCTTGACGTGTTTTAATTTGGTCTTTTACATAAGCTAAATGATCTTCTCCTACTATATTAGCCATAACTTTTTATTGATTTAATGTATTGTATGCTTCTAAAACAGAGTTTAAATTTCCAGGAATTCTAAGTTGAATTCCTACAGGTGGGTATAAAGAACTTTGAGTATATTCAGCGTTAGCAGAAGAAATAACCCACCATAAAGAAGGATCTTCGTAATATAATTGAGCTAAAATATCATATCTATCTCCATCTGTAGTAATAACATAAACATCATTATTAGTGCGAGGAATATCTGGATATTTAACCGTCCTATATAAACGGGTATTTTCTAGTGTTTTAGTTTTTAATATATTTCTGTAACGTGCCATTATCCTCTATCTAAATTTTCAATCCTTGTAATTTCATCATCAATAGCATCTAAATCAGCTTCTGTAGGGGTGGATGTAGTAGGAACAAAAGGACCATCTTTTTGGTGATCGTTTGCTCTATAAACATTTGATGGGAAATCTTGATATAGATTATTTATTTTATCTGTTAAAGTTCCATCTTCTAAAGATATAAACCTTTGAGTAATAGCCCCAGCTGCATCTATATGTTTTACAGTTTCTGGGAGGAATTTGTAGATAGGTTTAAATGTCATTTCTACATTAATCATATGGGGTAGTTCTTTTACTGAAGGGTTTCTGAATGTAGTACCCCCAACAGAAGATATTTCAGTATTAGTAGCAGGGATTGAAATTTCCCAAGGACTTTCTTGAGGAATAGTATATGTTAAACTTTCAATAATACCCGGAGTTTCATAAAAATAACCCCCAAGAGTTAATCTATGGATATTTCCTCTCATATATCCATTATCTGAGTAATTAGGGGCAAGTGTAGATTTTAAATAATTTAATTTTTGGAACATAATAGAAAGTTCCTGTATAGATTGAGCTACTACTGTAAATCCCATACTTACAGTATTATTAAATCCTTGATATGTATAAAAATTTTCTCCTCTACCTATATACTTAAAATTATTCCACTCAGCACCCATAGAATCTGTAAATGAGTTTATAAATGCTCTAAAGTGGGCGAAAGTTGCTAATTTAGGATTATTATTATCTATAGTAGCAATTCTAAATTTAACTAAATCATTCTTTTTACTTATATCTTCAGTTACATTTTCACTTTTATACAGATATAAAGAATTTATTTTATCTAAAGGGTCAGGTTTATCGTTAAATGAAGTTCTACCTTTTGAATAATTACTTCTATTTCTACCTCTTTCTCCAGGATTACCTAATCCTACCCTTTGTTCAATATTTTTAGTTTTATAATCAGGAGATGAAGATATATTAGAAGCAGGTTTTATAGTAAGATTTTTTCTAAAATCTTCAACTAATGTAGAAGAAGAATCTTTTACTACACTATAATTTTGAAGTTGCCCTTGAGATAATGTTGAATACCTTCTATTAGCAGGGATTGTTGGAAAATCTAAACTTGATTCATATCCTATAAATGGGGTTCTTTCAGGAGCGGTCTTAATTATAGTATCTAAAGAACCATTTTTACCAGAATTTGGACCTCCTCTATATCTAAATAACTCTAAATCAGAATGACCATTGCTATTAGCAATTTTTTTTGAGTAAAGGTTTACTAACCTATTATTTTTTTTGGTTTTTATAGACAATAGTGAACTTTGAAAACCAACTAAATTCCCATTTACTAAGTTTATATACTCAGGACGAGAAAAAGGAACACTTAACCCAGTTGGGTCTAATCCTTGTTTATTTGGGTGAATTCCTAAAGCAGTACCTGTTGCTGATGCTAAGGTACTTAAAGGGGTGTATACACCATCATTTAATCTATATTTATTAGTTTCAGAAATTAAGGTAGGGTACCCCCCATAAATTCGAGTACCTAATGTTGATAAAGCATTTTGTTGGGCTATAAATAACCCCCCCTTTACGGTAGTAAAATATTTTCCTAGTCTTACTAAATCATCGGCTACAGAAGACGCAACTTGAAAGCCCCCACGAATAAACATATCTGGACCTCCAGTACGGGCTAAAGTTTCAATTCCATCATTAGTAATTCTTTTATTTAAAGATTTACCTTTTATAAAGGGTTGACGACTAGAACCACCACCAGGTCTATCTTTCCCATATCTAAGAGAAGTTAGGTCTGTTTGTAAGTCTATTAATGGCATTTATTATCCTGGTAAGTTATCAGTGTACTTAGGAGGAGTAAGCCCATCTAAATCTAATGTAGATGGGTTTGGTTTACCACCCATACCTGGGTTACCATTGATTGAATACTCATCATGTAATCTTGATTGTTTGCTAGACCCAGGCATAACAGAAGGAGTTGAACCATTCCATTGAGTTAGGTTTGAACCGTTTTGAGCTAATTTGTTTTTTAATCCCATAATATTATTTTGTTATAAATATTAAACATTATAAGCTACTCCTGAAGCTTTCATTGATGAATTTAATTTTCTACCATCCATATTAATAGAAAAATCTTTATTAGCTACTTGTTTTAATAAAGAAATCATTTCGTTAGCTTGAGCTTTAGTAATCCCATCATTACTTCCACCTTGGGATACATTAGGAGAAACTACTACATTATCTCCTTTTGCTGTGACTGCTGTAGCACCATATGAATCTGTAATAGTAAAAGGGCCTCTTTCTGCTGGGGCAGTACCATCCATAACAGCAGCAACTCCCCCACCTAAGGCTAACCCCCCAAAAGCAGCTGCAAGAGCTGGAAGTGCTGTTCCACCAGTTGCTATTACTAAAGCTGCGCCAGCTATAGCTAATATTAAAGCTAAACTAGTTTTTAAAATAGTATTTAAGGATTGAATACCTTGAGTTAAAGCATCTTGGGCTGAGAGGGCGGCTGTATTTGCTGTTAGAGAATCTCCTTGTGTTTCTACTCCTGTTTGAATACTATTATTAATAGATTCTTGAGTTCTTAACTGGTCTGCAAGTGTATCTCGAGACATACCTAAAGCTGCGGCAAAAGCATCCTGTTGGATTACATTTAAACTTTGGAATTCTTCAATTGATCCGAATTCATTAGCAATTTCTTGAGTTAACCCAGCTATATCATCATTTAAAGCGAATAATCTAGCTCTTTCTAGGTTAATATCTCTATTAATAAGGGATTCAGCTTTTAATTCAGCAGCAATAGATGATTCAAAATCTAAAATAGATCTTTGAGTACCTAAAATAGCGCCCATTTCTACACCTAATGATTTAGCTTGAGCTACAGCTTCTACTAAACCACCCGGGGATCTTTCTAAATTTAATCTTAAAGCTCCTGAAATTTGGTTTGCTTCTTCTAAAGTTTGTTTAAAATTAAGAGCAACACCTGTTGTTGCTTTTATAGATTTAAATGCTGCTTCGTTTTCAGCTACTACATCATTAAAAGCTTTACCACTATTAATGGCTTCTATTGCTAGGTTAGAGGCAGCTTCTGCAGATAATCCTAGGCGTTCTTCAGCAAATGCTACTCCATTTCTAATATCAGTAGTAAATAAATTTGCAGTTCCCCCTAAAGCACTATTTAAATCATTTGTGGCTTGGGTTACAGTTTTTAAATTTACCCCTAAGGTTTGAGCCTCTAAAGAAGTTCTAGCTAATTGTTGATTTATAGCTAAACCTTCACCTTTAGTTACAGCAAATCCTCTTTGTATCTTAGCTACTTCACTATCAACTTCTTTAAGCATTTTTACCATATAAGCAAAAACTGCTTTACCTATATCTGGTGGGCGGATGTCCGCTATTTTTTGTTTAAGTTTATCTACAATACCAGCACCAATCCCTCTAGATTTATTTTCTTTTTCAATAGCTTCTAGAGCTTTTTCCTGTAGGGATATTTGTTCGTTTAGTGCATGTAACTGTTCTTCATTTAAATTTACACCATTTTCTTTAGCTATATTAACTCTAGCTTCTTTTAATGCTTGGGATTCTAAAAGTTTTATTTTTAATTTTTCAACTTCAGAAGATTTTAAAAGACCTTTATTTTGTCTAGCTTGAGCTTTAATAAGTTCTTCACTTACTTTAGCTACATCTCTTAAATCTTTACTATAACCTTTTTTAAGAGTATTACCCATAGTTTCGGTAACATCCCCTAATTCTACAGCTTCATCAACAGCTTCTCTAAACCCATTAACAAGTTTATCCCCAATAGAGACAACAGCATCAAGAATATATTGCATTTCTTGGTTAAGTTCCTTTGCTGCTTGTTGTTGTTGTTTTAAATCTGCCATATTCTATGTATATGTAATAAATATTACAAGATTATATTTTACTTATATTTAGAAGTAGCTGATTTAAATTGTTGTTTATTTACTTTTCCAGAACTATCTACTAATTGTTGACCATTTTTCTTTTGGGGTTTAGATGATTCATTTGCTTTAGTATAATGTTCTTTAAGTTTAGATAAAGTAAATCTTCTTAAATATATAGGCATATTATATACTTCACTCCAAATATAACCTCCCCCACCATGAAATACTACTTCATGAACTTCGGTTAATATACTTTTTCTAAATTGTGGTGCGTTATCGGATGTCAGGCCAAAAAAAGTTAAGTCCAATGGGAATTGAAGTTTTTTCTCCAGTGCGTTCACGAAAAAAAGTTAGGTCAACATCAGGTTGAATTTTATTAATATATGTTCTTAATGCTCGGGCATCTTGAGCTAAAAGATAATTATCAACAAAATTTCGAATATCAGACCTTTCTTCACTACCATCTACAGATAAAATCATATGTTTTAATCTAGTAGTTAATTCTGCTGAATTGTTGGAATTAATTCGTTTTAGTCCTTTAATTTCTTGGGCAATTTTTACTTCATCACCATGAGTTAGAATTTTAAACTCAATAGTAATTTTAGTAGAAGGTAATTCAAAAGAAAATCTGTTATTACTTCTAGTAAAAAGGGATTCATCAATTTCTTTATTATCTAACTGACTCAAGTCAATATTATATTCTTCTCCTTGGTAAGAAAATTTATAGTCTTTACCATATCCTAAAATACGGGAAGATACCATAATAGCATTTTTATCACCAATTAATAAATCATTATAATTAACATCACTTACAATTAAAGATTTCATTAATTTATCTAGTACAGTACCATCATTAATATAATTAGCATTAGTAAGAATATCTTCTTCTTTTGCTGTCATATATTTAATTTCAATTTTCCCAGATGATAAAGGGTTATCTGTTGAGTAAAGAAGACCTTTAGAAGGTAGTTGTACTGTTTCTGTTGGTAATTTAAATTCCATATCTTTTATTTATAATAACTTTATTCGAGTATAAATATGAATATAAAAAAGAGCTTGAACGAATCCAAGCTCTCTTTACAAAAATATTTGTTTTTTTTTAGAAGTTCAAAATACAGTAATCAGGTTGTACAGTCATTGAAATTTCAACAGCAGAATCTACTGTATCATAATTATAATCACCGAAGTTTGCTGATGTAATTAAAGCACCCTTAATAATCCATTCTGAAACTACATCACCAACTGGGCCTAATACGTTAAATGTTAAATCTTTTTTATAGAAATCTGAATAACCATCTCTACCAGTTACTGATTCGTGGTGTAGACGTACCCATTCCATTACCGCTTGAGCACCTGAAGGGGTAATTGGGTCAAATAATGTAAAATCGATTGTGTCCCAAGTAGTTTTACCTTTAACGAAACGTTGTACGTTAATATGATTTAAAGGTACTGTTCCTTGGGATAAAGATACACCACTTACACCTTTTACCATGAATGATGGAAAACCATCCATATACATGATGAACCTATTAGTTTGTTTTGGTTCAAAAGCTGTGAAGAAAATTTCGTTAGGGTCTAATACTGCCATTTTGCGTTATATTATTTTATTATAAATATTCAACTTTTAAATCCTTATGATGGGAAAGTAGCTCCTGTTGGAAGTACGTTAAAGTCTAGGATAATAAATTCTGCCGTTTTAGTTGGTTGTAGAAAAATCTGGCCTACTAATTGGTTTCTATCGATAACATCTGGGGTGTTGTTACTATCATCCATTACTACTTTAAATGCATAAAGACCTTGTCTTTGTTGAACACTTTCTAAGTAAGGGTTTACTTGTGATAAGAAGTTATTTCTTGTAGCAGCAGTATTTTGTTCAAATACTAAAGTTTGAGAAATCTGACCAATATAGCTTTTTAAAGAAATTAATAATCTTCTTACATTTACTCTATCTAAAGCACTTGCTTGACGTTGTAATGTTTTTTGTCCATATACTACTGTACCTACTCCAGGGAATGAAGCAATTGGGTTAACTTTAGCATTATATAAAGTATCTCTATTAGATTGAGATAATTTTCTTTCTGGACGAATTACGGTGGTTAAACCACCTCTATTAATACCCGCCGGAGCGAACCATGGTTCAGAGGCATTGTCGTTAAATGCGTAAACTCCCGGAATCATTGTCGAGGCTGGTACCCATACATTATCACCAGTATCTGGATCTGATGTTTGTAACCATGGCCAATACATAGCACCATAAGATGAGTTAATAGTACCAGCTTCTGCTACAGGACCATCGGCCGCTGAAATGGCAAGACCATATGCGGAAGGATCAATAATATAAATTGCATCTCCTCTACTTTGTACATTGTTAATAGCAGTAGTAATAGCTGTGCTATGTGCCGAAACACCTCTAATTAAACCTGGGGTAGTTAATACATTAAATTGGTAATCATCTTGGTTAGCTAATAAATTTAGCATATCACTATAATCTGCTGCTACTAAACCTTGAGTTTGGGTAGCAATGTCCCCAAACATATTGTTAACACCTTGGGCGTTAATTAAACTACCTTCTCCATCTTCGAAAGTACCGGAATAAGAACCTGAACCTTGTGTAGGAATGTACCCTGAGAAAGCAGCTTTAGCATTACCAGCATTATCAAAGTAATCTGGGGTTTTAAGTGATACAGATTTTACTCTTACATATCTAGAAGCATTAGGATAATCGCCTGTTACTTTTACATAATTTTCAGTTGTATCATACTCGTATTTATAATCACCAATTACTCTAGCAACATAATTATCAGATTTAGGGTCTAATGATAATCCTGAGAATGTTTCTAAAACAGTTTTATTAGTGTCTTTATCATCACCTCTTCTAATTAATAAATCAAAAGTACCATTATCTGATGAAGAATTTGCTACTTCCCATCTAATATTATCTTTAGAACCTGAATATAATGCACCATCCCCATTTGGGATTTGGTTTACAGATCCAGAATTATTAAATAATTCCCCTTGATCTAAAACTTCAAGTGTAAATGCAGTTCCATCTTCAGCAGGGATTGCTGATTCAGCATAATCCCAAGTTGAAGAACCTGATACTACTCTAGCTACTAATAAAGATTCACCTCCATTTTGGAAGTAATTATAAGCTGAGATTGATGTTAGGAATGAATATTGATCACTCCCACTGTCAAAAGTAGTACCAAAACGATTTTGATAATCCGAATACGAAGTAACAATTGTAGGAATTTCTACAGGACCTTTTACTGTAGGACCAACAATAGCAGCACCTACTGTTACAGGTTGCTGTGTGATAAATGATTGGTCGTTTTCCCTTGTTAATACACCAGGTGAAATTAAAGTTTCTGCCATTGTTATATTGATTGAATGTTTTGATTATAAATATTCAAAACTTTCTCAAAAACTAACTATTTTTAGTAAATTCTCCAGATTCTAAATCAAAGGTCCCTTCACCATATTTGTCTTGTAACGTTTTAGCTAAACCTACTTTTTCTTTATTAAAAGATGTTACCTGACTTAAAATACTTTCTTTTTGAAGATTTAAGTTTTGAATTTCAATTTCCAACTGTCCTAGTTGAATAATAAAATTGTTTTCTTTTTCTTGAATTGATAAAATTTGTTTTTTATCTTCTTCAGTAATATAAACTTTTTCCATGTTATAAATATTAATTTATTTTTTACTATTTAATTTATTTTTTACTATTTTAAATACTTGGTTAGGGGTTATTGATTTCTGGCAAATATGTTGTTTGTCAGTGCCCTTCCAAATGGGACACCAATCCCAATCACCTGCATCAAAAGTGAAATTTGGGTTAGTCCAACAAGGAAAACATGCATTACCATTAGCTACTCTAGTTACTTTGGTTGTAAATTCATGACCTTTTTCAACAAAACCATTTATCATTATAGTATGTTTATTTAAAGCCCAATTAAACCATGATAAGCCTGAACCTAATCCTATAAATAGATCAGCATGTAATAAATAATTAGCTATTACATTAAAAGGTTGATTCCATGAGTTTATTACATTAGGTAAATCAGATTGATCTTTAGTTAAAGCTACTACTTTATACCCAATTTGGTTTAATAATTTAGTTAAAATAATCCAGTTTTCTCTTGGCCATTCTTTACACCCAGCAGTAGACTGGGGGCCTATGACTACATACTTTTCTAAAATGGGTTTTGTTTGTTTTTTAAAATCAATACCATGATTAATTTCTTTAAAATTTAAACCTAAAATATCTGTAGCTGTTTGTTGTAAAGGTATAGTATTACATTGGGTAGGATGCATATCTGTGTTTTCCCATCCCCCTTGTTCATTTCTAAACCAACCTATTTTGTAATGAGCTATACAAGGGGTTGAAGTACCAGGGTCAATAAATTGAATTTTTTTATAAGCAGGAAGATTTTTGAACCAATCATTATGAAAAGTACATAAAATAACTTTACAATTATGTTTTTCAGCAAATTCTACAGCATAGGGAGTCCAAGCTAAAGTATCACCTAATGAACTTGAATCAATAGAAATAAATACTGGTTGGTTTTGGAGTTCTAATCTAGAAACCTCTTTTCCATTTACTTTGATTAACCAAGGAATATAATATTCTTTACTACATTCTACCCACATATTATTATGGATAGTTTGTTGGTGAATAATTTTATTAGTATCTCTATTGATAAATTCTACTTGATATTCTTTATCAACATCCCCTATAATTTCTACCTTAGGTTTTCCTATATAATTAACACTTATAGTATTAGTATCTTTGGGTTCTTTATAATTATCTAAAAATTCTTGGATAGTATCTCTACCAATTTTTGCTACTTTATCCCAATTAAAATCTCTATGAATAATTTTTGCTTCTTCTACAGCACGTTTTTTATGATCTGTATAATTTTCAAAAGCATCACGCATTACACGAGATAAGTCTTCATAATCAGGTTCGTAATAATTGCCTACATGATTTGGATTTTTAACTTCATTTTTTATTTGTACTGGGAGGCCTTTACCTTTTGCAAATTCTAATTGCCCTGAACAGTTAGAGTAAATAGAGGGAGTACCGCAAGCCATAGCTTCAATTAAAGGTAAATTCCACCCTTCACTACGTGCACAAGATAAAAACACATTACCTTGTTTCATATAGGTAACATAATCTTCTCTACTAACAAAATGCTTTACTTTAATACGTTTATCGGTAAAACCAAAATGTTCTAACCTTTCTTCTGTAGAATTAAAATCATCATTTGCAAAATTATTATCAGCAGCTAAAATAAGATCTACAGGGTCTTCTTTAGTAAACGTTTTTAAAAAAGTTTCAATAATTTCTTTTGTTGATTTTCTATATTCCCATCTACCAAAAAGAATAAATTTAAATCTACCATCTACATAATCTAAAGTAGTTAGAGGATCTTCAGGATAAAAAGTATTTACATCTACACCTTCGGGGACTACTTTTACTTTTTTAGGATCGGCACCTTGAGCAATAGTACAATCTGCTTGCCATTGAGAAGGAACCCACATTTGATCAAATTCTTTCCATTTATTAAAAAACCCTTTAGGTTGTTCTGTGGATTCCCATACATTATAACCAATTTTAGGACCTTTATAATAATCATAAAAATAATGATGGTTGGTTTCCATTAATACTAAATTAACATCATGATCAAATTTATCCCCATGTTTAGTATAAATTGAAGAATCTTCTCTACTATTATCTCCAGTAGTAAGTGTTTGTTTATTTAATAAAATTTTATCTAAATCTGTAAGATAGGATTCATTATTATGGGGTTCATCTGAAAACCCTTCCCATGTATTACCTACTGTATAATTACGAACTTTAACTGGAGTTGATTTAGATAAATGTCTAAAAAAATCTCTAGTATGATTAGCATAACCTGTTGTACCTACATAGGCACCATGAGCATAAACTTTTGGTTCTTTCATATTATCGCATTATGTGACACCCACAATCAATACCTCTAGATCCTTCAAATCCATGGTACATAGGTTTAAGTGGAATTTTTTTATTGTTTATATGTTGTAAAATTAAAGTTTCATTAATAAATACATCATTATTATTATCTCGGTATTCTGGGTTATGAAATATATTATAAAGCATTTCAGAAAACACGCTACAATAATCTTTTATTAAATGAGGAGGACCGATTGCTAATTGGTCATTCATTTGCCAATCCATATTCCAATGTGGAGCGTATTCCCAAAAACTAACGTGTTCTGTACTTAGTTTAGTTATATCTGTAAGTAAATCACAATTATTAGCTACGTTATGAGTAAATAATAAATCATAACGTGTTTTAAATACTAAATCATATTCAATACCTGAAGATTCACATAGGTCCCAAACGCGTTGTGTTGACATCCACATTCCCATTTGAGAATTTAAACGTTGATTATTAGGACCTTTTATATCTGAAGCATCAAATTGGATAGAAGGTTCAAATAAGTATCCTTTAGGTTGATACCAATCAAGTAAATTTTGATACAAATCATTTCCTACTTCATATGTTTTTTGAACCTTACCTTCATTAAAAAAGTCATATTTTTTAAATTCAGTATCTTTCCAAGCATGAAGGTATACATCAATATCATACTTATCTAAAAACCATTTTTTAAGTTCTTGATAACCTTCTCTATATCTACGTGGTTGACCACTAATTAATAATGCTATTTTCATCGTAAAATATGAGCTGTAAAATGTTCTGTTAAACTATTTATAAAATTAATAGGTATTTCGTTTTTTACTAAATGATACTTTAATAAACTTTCAGGACATAATTTATCAGGATGGTCTGAAATTAAAGGTTTAAACCATTCAGGGTATCCTTCATCTATGTAAATGTATTCCAACATATGGGAAAAACAATTAGAATACACATCCATAATTTCCATAGAACTAATGGCAAACAAATCATCTACTTCAGATATTCTAGTAGGATAACCATTAAGTATAGGATATTCAAATAAATTTATACCACTTAAATCTAATTGTGTAATGTCCTTTAAAATAAGACATTCAGGTGAAATATAATCTGTAAAAGCTAAATCAAATCTAGTTCTAATAACTATATCGTATTGTTTACCTGAGTCTTGGAGTAATTTATTACAAGCATAAACTGAATAATACCCACTTAGCATATTATGGAGCCTGTAGCCTAAGTGTCCTTCTATATTTGTTGTATCAAAAGGGATAGGGTGTTGTAGAAAACTATCTTTAGGTTGATATAACTCTAATATTTTATCATAGTCATTTTCTGTGAATTTATATTCAACCAAAGTAGGAGCAAATTTATGTCCCCCAGTCATAGGAGAATTTACATCTTTCCAAGTATGAAGGTAAACATCACAATCATACTTGTCTAAAAACCACTTTTTTAATTCATGATAACCCTGTTCGTAATTACGGGGTTGACCACTAACACAAACTGCTACTTTCATTACTTAAAATGACCTCCTCCTAGCCAAAGTACAAATGATTTTCTAGTACCTGAAGTAACTGGGGTTACTCTATGCATTAGATAAGATGGGAATATTACTACATTACCTTTACCACGTGGTGCAGTATATGGAGACTGACCACCTGGCCAAATTTGTAAATCACCACCTTCATATTCATCTGAATCAGATAATTGGACTGTAACAGAAATTTTACGGAATTTCATAAAACCTTCAGTTCCAATATCCATATGCCAATCGTAATGCCCTTTATTAGTACCATAATACTCCGTATACTGAATATTTTCTGGCATATTGTGGATATCAAAATGGAACATTTCATCATTAGCAATTTTAGCTAACATACCAATTTTATCATAAATCCATTTAGTTTCATCACTAAACGGAACCCATTTAATCATAGAATTACGTGATTCTAAACCCTCACCTTCTGCTTGGTTTCCAGATTCAGTTACCCCAGCTTGTGAGGGAATTTCTTGTACTTGTTGTTCGAGAGTTTTTAATTCTTCTGGGGTAAAACCTTCCTCAAACCAATAATAATTACTTTGATTGACATATTTGTCAAAATCTAATGGAAAAGAATAAAGTGTCTCCATATTTTTTTATTTTTTATTTGTAAATGATACTAATATATAACGTGTTCCTGTTTCTACTGGTCTACCTCCGTGTAAATGAGTAATGTTTCCGGGGTGAGCCATAGCATATCCTTTTTTACGTGGTTGTACTGTAGTTTTATATTTTGGGAGGAATGTACCTCCACCTTTAAATTCATTATTTAATCTAACATTCAATGTAATAACAGAACTATCATGATGCAAGTCTAAGCTGCCTTGGTTTTCTGTATCGTATTTAGCTATAAAGTTTTCACTGGTTAGATTACCCCAACCATCACCTTGTAATTCCCAAAACCAAGTCCAGATAGGATAAACAAATTCCTCTAATACTCTTTGATAAATGTCTTGCATACCTAAACTTTCCATAGTTTGGTCGGTTGTAGGGTAAAATTCATGTCTATCAGTAATCCACTCGTTTTGTTCAGCTAAGTCAATAATTTCATTACAGAATTTTTCTGTAAATAATGGGAATTCTATTACGTTAGAAGCAATTTCATCTACCATCAAACGATATTGGCCTTTTAATAATGCTGGGTTGATGTATTCTTTGCACCATTCCTCCCAGTTAGATACTTTTTTAATAGATGGGGTTATACCTTGGATATTAAATGTAGATAATTGGTCTGCTATATAAAATGTTAAACCAGGGCTATCTTTTTGAATATAATGGTTTATTATAGGAGCTGCTGCTTTTAAACGGGTTTTTCCTGAGTATTCAGCTAGGATATCTTGGCGATGTGTCATACCAAATGTAATAGAAAGGAATTCATCAAAAGCAAACATTTCACTTTTATATTGTTCCATATATTCCTCTACTAAAATTTGAACACCTCTTTTAGATAAAATATAAGCGTGAGAATTATAAGTATAATCAGGTTCTACCCATCCATCTAAACCTTCTATTGGTTTTTCTAATGAAGCCTCTAAAGCATTACGTCCTAAATAAATTAAGTCGTACCCTCTATTTAATAATTCCTCAACTTGAGCCCAGTCTACTGGGGTGTCCTCATAGAAGTCTTCTTCTAAAATTAAAGTAGTTTCTAAACCCCTGCGATATGAATCTACCCAAGTATCTACGTGAGATAAACCACAGCCTAATTCACCTTCCATTACATCACGTTTCCACCATTTATTACTACCCTCAATATTCCATCTAGAATGTTTAGCTACACCAAATTTATCCCAATCTTCTTGAGACATTTTACGAGCATCAAATCCGGGTTTGATAAAATATTCTGTAGGTGAGGGTAAAGTAATATTATTACATTTTTCTACTATCTCTGGGGTTTCTTGTAGTGCTAAAACGTAAAATAACTCTAAATTCATATGTGTTTTTGTTATTAAAGAATTCCAATGTTTATTTACTCTGGAGTCCCATGTACATTCATCTAAATAATTAGGTACTTGATCCCAATCTATAACTTCAGTAGTATTTAAGGTATCAAAACCATTTAATGTTTCTTTTAATCCTCCCCATTCCCATGTAATAGGTTGAACTTTATGTCCTAACATCTCTAAAGCAGTAATACAGAAAGTCTCCTCGTATGATGAGGGATAATACCAATAGGTACTCTCTGCCATTAATTCATATAGCTCATGTTGGGGTAATGTACCAAGGAATTCTATACCATCCAAATTATCTACTAAATCCTTAAAATAAATGTTGTAATATTCTAACCCATATTCTGGGGTAGATATTTTTAGTGTAGCCTTAGGGTTATTAGATTTAATATCACCCCATTCTTGTAGAAGTTGAAATAATCCTCGTTCACAATGTGAGGTATAAATGTATTGATTTGGGTTTTTATTACCTATTTTAAATTTAGAAATATCTACTCCATTACCTATAACTTGGATTTTATCTCTAGTTTCTGGGAATTGTTCTATAAATTTGTTTTTATGCCATTCTGTTAGACAGACTATAGATTTTAAGCGAGAATCTAATAAAAGTTCACGATGGTTTGGTAGTTCTTCGCCATTCCACCACGTGAAATAATCGGTATTATGTACCCAAAATATCGAATCGGTATACTCGATATCCTCAAATTCTTTAATGTAATGAATGTATGAAACCCCAATAATAGTATCTACAGAATCGACTTCATTTTTGAAATCTTGTGTGGGTCTATACATTACTCCATCATAATCCCCATAAACTACCCCACCAACGACCCAAATATCCCAAATTGGATTTTGGGATTTAAGGGTTTTAGCTAAATTTATAATACATTGTTCTGTACCCCCTAAACCAATTTCGTCTATAGTTTCAGGTGAGTAAGGTGGGAAATAATATCCCGCGTATATAACTAATTTCATAACTTTTTACTAATTTATTTAAGGTATTTCACTTATATCTGGTTGATACCATTCATCAATTCTATTTGGAGAGTAAATCCAATCTTGAACGTCATTGGACTTTTCAAATTTTACTAGATAATCTGATATTACATAGCTATGGTGAACTTCAATTATACATTCACTTCCACTTGTATTCCATACAGGAGAATACTCTAAATTATCAGAATGTACATTATATTGACTTACATTTAAAATATAATAAAATTGTGCCATAATTCAAAAATTAAAATCCATACGCTCCAAAACTCATTCCGCTTATAGAAACATTGGAGAGGTTATTATTGTATTGAGTAATAGTACCCCCATCATCAAAACTAACATTTGTAATTAAATTAGTAGTACTTATAGTTTGTGCTGCTTCTGCTCTTGTAGAATCATATAGATTACTAACTACTGATGATGATAGTGTTTTATTATAAAAAGCCCACTCGTCTATTCTACCATTCCATGGGACAGTTGTTAAAGCATGTCTTTGAGCACCTATAGCTAACCTTCCCATAGTATTATTAGTTCTAGTATTATTATTAGAGACTGCTACAGAAGTTAATTGTGAAGCATTCCAATAACATTTAAATGCATTTGAAGCTATAGTTTGGGATGCATCATAGGTAATTGTAAGCATACACATATTATCACTATTAACATTACCCCTATTTGTACTTAACCATTTATTTGAAGAAGAAGTACCAGTACCTGTAGCTGAGTTATTATCATGTAAAGCCCACTGAGCATCAAAGTTTGTAGCGTTAGTTCTTATTCTCATTATAAGTCTATTAGAACTTTGGTTGTATTGTAAGAATGTACGATTATTAGTACCAGAAGTAGTATTATTAAAATCCCATACAGTACGATTTGCTGCTGATGTTTGGTCCATTCTAACATATACTCTAATACTCCAATCAAAATTAGTTAGATTATCGTAAGAGCCATTCATAGTAGCTGTAACATTATCATTAGTACCATCAAAATCGCCGTAGTAATAATTTTTATATGCTTGTTCTGCACTTGTAATTAAACCATTTGTAAAATCTAAAGCGGTAGAATAACCTGCTTGGTCTTTTAATCCATATATTGTAGGGGATGTTGAAACACCTGGATAAGTAGCTTGTGATTGACCTGGGTTACCTTTAGGGCCAATTAAACCAATAGGACCTTCAGGACCTTGAGGTGAAGGACCAATAGGACCAATAGGACCAATAGCACCAATAGGACCAATGGCACCTGTAGCACCTGATGGACCAATGTTACCAATTAGACCTTCAGGACCTTGTGGACCATTTGGACCTTGTGGACCATTTGGACCTTGAGGACCAATAGCACCTTGTACACCTATAGGACCTTTAGCACCTGTTCTACCTTTAGGACCAATAGCACCTATAGCACCAGCTGGACCTTGAGGTCCTCTAGCACCTGGGGCTCCTTGAACATTAGCTGGACCAATAGGACCGATACTACCTTTAGGACCAATTAAACCTTCAGGACCTATAGGACCTTTAGGACCTTGTGGTCCTAACGGACCAATTGATGCTGTAGGACCTTTAGGACCTATTAAACCTTCAGGACCTTGAGGACCTAATGGACCAATTGGACCAATAGGACCTTCAGGACCTTTAGCACCAATATCTGGTGTATTACCTTTAGGACCAATTAAACCTTCAGGACCTCTTGGACCTTTAGGACCAATAGGACCTTTAGGACCAATTAAACCTCTAGCACCAATACCAGCATCTGTACCTCTAGGACCTATTAAACCTTCGGGACCTTGTGGACCTAAAGGACCTAATGGACCAATAAGACCTTGAGGACCTATAGGACCATTTACATTTTCTATACCTCTATCACCTATTAAACCTTCAGGACCTTGTGGGCCTAATGGACCTTGTGGGCCTATATTTCCTTGTGGACCAATAGCACCGATAGCACCAGCGGGACCTTGAGGACCTTCAGGACCAATAGCACCTTTAGGACCTATATTACCTATACCACCTGTTCTACCTTTAGGACCAATAGCACCTATAGCACCTATTGGACCTTTATTACCTATCAAACCTTCAGGACCTTGGGGACCTAATGGACCAATTGGGCCAATATTACCTTCAGGACCTTTAGGACCAATATCAGGTGTATTACCTTTAGGACCTATTAAACCTTCAGGACCTTGTGGTCCTAATGGACCAATATTACCTTGTGGACCTATTGGGCCAATAGCACCTTGTGGTGCCGCAGGACCTATATTACCAATTAGACCTTCAGGACCTTGCGGTCCTATAAGACCTTCAGGACCAATAGGACCTTGTGGACCAATAGCTCCTTGATTACCCGATATACCTTTAGTACCTATGGGACCTGTTACTCCTTTAGGGCCTTTATTACCTCTAGGACCTTCGGGACCTTGTGGTCCTAATGGACCAATTGCGCCTGCAGGGCCCTGTGGTCCCAGTGGACCTATAATACCTTTAGGTCCTATATTACCTATACCACCTGTTCTACCTTTAGGACCAATAGCACCTATAGCGCCCGATGGACCTTTATTACCAATAAGACCTTCAGGACCTTGTGGGCCTAATGGGCCAATAGGACCAATGTTACCTTCAGGGCCTTTAGGACCAATATCTGGTGTATTACCTTTAGGACCTTGAGGACCAAGTGGTCCTATAGCACCATTATCTCCTCTAGGACCTTGAGGACCTTGAATTCCTTGATCGCCTGAGGTGTAAATTTCGTCTGTGTGTTGGTACCATGTAGAACCTGATGATTCTGATGGTTTTTTCCAAAATACTGTTAAACCGTCACCACCACTATATTCTTGTTGATAAACTACAATATTATAACTAGTACCTGCTGTTAATGAAATAGTACCAGTTGTAGTACCTAAAGCGCTTCTACCTCTACCACCATAAAAAGAAGCAACAATAGTACTTCCAATTTTCAATTGAACAGAATCATCAGATTCTGCTGTAAAGGTGTACGTACCAGTTTCTGTTGGTCTAAATATACCTGTTACTCTGGTTGAAAAATATGCTCCAGAATTAGGGACTGTAATTCCTAAGGATTCAAGTAGGGCTGTAGTAGTCCAATTTAAAGCATTAGTTGTATTATTTAAGTCACTAACTACTGAATCTGTAAATGATGTATTTGATAGGTTTACATTAAAGAATGATTCAAAATCTGAAGCATTACCTGGGTAATTTGAATATTGAGAAGTATTACCATTACCATTATGAGTAGAGAAAGTTTCTATTAATACACTACCTTCAATTTCATTTGGTTGACCTTTAGGACCTATAAGACCTTCAATACCTTTAGGACCTTGTGGGCCTAATGGACCAATAGCACCTTGTGGGGCTGCTGGACCAATAGGACCAATAGCACCTTGGGCTACATCTTCACCAATAAGACCTATAGGACCTTGTGGTCCTAATGGACCGATAGGACCTTTAGGACCTTGTGGACCTAATGGACCAATTGCACCTTGTGGGGCAGCTGGGCCTATATTACCTATTAAACCTTCAGGGCCTTGAGGACCTTGGGGACCTAATGGACCAATAGCACCTATAGGACCAATAGGTCCGTTTACAGCTTCTACACCAATAGCACCAATCCCCCCTGTTAGGCCTTTATCACCTATAAGACCTTCAGGACCTTGTGGTCCTAATGGACCAATTGCACCTTGTACGTTTGCATCTCCTCTAGGACCAATTGCACCTTGTACGTTTGCATCCCCTCTAGGACCAATATCACCTCTAGAGCCTATAAGACCTTCAGGACCAATAGGACCTTGTGGGCCTAAGGGACCAATATTACCTTTTTCTGCTGCGTTACCTATATTACCAATTAAACCTTCAGGACCAATATTACCTCTAGGACCTTCAGGGCCTTGTGGACCTAATGGACCAATTGCACCTTGTACATTTGCATCCCCTCTAGGACCAATAGCACCTTGTGGAGCATCAGCACCTATATTACCTATTAAACCTTCAGGACCTTGTGGTCCTATAGGACCTTCATTACCTTTTATACCTTGAGGACCTTTAGGACCTGTTACATTAGTAGGACCTTTAGGGCCTATAGCACCTTGAGGTGCAGCATCTCCAATTAAACCTTCAGGACCTTGTGGTCCTATAGGACCTTCATTACCTTTTATACCTGTAATTCCTTTAGGTCCTTGTAAACCTCTAGGGCCCCGATCACCTTGTGGTCCTTGTAATTCTATTTTACCTGAACCACTATCACCTACTGCAATACTATTTGTATTAGAATCAAATATTACAGCACCTGTAGGTGGGTTAGCAGGGGCTCCAGCTTGGGTAGGTAAAATAATAGTAGCATCGTTACTAACATTTAATGTTTTAGTATCGGAGTCCTTCATTTCCATTAAGGAATCTCCTCTTTCATTAGTAACTTCAACTACAGAACCACTAATAGTATAAATAATTTTACTACCGTTTCCGTTATCGAACTCTACACTACCTGAGGAAGGTATTATTTTAACGCTTTTAGCCATTTATATGGATATCTATTTATTAACTAAAACTAACAAGTACACCTTGTTCAAACCCAAAATTACTAGTTGTACCATCAGCTCCCTGGATTGAAAAGTCAGTATCTATTCCAGTAGGGGCATCAGCACCCGCTGGACCAATATTACCTTGTGGACCTCTAGGACCAATAGCACCTGTAGTACCTGCAGGACCAATAGCACCTCTAGGGCCAATATTACCTTTTGGACCAATAGGTGAAGAACCTCCAGGACCAATAGGACCTTGGACCCCAATAGGACCTCTAGGACCAATTGGACCTCTAGGACCAATAGCACCTTCAGGACCAATAGGTGAGTTACCAATAGGACCTTGTGCTCCTGTTGGTCCTTCAGGACCAATAGGTGAGTTACCAATAGGACCTCTAGGACCCTGAGCACCACTAGGTGATGTACCTTTAGGACCAATAGCACCTCCTGGACCTATAGGACCTTGTGGACCTATAGCACCTTGAGGACCAATAGGACCTCTAGGACCAATAGGTGAAGTACCTTTTGGACCAATAGGACCTTGAACCCCAATAGGACCTCTAGGACCAATTAAACCTCTAGGACCTTGAATACCTTGTGGACCAATTGGTGAACTACCAGCAGGACCAATAGGACCTTGAATACCTATAGCACCTGCAGGACCAATAGCACCACCAGGACCAATAGGACCTTGTGGACCAATTGGTGAACTACCAGCAGGACCAATAGGACCTTGAATACCAATAGGACCTCTAGGACCTCTTGGACCAATATTACCAATAGGACCTTGTGGACCAATTGGTGAAGTACCTTTAGGACCAATAGGACCTTGGTTTCCAATAGGACCTCTTGGACCAATTAAACCTCTAGGACCTTGGATACCTTGTGGACCAATAGGTGAATTTCCAATAGGACCTCTAGGACCAATAGCACCTCCAGGACCAATATTACCAATAGGACCTTGTGCTCCTGTTGGTCCTTCAGGACCAATAGGTGAAGCACCTTGAGGACCGATAGGACCTTGTATACCAATAGGACCTCTAGGACCAATTAAACCTCTAGGACCTTGAATACCTTGTGGACCAATTGGTGAACTACCAGCAGGACCAATAGGACCTTGAATACCAATAGGACCTCTAGGACCAATATTACCTATACTACCTTTAGGGCCAATATTACCTTGTGGTGATGTACCTTTAGGACCAATAGGGCCTTGAACTCCAATAGGACCTCTAGGACCTCTAGGACCAATATTACCAATAGGACCTCTAGGACCAATAGGTGAAGCACCTTGTGGTCCAATGGGGCCTTGTTCTCCGCCTACACCAATAGGACCAATAGGACCTTGAATACCAATTGGGCCTCTAGGACCGATGGGTGAATTTCCAATAGGACCTCTAGGGCCAATAGCACCTCCAGGACCTATATTACCGATAGGACCCTGTGCCCCTGTTGGTCCTTCAGGACCGATAGGAGAGTTACCTTGTGGTCCAATAGGACCTTGAATACCGATAGGACCTCTAGGACCAATATTACCTTGGGGACCTTGAATACCAATAGGACCTATAGGTGAACTACCAGCTGGGCCAATAGGACCTCTAGGACCGATAGGACCTATATCACCTTTAGTACCTTTAGGTCCTGCTGGACCTTGTGCTCCTGTTTGACCTTTATCTCCTTTAGGACCAATAGGACCTTGAATACCTTGTGGACCAATTGGACCTCTAGGACCGATTGGACCAATAGGTGAAGTACCTTTAGGACCAATAGGACCAATAGGAGATGTTCCTTTAGGACCCGTAGGACCAATAGGACCTCTAGGACCAATTGCACCTTGTATGCCAATAGGACCTCTAGGACCAATATTACCAATAGGAGATGTTCCTTTAGGACCAATAGGACCTTGGATACCTATAGGACCTCTAGGACCTCTAGGACCAATGTTACCAATATTACCTTTAGGACCAATTGGTGAAGTACCTTTAGGACCTTCAGGACCTTGAGCACCTGTTGGACCAATAGGACCTTGTATACCAATAGGACCCCTTGGACCTATAGGACCAATAGGAGATGTCCCTTTGGGACCAATAGGACCAATAGGTGAAGTACCTTTTGGACCAATAACACCTATAGGACCTATAGGACCTTGTGGACCAATATTACCGATAGGACCTCTAGGACCAATGTTACCAATAGGGGATGTTCCTTTAGGACCAATAGGACCTTGTGGTCCAATGTCACCAATAGGACCTTGAATTCCAATAGGACCTCTAGGACCAATAGGACCAATAGGTGAAGTACCTTTTGGACCTATAGGACCAATTGGTGAAGTACCTTTAGGACCTTCAGGACCTTGGGGGCCAATTAAACCTCGTGGACCTTGAATACCTGTGGGACCCTGAATACCTTGTGGACCAATAGGAGATGTTCCTTTAGGTCCAATAGGACCAATAGGTGAAGTACCTTTAGGACCTTGTGGTCCAATTAAACCTCTAGGACCTTGTATACCTGTAGGACCTTGGGCTCCGTCGTCTCCAATAGGACCTTGTGGACCTCTAGGACCTTGAACACCTTTTTGACCACCACCTATTTCAAATTGTGTACTACTTTTTACAAGTAATTGATTTGTTGATGAATCAAAGAACATAGCTCCTTCAGGAGCATCCGATGGAGTACCACTTACAGTGGGAATTATAAATTCAGCACTATTATCTATGTTGATAGTACTACCAGTCATAGACATGAGGGTAGTACCACCCGCCTTAGTGGTGAGGGTACCGCCATCCATTTCCATTTCTACGCTATTACCTCCGTCTGTGAATTCAAAGCTACCTGAGCCGGGGATTATTGTAACGTTTTTAGCCATGTTCTTTTATTTAATATAAATATATGATTATTTAACTTGGTACTCAACTTCTATTGGTCCATCTGCTTTTCTTTCTGCATGAACTATGTAGTAAGCATTAACTTCTCCACATTGACATCCTACAGTAATTGATGCAGTTGTAACAGTATCTACATAATGAGTACATGGACTTCCTACGGGAGTTAATTGGACTGATATACTGTCTTCGTATACTAACCCGCTCCAGTAATCTGGGAGTTCAATTGTGTTACTTCCGCTGAGATGACCTCTAACATAAACACCTCTTTCAGGACCCTCCATTACAGAGTGACGAAGTCTCCATCCTTCTTTTGTTGGGTGTGGTATATCAAACTGTTTTTCTTCAGCTGTAAATACACCTGAAACATTAAAGGTATTTCCATCCCAAGTAAGTCCAGCATCACTAGTAACAGTATTAGCATCTGACCAATAAGTTATACGAGTAGCAGCACCTGAACCATCTACTAGACTAGAACCCCAAACACGAGAATCAATCTCATCTGTTTTTAGGAAACCATCTGCATCTTTTATTACTACAGAGTTATCAACACCTGTAGTTAAATTGGCTTTTACTGTATTAGCAATAATTTCCCAAGGATTAGTAGTATCACCTAAGGTATTTCCTGAAGCTTCTGAAATTATATCCCCATCTATTTTCCCTTGGAATTGGATGGTATCAGTTGCTGCATTACCCAATATAGTATTACCTGTTACAGTTAAACCCCCAGTTACAGTTAGTGTACTACCATTAAATACTAAATTAGCTTCTGCATTAGCTGCACCTTGAACCCCAGTTGAAGTTAATACTCTATTATTACCTAAATTAGTTATAGTAGCTGTACCTGAAGTACCTGAGCTACCTGATGAACCTGAAGTACCTGATGAGCCTGATGAACCACTTGAACCTGATGTACCTGAGCTGCCTGAACTACCTGATGAGCCTGAGCTACCACTTGTACCTGAAGTACCTGATGAGCCTGAACTGCCTGATGAACCTGAAGAACCACTTGATCCACTAGTACCTGATGAGCCTGATGAACCACTTGAACCTGATGTACCTGATGTACCTGAGCTGCCTGAACTACCTGATGAGCCTGATGAGCCTGAACTACCTGAAGTACCTGATGAACCACTTGAACCTGATGAGCCTGATGTACCTGAGCTGCCTGAACTACCTGATGAGCCTGATGAGCCTGAACTACCTGATGAACCCGCAGCACCACCTACAGCAAAGTTAGAATAAAATTCTTCGTTATTTGAAGGTGTTGCACCTGTTCTAGTTACATTACTTAGAGAAAAAAGCCAATAAACTCCTTCGTCTCCTATAGCTGTGAAGCCATTTAATATTATTTTAGCTGTTGATGTTTTTGAGGTAAAGGTAATAGTACCTGATAACTCCATATCTCCAAATAGAGAAGCAAAGTTTGTTGCAGGGGAGAATGCTTGTTCTGCAATTTCTAAACTATCACCACTAGATATACTTCCCCAAGCTACATCAAACCCAAAGTATCCTGTACCTGGGAGGGAAAGTAGATTAGTTGTGTATTTCCAAGTTGCTACACTATCGGGAGCACCTGAACTACCTGATGAGCCTGATGAACCACTAGAACCTGATGTACCTGATGAACCACTTGAACCCGAAGTGCCTGAAGAGCCTGAGCTACCGCTTGTACCTGAAGAACCTGAGCTACCTGATGTACCTGATGAGCCACTTGAACCTGAGGTTCCAGAAGTAGCTGCTGCTTCTTTTGTTTTTACTACCCCATCGGAGTCTATTACTAATACAGTATCCTCGTTAGGTGCTGTAGGGAGAGTACCTGAGA
>Ga0206126_10001431_pt1 | contig 28660 bp, 42 predicted proteins | sample Helgoland_Spring_5_FD_148621 | JGI IMG/M metagenome (GOLD analysis project Ga0206126, IMG submission 148621) | Pelagic subsurface seawater microbial communities from Kabeltonne, Helgoland, North Sea - Helgoland_Spring_Bloom_20160412_1 | ecosystem: Environmental > Aquatic > Marine > Epipelagic ...
CAACACCTTTTGGAAGATTCTTTGATTTGAATTTAAATGGTGAATTCTTTGCTGATGGTTTTGTGCTTTCAGATCCTTTGACACCCTGTTCCATAAAAGATGCATAAGGCATTGATGAAATAAATTGAAGATCAAAACCTGATGCAAATTGACCTGATGATGATCTTTTTTGTTTGACCCTAAATCCAAGTGATTTTGATAATGCTCCGGTGTTGTTTGTCACTCGCATTTTACCATCAATCTTTTGCCTTGCTCCAAGATTTATCCTTGCAAGTTTCAACACCCTTGCACCAAGATTATTCATTTCTTGTTTTGTACTTCCTATCATCATCTGTAATTCAACCAATTCATTGTGTTGATGATGTTCTGTGTTGTCATGGATTCAGAAGTGAAAAATAATTCCTGCATCACAAATTCAGTATAGACACCTGTTCCTTTTGATCCAATTCTAAATGCTTCACCTGTCAAATTTAAAGTCTGATTCAATGTTGCAACTGCAAAGCTGTCATTTGTATAATACAATTTTATAGATGATGAAGTGAATTGAATTGCAATTGTTAAAGGTTGAATTCTTTTAAGCTGTGTCGATGCATTTGTTCCATCCACAGGAAGGACAGGGAAATCTGTTTCCACCGGAGGGCTTCCAAATTTAAACAATGCAAGTTTTCCGGATGATGTTGTATTTAGTCTAATTTCATCATTGTTTCCGAATGACAAAATTCTTTGTGTCTGTGCTTGTATTGAATACCTTCCGAAATCTTTTATTTTAAGAAATAAAATTCCATTTTCATTTGCCAATATTGGATGCTCTAAATAGCAATCTGTGAAACCTAAATCATCCAAAAATCTGAAACCATTTTCAACCCTATCAAATGACACCCCACTTCCGTTCAATTGCAATGTGTTTGATCCACTTAATTTGTCAATGAATGGTGCTAATGAAGTAAGTGTTTCACCGGAACTGCCCATCTTACTTTGCTTTTCCATAGTTGAATACCAAACATAATTGTTTGATGGTGCTGATGGTGGCAATATGACATCTGTGTGAAATTGTCTTTCAGGATTGTAATATGGAATATTACATGCAGACGCTTCATTTGGTGTTATAACTTCAAATGATGTTGTCCATCCGGAACAATTGTCCGGCTGTGTGTCAATGAATGGTGTGGCCACAATTGGCATATCCATTGATATGTTTGTGTCTTCATTAATGAAGTATTTTCCATCAGTCAATTCCTTGCAAATATCTTGTAATATCAACAATGCATCAGATAGGCATGTTGCTTCATTGACCATCTTATTTGTTGATGTGTTGTATCTGTCAAATATTACAACATCAAATCCATATGTGATTGTCTGATCATCAATTGCTGTTCCTGTTGGTGTCAAATGCAATGCCGGATATTTTGTGAATTTTTCCAAGTCAAATAAACTTAGTTCACCATAAGTGAAAGAATTTATCTGTTGATGTCTTTCACACATTACATCAAAATATTGAATAATAGCTTTGTAAGTGATCATCTTTTATTTTGTTTCTTTCTCATTTCTTTTTCTCTTTCTCTTTGCCTATCTGCATCAAGTGATAATTTTGTCAATGCAAACATCAAAGGTAATTCTGTGATGGATTCAAATTTTAGGATGTCACCATTTGCCAATCCATCTATTACACTAAACCATCCATAACTTGATGATGCTGATGGTTTGCCTCCTTTTCTGAAGACTGATGGAAATTGTGAAGTTGTTCGTTTCCTAAATTCCAAAAAAAAACAGCAACAGCATTTCCAATGTTGATTGATAAGTTTTCAAATTTATCAGCATTTTTACCATGCATGTCTATGTCGTATGGCTCAATATCGTATCTGTTGCCTTGTGTCTTTGTTATTGGCCTATAAAAGACAGACATCAATTTTGCCATGTCATTATCTTTTGCAAATGTTTCAATGTCAACAAATTCACCCATTGTAATTTCATCAATTTTTGGATGAAATCCATACATTGTTCCTTCAATGTCTATCTTGTTGATGATCTCTTTATTTATTGGTTTGCCTATCAGCTTTTGAAGACTACCTTGAATCTTTTGCAAATCAGACAACTTCATCACCTCCACCACAGATTCATCAATGTCACACAATGTGCTTATTGTCTTGACAATTATCTGATGCTGATCTTCCAATTCATTGACAGCATTATTGTATCTGATGAATTTTTTGATACTTATTTCTGACCAATCTGTTGGAATGGTGATTTCAAATGTTTTCTTCATCTTATAAATTTAAAGGTTGTTTTGTTATTATTTCCTTTCAAAATGCATACACACCATAATTACCTTTTACTTCATACCACATTCGCATCATTAGTGCGTCAGCATAATCAGGTGATCTACCAAGTAATGATTTGATTGTGTCCTTTGGAATGATTGAAAGCTTCTGTGTGTCTTTGTCAATCTTATCCCTTTTGATGATTTCAAGTTCTTCAATGATGGCTTGTTTATGTGCTTTGTCTTTTACTGCAATTTTTCCTTGATTGACTAATTCAGCCAATTTGAAATAACATTGTGTTTTTAAGTTCTGAAAGTTTTCATTCTTTAGTGCTTTGCTTCCATTGACAAATCCTTTGCATCCGGATATGCCATCCTTGACACCACCACCAACACCATCTTCATCCACAATAATGTGTGATCTTTGAACACCATTTTCAATTGACATCTTGTTTATCTGTTCAATTGTTGTTGTGACTGATGATTGTGCCAATGAAACAATCTTTTCAGCTGTCAACCCATTCCATAAAATGATGATGGTTTTATCTGCTCCAAATCGTGCAACATCACAGGTGATATATTTCATTGATCCTTCCAACTTGTTTGTAAACATATCATGGATTGAATCATAATCAAATAACAATGCATCGTCTTCATTATATTCCCAATCACCCAACAGAAGTCTTTGCCTTGACACCTTATCAAGTTTTTCAAGCTGTTTGATATAATGTTCTGATATTTCTGTGTTGTCCCTTACAAGTGATTGAATGAATTTCCTGTGATCAGACATTCGATCTTCTTTGTATGGCTTGTAAAATTCTGAATACAACCATGTCTTTGTAGGATTGCAAGTCATCAATGTCTTTGGAATAAGATCGTATTTATCCAATTTAAACCTGATCCTTGAATTTAATATGTTAACAGCCTTCTGTGACACCTCTGCACATTCATCCACAAATGCATCTGTGATTTCTAATCCACCCAATGAAGTGAAATCAGGATCTGAAGGATATAAAAATAAGTCTTTCAAATATATGATTGAATCATTGAAGAATGTGATGGTTGATTCCTGTGCATTATAATTGAAATGTTCATTTGGTTTCAACCCACAGAAATCTTGTGCCACTTCAAAAAAGGTGTTTAATGTTGTTGCCTTTAGATTCTTCAGCTTTGACCTTCCAATTACTGACCTTGTTCCGGCATACGTCAATCTTCTTTGAATTTGCCATAAACAACCTGTGAATGTTTTTGAACCTCCTGCACCACCCCCAAATAAGACTTCTGTTGTTGTCTTATCATTTAGGTAATTAAAGCATTGTACTTGCTTTGGAAATAGTTCAATGTCAATCTTGTTGTTCAATTTGCTTTGGAATTAAATTGATGGTGACTGATTTATCTGTGACTTCAGCTTTGACTTCTGTCCTTTGTAATTTAGGCACAATAAATTCAGCCATCTTAATCATAATGTTCAATGCTCTTTCAGGATCTTCACTTGCTACATCAGACAACCATATCTTCATATTATCAAGATTGTCAGTCATCAACATTTCAAATGCCTGTCTGATTTCATGTGTTGCCTTGTTAGGAACACCCTTTCTTGATCCTGCTAATTGATTCCCTTTTGCAAATGGCATATCTAATCTTTAAAAGTTAAATAAGCATAAAATAGATAAACACCTACAATGACAATGACTGAAAAGAAAGCTGTTGTTGTTGCCATCAGTTTATGTCTTTTGAAGTCATTATGTCATCCATAGGTCTAATATCTTCCGGAATGACATCCATCAATTGCAATTCTTCAACACCACTTTCAAGTTTATCTTTAAATATAGATGCTGTTTCTATTGCCTTATCAAGTGCATATCCTTTGCATATTCCTTTTACATAAGATACAACACCTATTTGATCAGGAAATACTTCTTCAATCAATGTAAAGAAATCAACCCTTCCATCCGGCAATCTTGGTGTTTTGAAATTTTCCACTTTTTCACTCATTGTTTTTGTTTATTTATTTGTTTGCTGTGGGGGAAAGACTCGAACTTTCATGAAGGACATTTCTGTTACCTTCGCCTTCGGGACAGGAAGGTGTGTCTGCCAATTCCACCACCCCACAATTTATGATCCACATGCTTCACAATCTTCATCATCAATATCACAGACATCCGGCTGAACTTGATCAGTCATTGCATCAATCCAATTATCCCATGTGTCCCTTGCAACTTTTTCATTCTTCTTCTTCTTCTGTTCTTCTTTTTCTTCATTGCTCATTGTACTGACTTTTTAAAATGATTTGTAAATAGTGCATTGCTTTTTTGATGTCTTCTGATCCATTCTTTGATTTATGCCTTGATACATATTTTATCACGTTTCCTTCACAGAAATCTATTTCATTTGATACAATGTAATCAACCGGCTCAATCTTCATTTTATCATAGTGTTCTGTCATCTTCTTTTGTAGTTTTCAAGTCTTTGTTTATGTCTGTCTTTCAGCATATCCATATATTGCTTTTTATCACCATATGTGATATGGCAATTTCTACATAATGCCATCAGATTATTTATGTTGTCCTTGCCTGTTCCACCCATACCCCTACATTCTATGTGATGAATGTCAACAGCTTTTTTGCCACATATTTCACATGGTATAAATTCATCACCAAAATAATCAAAGTGCTTGATATATATTTTAGTATGCTTCTGCATCAAGTTTGTCTTTTATACGATCAATCAACCTGTTCATGTATCGCAAATAAAATATATCAAATTCAATGTCATTCTGTTTGTGTTGTTTCCAATACACATATAAAACTGATCTCAATCTTTGCGATGGTGTTTTGCCATCATTCTTTTCAGATGATAATTTAAAGCCATCTAACGCATCCAATTCTTCTTGTGATATGTTTTCACTTGAAAGATACATCAATGCTTCCGTCTTCCTTAAATCAAATAATTTGACAGCTGATTTAGTATTCAATTCATATGTCCCCATGACAATCTTTACAGATCCATCATGTCTTGTTGCAATTGTTTCAACGCTTACCGGTAGTACAAGTTTCGCCATTACTTAATCATGTCATAAAATTCAGGATCAATTTCTTTGATCTCTTTTTTAAACTGCTCCCATGCCAAATCAACCCCTTCATCACCAATATCATGTTTTGATCCTGTTCCACTTGATGCAACATTCCGTGCATTCTTTTCCAACATCCTGTCAATCTTTGATCTGACAGATTTGTTTGTGTAGTATTTTGGTTTCAGTCTATTCTTTTTCATATTCTTCAACTATTTGTTCCATCTCTTTCAATGCAGATTTTAAACATGGAACACAATTTGATGTCTTTGTATTTCCACCAATGTATTTCCTTTGCATATCATACAACAATTCCTTCTGTGTTGGATTGATTGTTTGCTTAACATCTTTCAGCAATTTCTTTATTGCAAGATAATCATTTTCAGCGACTTGTGAAACACCCCAATAGGAAAATGGACACCTTGAAAAAGTTAATTTTGTTTTGACATCCATGAAACATCCACATGTTCTTTTGCTTCCTACCTTATTTCCAACAACTGCCGTTCCACATGTCCTTGTTTTCTTTCTGAAATGTCGACAGGATTCACAAATTGAAATCCTTTTGTTTGATAATTCTTGATCAGCTTTAAATGGTATCATATTATTTCCTTGATGTTCTTTTTTACTTTTTCAATTGTGTATTGAATTGATTTGAATGTGATGCCGGTTTCTTCAGATAATTTTCTGACAGACAATCCGGTTTGATAATAAAGTTGAAATAATTTTCTATCATAATCATCAAAGGTGTCAAGACAGCTGTCAATTCTTTTGTGTAATGAATCAACATATTCATCTGTGGTGTTGTCTATTTCCACATTCTTATTCACTAAATGTTCCAAAAATATTTGATCAGATTTGATCTTCTTCTTTTTATACTGAACATTCTTTTTATTGAATTGTGACTTTGATGAAAAGTATTTCACCATCATGACCTTACAAATGTATGTTTTGATTTTTCCACTATCTATGATGATCAGCAATTTGTGTTGATTCATGGTCATCAATTGAAGGAATGTTTCCTGAACTAAATCTTCAGACAGATCTTTGTCTTTGGTTTGCTTGATTGCAAATCCAAGAAAATATTTATAGTCTTTATAGATCCATTCAATAGGATGCCACTTATTTTTCATAGACCACAATATCCTGAATCGCATTCATTAAAATCTTCTTCAAACAATCTGATTTGTTTAAATGAATTTTTTATTGTTTGATAATCAATTCCATTTTTAAATGTTTTTAAATTATTTTTATTGGAATTTTCTGAATTTATAAACCAATTAAATTTGTTAGGATGTTTTTCTGACATAAATTTCAATAAAACTTCATTTCTATGAAAACACCCTATGCAATTATTCATGTATGCAAAATTCACAGGCTTGTCTTTCCAATAATTTACAATTTTATCCTTGAATATTCTATCTGTAATTAATGGAAATTCAGGTTTTTGCCATTCATATTCTTTCCATTTATTTCTTTTACCATTTTTGGATTTTCCACAAATTGCTTTAAATGTACTAAATCCTTTTTCACTTAGTTTAGATTCCATTCTTTTTGCTCTTGACATTTCATTTGCCCTAAAGCCAATTCTCATTTTTACAGGTTCTTTGAAGTTGTTTCTCCACCATTCAAACATTGGCTTTAGTTTCATTTCAGTTGTGCAGAATCTTTGTGTCACGTTTGGAAGATAATTTTTTGTAATATCATCAAATGTCTTTCCTGACAACCAAGTGATTTCCCTTCCGATAAATTGCTCTAAATCAATCATGGTTCTGATTATCATATCATCTTCCAATGTTCCAATAAATTCTTTTTGAATTTTGTCTGAAACAAATTGTCTTATTTTTGAATCAGGATAAACACATTTTATGTCTGTTGTTCTGACTAATGAAAAAACATCATAATCAGCTTTATAATTTGCAGAAATATATGCAGATGTTTTTCCACCTGATATTGAATTGACTATTTTCATTTCTTAATTGTATAATTTATTTCAACTTCAGGAATGGTTGAATTGATATACCATTCAATCACTTCAATTGTCTGATCGAATCCTGTGCAAACCTGTGCATGAAATTTTTTATCATTCAAAGATTGCAATGTGTTCTTTTGTGATTCTGTTGGATAATTACCTTTTACTTTTAATTCAATGGCCAATCCACCTTTCAATTCACCATCAACGATTCTTTGTTCATAAATGAAAAGATCCGGAAATCCTTTTTTATATCCACATTGTTTTGCTTTCAACCTTTGTGAATGGTGTTTGATGTATATACCACCCATAGATCCATTAATGAATATTTTTGGATGTTGTAGTTTCATGTATTTGATGATTGACTTCTGAAGATCATGTTCATTCTGTTTCCTCATATGGATTCATTGTTGGATGAAATTTTAACCACAAATCTTCATGTGGCTTTGCTTCTTTAAAGCATTTAGGACATACACCTATTAATGTTGAATATGCTTCTTTGCAACATTCTGAATACGAATCATAAGATGGTATCATCAAATGATCTTTTAAAAATTGTGCTTCTCGTTCTTCTTTTAATTCTTTACTCATGTCTAAATAAATCTTTTATTGTTATTTCTGAAGATCTTTTGCCAAGACCTGACCACTCTGCATTTTGCTGTGCCTTCTGTTTTTCACGTTCATTTACAATCATGCCGGTTCTGTCAATGTCGTATCTTGTTAATAGTTCTAAAATCATGCCACCATCAATCCGGTCATATATTTTTGTGTGCAATTTTGCTTGTTTCAAACACATGGCAATATCATAATAATTCAAATGCCTAAAATGCTGTATTAAAATGTACGCTGTTTCTTCCAATTGTGGTTTGTCCATCTTTGATTTGCAATTGTAAAAATTCTGAAATTGAATCAACATCAGCATAAGCATGTCAATTGTTTTTTCTTCAGCAATTTTATATGACTTGTATATTGATACAGGTTTGTCTTCAAGTGCTATTTTAATGATTCCATTCATATCAAGTTTCAAAACATCTTTATTGAATGATGGATGCATTGGTGCAAAGAAATTATCATTTGTATTTTGCAAGGATGTCATCAGCTATGTTTTTTTGGTTATTTGTTTTTTTAAGGTTCTGAATGATGTTCGGTAAATTACTATTTATCTGTGACAATTTAATTTGCTTCTGAAGAAATTCATCCAACCTTGACCAATTCGCAAAAATGAATTTAAAGGCATTTAAGACATCTTCTTCTGACTCCTTACCCTTTTGCCTACATAATTGCTTAAGGTAGCTTAAAATGGATTTTAATGCCTTTCCTTGTATGCCATCAATCTTTGCCGGTGCATCCATATTTGATAAACAGAATTTGTGATAAATGTCCACAGACATTTTATATATGTGTTTACTATCTGTTCTATTATCTGTTATAGTATAAGGTATAGGTTTGTCGGTTTCGACAGATGCATTTGTTTGTTTAGACAAATCCATTTGTGCTTTTGAAGAATTGCATTTGTGCAAATCAACAAATCTTTGTTCATCTACAATTGCGAACCATTTTGTCCTGTCGTACTTTGCAGAATTGTAATTCCCTTCAATGATAAATTCATTACTTACAAGTGATTTTAGAATTCTTCTGATTTGACTTTTTGTGAAGTAAGGAAATAGACCATCAAATGCAGATACAGAATTGTATGTCCATGTTCTTCCATCATGATTATGTTTGTTATTGTGCTTATTTTTTGAAATCCAAAACACAATATGTTTCATCATAATAGATTCTTCAAGACCAATTTCAGAAGCAAGGTGAATGTCAAATGAATGTTCCATCAGTAGTTTATTAATTTAAACAATCTAAGTTCTGAAACCCTTTTCAATTTTGCAATTTTCTTGATCTGTGCATTCATCAAATTTGGATCTGAAAGATATGCATCAAGGGTTTGCCTTGACACATTTAATCCTTTCGCCATATCTGTCTTTGTGTAAAACAAATCTTTGAACAATTCTTCAGCTTTATTTTTAGGTGTCCATGTCATAATTAAAATGGAAGATCATCTTTTGGTTGTACCTTTGTGAATTCTTGTTTCACCTCTTTCTTTTCAGCCATTACCCATTTGATGATTTCTTCAGCTTTGGCAATTACAGAATTTAAATCTGTTTTACCTTCAGCAATACACAAATCAGATGCAACCTTGATTGAAGATTGCTTGACAATCATCAGCTGTCTTTCAGGATTATCATTGAATGATTTATTCCCTGAAGTAAATGGTTTGTTATATACCGGTTTTATCTTTGGATATTTACCACCGATGAAATCATATTCAGCCTGTTGACCAACAACAAACTTTGTTTGATCCTTTGACTTTGATGAATATTCACCTACATGTTCACCAATTTCAATTTCAAATTTATACATCAGACCATAAGATCCTTCAAATGTTCCGTTCGGTGTTACTGATTTTACAATTCCTTGTGCCATGATTATTGTTTTAATGGTTGATTTTTAGTGTTAGGTTTGCCGAATTCACTCCATTCATCTGTTGTTGAATCCAATGGATTGATTTCATTTCTTTTTGCATAGTATTGTGCTTCAATAGATTCAGCTTCAATTCTTTTTGCTTCTTCATAAAGGTGTGGGTTTGATCCGAACACCTGTTGAACAAATTCTTCAAATACTTTTGACATGTTTTTTGGTTTTTATTGGTTGATAATATGTGCAATATAGTTAAAAATGTTTTACAAATCTTCAATGATTTCAAGGAATTTATCATTCCCTTTTTTGACAATCCATTGTGATGACACCTTTCTGTTTATTGTTGATTCCATCTTTGCAATCACCTGTCTTTTGATGTTTCTGATCATTTCCTTTTCCCTTTCTTTCAATTGGTATTCTATCATAGGAAATATATTATCATCGTTTAAATGGCTTTGTTTGATTTCATTGGATAGTAAATGCATCCGGCTTAAAAATTCTTTTCTTGATTCCATATATCTGTGGTATTGTTATTGTTCATTTTATTGAAGTCATAAATGTACCGACATACACTTTTCAATTCTTCATTTTTTTCAATCATCCAATCCGGAATCAAAATATCCCATTTCAAACCTTCATGCATTTCTTGTGGTTCAATTGGTATCATCATGCAATGTTTTTTTGATACAAATTGTAATTCTGATTTTCTGAATTTAATTGCAAATGCATTTTTTGTTTCACAATTTTTCACCCTAAATGATTTTGTCAGTCTAAGTTTCATATATGTTTTTTTAGTTGATTGATAATTTCAGTTTGTGAATCTATTCTTTGCTGAAGTGATATGCATGTGTCTTTTATATCTTGAATGTTTTCAGGATAAAAATATCCTTTTGATGTGCTACATATTGGTTCACCTTCATTCCTTAAATAATTGATAATTTTTCTTAACCTGACACCTGTCAATCTAAATTCTGTATTGTTGTTAAATCCGGAACAGATCTTTGATCCGGCAATGGAATGTGATTTTCCTTTGTATTTTTTTAATGACTTTTTAACTATTTCAGCAATGTTCAATTCTTGATCAGTCAATTTTGATGTTTGTTCTTCAAAGTTTCTTAGCATTGTTTTTTGATTTTATTGTAGGTTTGAATAAGTATTTTCATTATCTAATTCTTTTTATTATTGTTGCGTTATAAGTCAATGCACAATCTTCTGCAATATCTTTTGATGAAACAAATATGTCAAAGAATTCATTTCCTTCTTTCAACAAATAGACTTGTTTGCCTAAAATTTTATTTAACATATTTTTTACAGCATTTGAACTATCTTCTTTTGAATTAACAAATTCAACAATTCTGTTTTCTGACATACCATTTATATACATCATTTCAGCTTCTCTTTTTAGTTTTACTAAATTCATTTTTTAAAGTTTTGTTGTGATTACCCTGCAATAATACAACATTTTACTGATTGTCCAAATTATTTGACAATGTATTTCAAAAAAAAGGTGAAATTTATTCTTCTTCCTGATTTGGAAATATGTAAATGTTGAATCTAAATATTAAAATAAACAGCTGTATTTCATAATAAGGTGCATATTCTTCCGGATCGAAATGCCTTATTCCAACAACTAATCCTTTTATGAAATCTATGTTTACAGCAATGTTCATATATTAAAAAATTGATGTGCTACAAGGCCATCATCTTTGTGCCAAATAAATGATTCAGCTGATTGTACATTCTTCACATATCCTTTCAAATTGTGCCATGCATCTGTTCCACTTAATGATCGCATGAATCTGATGGTGCATCCTTTCTGTTCAGCAACAGATTGAAATTGGAATTGTTTCTTGTGATGTAAATGTCCAAGATGCCATTCATGGAATTTTGTATTGGCCCACAGATCTTTTTCTTCTGATGCCATAAGCAAAGGAAGTTCTGCAACCTTTTCATTGTTACCATGTGTCAATCCTATCAAATTTGTTCCGAACTTGAAATACTTTCTTGGTGTTGCATCATTGTTGACATTGACATTGTCATTGTTTCTGAACCATGATTGAATTGAATCACCAAGATAATATGATCTTTCAAAGTCATGATTTCCCTGAATGACCACCACTTCAACATCTGCAATCTGCATCAACTTTTCAATCCCTTCCACAATCAACTTTCTTCCATTTCTAAATGTTTTCATCCACCTTAAATCTTCATCTTGTGGTGTTAAATTTGTGGTGGTGTTTCTGTGATTGTCAGAATTGAAGAAATCTGATCCAATAGGGAACAGGATTTTCTTTAGTTTATATGGCTGTGCTTTTGTGATCAGATCATCAATTGCATCATGGAATCTTTTTGATGCAATCTTTGTGTCATAATCTTCACCGGTTTCACCATTCCAACATAGTTTTCCAAAGTGCAAATCAAATATGTTTATTTCAAGCATGTAATCACCACCCCTTGATGTCCTTTTTATGGCTTTAGGTTGATGATTAATGAAGTCATGATGTAATTCATCAAGAATTCTTTTGCGTTCCTGTATCGCTTTATTTCTTATTAATGATGCTTTGACTTGAAATAGTTCTTCTGTGACCATCCTGCCATCAATCTGTGCTGACACCTCCCATTTATTGATGTTGTATTTGTCAACGTGAAATGTATCAAGATCAACTTTTGCTGTGTCAAGTAATTGTTCCAAAGTTTTAATTCTTGAACTACTCTTTGAAACTACATTAAGGTGTTTCTTATTTTCAGATGTTTCAATCTTATCTGAAGACAACATGATCTTCAATAGATGCATCTGCTGTTCTTTTGACAGCTGTCTGAATTGCTTGATGTATGGAATCATAGATTGATCCCATCTTGGTCTAAACTGCATTATCTACATTGACAGGATTTGCCTTCCAAGAATGACATGCACAAAGGAAGTAATGAAACAAATGTGAATACGACAACCATCCATGACATATCATTGTGTTGTAGGTGATCAGAAATGACATAAACAAGAACACCACTTATTGTTCTTTTTGCTGACCATTTCTTGTTCTTATCACGCAATAAATCAGGAAGGATTTTGATTGCATTTTTTATGATATTATTCTTGATCATCAGATACATCTTTCACTTTGTCTTTGACAAAGAAATTTATGATGTCATCAACCCTTCCAAATATTCTAACAGCTTTTTCACTTTTTACATAGTTGAATACGACCTTTAAAAAAGCCATTAATCCAACTAAAATTTCCAAGAACATTCCGTTTTCCATGATAATTGTTTTTATTAATATGTCCAAATGACATCCTGTGGTTTTGATTCATCAACATCAGCATGAATGAAATTCTTTGCAATTCCTATTCTTGTGAATCCTGCTAACATCAACCCATCTAATATATGAAATCTTTTAACGCTATCAACACAATAGATGTCAATTGCAAGACCTTTCAAATGACTTGAATTTATTGATCCATTGACCTTTGAATTATGTTCTTTTGATCTCCATGAAGATGTGATCTTGAATGATGTGTTTGAAAATTCCCTTGCAAGATCAAGTTTTTTCAATAGGTCTTTGGACATCTTATCAAAGCATATTTCACCATCACAAACAAATTCTTTTTTACTAAAATATTTTAGCTTATTCATGTCGTATCTTTTTGATGTTGTAAACCAATACAGAAAACAAGACTAATATAGTCAATACACTTTCTATTTGTGTCAATGACATTCCTAATGCAAATACATTAACTGAATTAAATCCTATCAATTCACTTACCTTGTTTCCCATTTCTTTTTTTCAAATACAATTCAAGCAATTTTTTATTCAATTGCTTTACTTGATCATTATTTAAACAACCTTTTTTTCTACCCACAACAATTCCAATCTTTTAATCTGTTGCTTCTTCCACTTCCGGATATTGTCAATCCACCTTCTGAATATGTCTGTGTTTCAGGAAATATATCTGCACCACTATTTGAATTATATTCAGAATATTGTGATCCATTGTTCTGAAGATATTCAATTAATCTTTCTGAATAAAATTGTGCATTTGTTCTTTCAATTGCTATCATGCTTTGAACATCAGTCAATGAAGATGGTGTGATTGATTCAACATTCCTTGATCCAATTGTTCCATTTGCAATCTTCTGATTCAAATAAGGATAGTAATGCACCAATGTCCATTTCAATGTTGTCATTTGGACATAATCATTCAACAGGGTTTCATAGATTCCTGATATTGTTCCACCTTGTATTTTAGTCTTTAGTGCATTATACAAGTCTGTACCTAATAATGGTTGAATCTGTGAATCCTGTGCTTGGATAATTGATGGAAGTATATCTTTTGAATCAACAGATCCATCAATGTGTGAATATGCTTTCACATAATCTTCATTTATAAAAATGATTTGTGGTGTTAATGCCATAATTAATCTTTTTTAAATGGTGGGTTCAATTTTCCGTAGTTAGGCATGTCGTATGGTGCAATGGCCTCTGTTCCTTTCTGTTTTATGAATGGATTATTTCCTACTCTTACTTCATTTTTCAATCCGTCTGAAGGCATGAATGTTCCATCCGGACTTCGCTTCCTGAAATATATTCTTCTTAACCATCCATGTCTGCAATAACACCCACCTTTATATTCAAATAAATCATATTTTGATGATCCTTTTTTTGCAAATTGTCCATTGATGCTTTCATCAGACATTTTATTTATGTCTTCAAGCCTCCATTCAAGGCCCTGTCTTGACCATGCCATCATCATTTCACAGAATTCCCTTGACTTATTGCCATTTTCATTTGGTGTGTTATTCACCTTTGAATAATAATACCTTACTTTATAAAGACCGGTGTCACCTTCGCTTGATTTTTGATCAGGATCTGCCATTGATTTTGTAGGCATTTTATTGACAGCAAAATTCTGAAGATTATCTTCAATTTGATTTATTGTTTTTAAATCAGAATTTTCATCACCTTCATCAGCTAATAAACCCCATGCAGATTCATCATTTTTTTCTGCATAACCTTCTAATTTTGAAAGAAAATAAGACCCTAATTCATCAGACAGATATGGTCTATCATCCTTTTTTTTTTTGGATATTTTAGAAAGCAATTGTTCTGTGTCTTTACTAAAGAACCCTTTTGCAACTTCTTCCGGCAACTGAAGGAACTGAACCAAGAACACAATTGCCTGTGCTTCATTCAAGACACCTTCCTGAACCTTTGCAACAATATCAATTGCTGAACTAATCTGTGCGCCATTATATGATGCGTCAACCTTTTCAACATCTTCAACCATGCCATCAGCTTCTTCACTTATTGTTGCATCTGCATTTGGAATCACTTCTGTTGCAACTTCTTCATTGATTGTTTCAGCTTCTGTGTCTGCAAATTCTGTTTTGAAAAGATCAAATGGTTTGAAATATAAATTTAAAGAAATACCACTTTCAGCCATTAATACTTTTAATGCGTCAATAATAACATCCCTGAATGGTTCAATGATTGTCTGTTCAAACAATGCTGATGCTGTCTGAAGTTCTTCAGCATTATTTCCCAATCCACCGGAATCAATTACACCAAATAATCTTGGCGAAACAACTCTGTGACTGATCATCACTTTCTTTGTGATTTCTTCTGAAAGGAATTGATATTGTTTATCTGCATCAGACAATGGAACAGGTGTGATTTCAGGTGTTGTATCTCTACCATCTGAAAATGTACAAAGAAATTTACCTGCATTTGTAGATCCTGCAAGTTCTTCTTCAATGGTTCTTTTTATTTCTTCACGTTTCTGTCTTGGTGGAATACCATTTGCAAAGTTGATTACAAATGAAGGTGCTAATCCTTTTTCAATTTGTGACAAATGGAATTGTGAAACATTCTTATCAAGTTCAATGTAATTCCATGCACCAATGTAATCAGGTTTTGGGTAATAATAAGATCCAACAGAATTCATCTTGACACATAATACTTGTGTCGGATAAACTGATTTTGCTTTTGGATCAAATGATTTTAATTCTGTGTATTTTGCCCTACTTCCGGCTGACCAATCTTGTGAATAATAATACCAATCAACATCACCTTCTTCATCAACATGGCCTGACCTTATTGTTTCATAAGGTAAAACCTCCATGTCAACAACTTCAGATCTGTCAAGACTATATGTAAAAGATATATAAAACCCTCCATGAAGCTTCAAATCCATACACATCAATTGAATGTCATTCTTACCGATCTTTTTGTTTATCAGCTTATTGAATTTCACCCAATCTTCGGCATGTCTTTCTTTGTTGTCTGCATCAATTCCCCCTCCATATATCCATGATGATATTGAATTTACAAGTGCATTGTGTGTGGCTGAATTTTGATACAAGTCAATGGTGTGTTGTGGAAATAGATTGTCAATTCCATACCATATGAAATCTGATCCCCTCTTTGCAAATTCTGATGAATCAGTCAATGCATAGGAAGAACCCATTGCACCAAAATTAAATGTGTCTTTTTTAGCCATTGTATGATATTGTTGCAGGAATGTCAACTTGTGTCACCCCTGATTGTGAATTTTGATAATGATCATTTACAAAGTTGTCATTGTGAACCAATGCCATTCCCCTGTTTACTTCCAATGTGATCAGCTGTGAATCAGAAGATGTTGCACCATATGATCCATAAAATACTTTGTAATCATATAAACCTTCAGATGTCAAATTCAAGTGAAATGTTTGTGTTATATCATCTAAATAAAGAAAGAATTGTTTTGATCTTGGGAAATTATCTTCTGCATATATTTCACCAAGTTGACTAAAGTATTTTTTCTGTGTTGCCTGTTCAATCAATTCAACATAGTATGTTGCAAATGCTGTGTTCATGTTTGAATTTGGTGTGTATTGTGCATTTGGTGACAATACATCCGTGCAATTTATAGATGATGAAACCCTTGTTGAATACACATCAATTGAAAACAAATTCTGAACCCCATTAGAAGATCTTAAATGCAACATCTTAATCCTCCTTTTTAGATTTCTTTTTCTTTATTTCTTCAAACAATTGTGGTTGTTCAATTTGCAAAGCTTTGAATTTTTTTTCATCCATTACTTCTGATAAAAGAATTTTATTTCCTTTATTGTGAAGGATGCAACCAATGTATTTTTGTTTCAGCTTCATAATATAAATTTAATAAAAAAAGGATGATGAAATACCTCCATCACCCCTTTTTCGTATCAACCAAAAAAACTAATCTTTAAACCTGTGCTGTGTCATATTGTTCTGCTGACAATGTCAACTGACTTGAAAATGAAGTGAATGGACTTGCTGTTGAAAGATTAAATGCCGGAACAGGCTCTGCACCTGTCATGTTTACTACATATCCAACATAATCACCAAACGCAACATCACCACCATGTGCGTATGTTCCACCTGTTACTTCAACACCATTTTCCAATCCAACCAAATAATAAACTCCATTATTGTCAAGAACTATCATTTGCCATAAACCTTCAACAATGTTTTGCATTCTTGCCCATGATTCTTCAGATTCATGTGACAACTGAAATTCAAATTCTGATTGATATGCAACTGCTCCACCTTTACCGGTCAAAATAGTTTGATTAAAGGAAGATGATTGTCTATCAAGATCAAATTCAAACATTGTCAATGCATTTGTGTCTGCTGTTGTCAATGCTGTTACTGCACCAATATTTACTCCATTTGTTGATGTGGTGACACCTGTCAGCCTTGCTGCATCATAATAGTTTGCCAAATATATCTTTTTGATACCTCCGACTTGACCACCACAAAAATAGCCTCTACCACTTGTTATTGTACATCCTGCCATTACTACTTATTTTATTTTGTTAATGAATGGAAGGTGATCAATCAAGACCACCTTCATATTCAATTATTTATGCGTCATTCTTAAACCAAACAACATCAGCCACAACACCGATTGCACAGCCAATTCCGAATCGCATAGTGATTCTGTAATTATCTGATCCATCCAATGGTGTCATGTCAATTGCCTGTGCTAATGAATCGGAATCAGCTGTTCCGATACCAACAAACAAATTGTTCTTGTTTCCAAGACACGCTTCACCGATTTTGATTCCCGGTGCTGACACTAACTTATACCCTAAAAATTTGGTTTGTGGTGCGTTTGCAACAGCTGAATTGTAACCATCACCTGTCTGACCAACAGCGAGGTTGTATGCTGAAATGGTCGCAGGATTCACAAATATGTTTGTATTCTCATAGTCACCAACTAAACCATCGGGCATTGCATTGATGATTTCTTGCAATCCTGCAATAACTGATCCTTGATTTGCAATGTTGTTTGCCAATTCAGTTGCACCTGCTGTGTTACCTGATAATTGTTTGAATCCGTTAAAAGCTGTATAACCGGATGCTGTTGCATTACCCATCCAAATGTTGTTTTCAATATCTGCCTGTACAAATTTAGCAACATATAAAAGAATTGCGTCAGCATAGTCATCAGGGACACCTGAATTAATGCTGTATGCATCACCTTGCCACCATGTCTTGAATTGTGACTTACAAAGTTGAAGATTTACCATTTGATCAGTAATGTCCAAAGATGCTTCAGTCAAGGTTGTTGTTGCTGTTGTATCAAAGTCACATGCTCCTGCCTTGATCAATGCGCCTGCTCCTGCTCCAAATGCCATCACCGGAATGATTGCTTTGTATCTAATACCATCTAATAGTGTTACATTCCCACCATGTAATGTAGGTGCTGATATTACAGCTGCGTGTACGTATGGTAGTGCTAATTCACCGGCATAAGTAGATGTCGGTGTTGGGTTTGCGAAATTGTGTTGTTTATTATCAGCCATTTTATTTGTTTTTAGCTTTGTTAAAAATTGCGAATATACGTTCGTCTTGTGATAAATCCTTCTTCACCTCACCAACCTTTGGTGCATTTGGTGTATGTTTAAATGTTTTTTGTGCTGACATCTTCTTTACACCATCAAGTTCTTTGCTGTGTGCTTCTGTCATTTCAGCTATCTTTTCAGCAATCTGCAATTCAATTGCTTCTGTGATCATCTTACCAAGTTCAAATCCATCAGCTTTTGTCATGTAGCTTGAAAGATCAACACCTTCAGATTTCACATCTTCTTCTTCTTTTGATGCCTCAACTTCTTCTGTTGCTTCTTCAACAACTTCAGATGAAAGATCTTCTTCAACTGCATCTTCAGATGCTTCAGGTGATTTCAAAGTAGTGATTTCACCATCAACAACTTCAATGACTGCACCATCTTGCAATTCATATGTTCCTGTTGGAAGTGACATTCTTTCATCATCTTCACCTACTACGAATACAACTGAACCTTCTTCAAATCTATCTGAATCAGTTTTGATTGTTGTACCATCAACAAGGAATGCTTCAGCCATCATTTTTGTTTCTTCCTGTACTTCTGAAAGTTCTTCTTTGAATCCAAGTAGATCTTTCATTTGCTTGTAAATATTTTCCATCTGTTTTGAAAAGTTAGATTTTTCTAATAGTTAAAAGATTTTATTTTGTTTTTTTCCTTTCGCCCTTAATTATTGCCTTCACTTGTGGAACAACTTTGGATGCAATAGTTCTGTTTTTAATTGCTCCACAAATTTTCTGTGCAACATCCTGTGAATGACCATCAGATTTTTGATCTGCAATACATTGATCCCATGAATAATCAGCAAGGTATTCTTCTTCCGATTTCATGATCAATTCTTTCACTTGATTTATTCTTGTTTCTTCTTGTGATAAAGACCTTTTTGAAAGTGATTGCATCTTATCTGTGAAGAACCCTTCAATACTAAATCCAAGAACTTCACCATTCTTGACTTTGTCCCATATCTTATCATTGTCAACTCTCATTGTAACAAACCACGTTCCAACCGGACAATGTTCAAAGCCATATTTTACAGATTTGTCAATTTCAAATTCCTTGACCCATGATTCAACAACACACAATCCATCAACTTCTTTTTCATGTTCAAATGTTGCCGACTGAAGATGATTTCTTTTCATAAACAATTCAGATGCTTTCTTGATTGTTTCTTTTGAAAAGAACACATGATAATCAGAACCATCATCATCAAGTCTGAAGATCTGTTTGTTCGGGACTAATGCCGGAGCAATTAAAAGTCTTTTATCTTCATCAACCTTTGTGAATTGAATCTGTTCTTTTTGTTTGTTTAATGCCACCCAAAATTCTTCAATTGCAGGATCTTCTACTAAGCTAATCGCAAAGACACCATCCATGTCTTCTTTCTGTTCTTCTGAAATAATTAATTCAACTATTTTTGTCATGATTTCTGTTTTTATAATGTGGAATTTTGTTCAATCATTGTGTTTACTTGCTGTGCATTTGTCACATCCTGTTCCAATACATAAGCCCTGACAGGTCTATCTTGTGTAAATGCTGTATTAAATTGCTCAACCATTGAAGGTGTGTTTGAAAGATCAACCAATTGTTCTTCATTTGCTGTTCCTCTTTCACCACCTCCTGAAGCAATTGATCCTGATGGAACAGATGCTGAAACGGGTTTCTTTGTTTTAACTGATAAAATTTCTTTTACATTTTTTAATCCGGCTGCTAATGTAATCCCTGCCTGAATGAATGAAAATGGTGGTGGTGATGATGCCAAAGCTAAATTCACAGCACGATACGTGTCCATTGTTGCAACTGCAAATGCTGATGCTTTTGCAATGGCTGTATGTTCTGAAAACAAATCACCCACCATTGTAAGCATTTGTCTTTGCTTGTTAAATTGTTCTTCATCAATTTTATCTTTTGCATCCTTCAATGCTTTGTCTGAATCAAGATCTTCCTGTCTATGTGTATCATTCAGATCAGAAATTTCTTGATTGTATTGTCTTGTGATTTCTGTAATATCAGAACCTGTCTTCCTTGCAAGATCAACTTTTGCTTCATAATCCTGTCGCATTGCTTCAAGTTCTTGCTCTCTTTCTGTCATTCCTGCAAGTGACAATTCCCTGACTGCATCTTCTTGTTCTTTGATTAAGGAATTTGTATTTGTAAGTTGTTCCGATCTTTGCCCTGCAATTCGTTCTTCAATATCAACTTGTTCCAACAATGCTTTTTGATATTGTTCCTGAAGTTGGATGTTATCTTTATTTGTATCAAGTTCTAATTTTGCAATACGAACCCTTTCATCAGCAATGGATTTTTCTTCCTTCAGCTGTTTGTCTAAAATTTTAGCAAGTTCTTCATTCGCTTGAATACGTTCTTCAAATGTCTTTGATACATCATCACGGATTTGACGTTGAATTTCTGCATCTAATTGACTTTGCAATTGCTGTTGTTGTCTTTGTATTTCAAGCAATTCTTGATTCTTCTTTGCGTCTGCTAATGCTTGACCTGTGGTAATAGCTGACTGAACAGATATATCCTTAACACCTTCAACAGCTGTCTGTGTAGCTATGGTGACACCTGTGGCAACTTCTGTGACCGCATCAGCAAAGTTTGTCACAATGTCTTTTCCTGCATCTATTGCATCATTTTTAATGTCTGTAAGTGAATCCCTTGTATTATTTATTTTTGCAGTTAATTCTTCAATTTTATCTGTGTCTTTTCCACCAAGCCATGATTGTTCCCATGCAAGCTGACCTTCTTGAATTGCTAATGTAATTCCAAAAAATGCAGTTTTTAAAGGTGTTATTGCTAATGTCAACAACCCACTCATGACTTTTGCAAGGCCATCAAATCCTTCTGTTGACTTTGAAACAGCTGAAACAATGTCTGTTATGACTGAAGTGACTTGATTAAATAAAACACTCAAAGTTTCTGTGGCAACAGATAAACCATCAACAATGGTTTGATTTTTCATCACCACATCTTTGAGCAATTTAAATGCTTCAACAATAAGCATGACACCTGTTGTTTTTAAAGCTAATCCAAAACCTTTAAATCCTTTTGTAAGTTTTCCAAGTGCTGTTTCAGATCCCTTTGATGATTTCTTAATATCTTTCATTTCATCATTGGTTTCTTTCAATGAATCCTTTACTGAATTAAGATCTTTAGAAATCTGTTTGACATTTGTTTTAAACTCTATGTCAACAACTATTTGTTCTGCCATCCGAATATCTTTTTAAATTCTGCCATTAATGTATCATGATGAATCTGTTGTTTTTCATACCATGATAAACATTTATTGTTTTTATAATCTGATAAGTGCATGTTCTTAATTGATGCCGGAATGACATGCATACCACCCTTCCAAAAGTCAAATACATTTGTGAAATTTATCACATTGCATTTTTCTGTATTTACCTGATCTTCTGTTTTTACTTTTAATCTAATCATGTGATTTGCCATTTGGCTTTTAAGTAATTTGTAACCTCATCTTTTTCTTGTGTTGTCAATGCAGCATTTGGAGTTGTTGATGAATAAAGTAATACTTCACAAATTTTACCATGCCACAATGAACCGGTACTTGTATAATATTTCAAACCACCCATACATAATTGTGGTGTATATCCATTTGTTGTTGCATTTAAATTTGAATCTGTATTGCCATCTTGATCTGTAATTTTTTGATCAAAACTTGGTGATGATCCATTGAAATTTCTTTCACCTATATTCACTTGCAAATCATTCGGATCAACATCATCAAGACTTGCATAATATGGAGTTGTTCCGGAATACGATCCATTGTGAAAAGATGTTGAATCATACCCAATACCATATGGTGATTGTGCATCATTTGTGAACCCTCCACTTGGTGTTGTATATCCTGTTCCAAATATCAATTCCCCCCTATTTGGTGCTGGCCCTGATCTTGGTTGCATTTGTGAAACAATAAATGCTGTGCAATTGCTGTTGTTTAATAAATTATAAATTGATGAATTGAAATTTCCAAGAATTGCGTAAAATGGGAAATACACATGTTTCATTCCATTTGAAAATGTTCCTGTTGTTGCATTTGCTCCGGTTGGATTTAGTTGTGTCCAACTATTGCTTGTGAATCTGTTTGATTTATCTGTCCAAGAACTAATTGTTGTTCCTGATGAATATGTAATTGTACTCAAATCATTTGCATCAAGCCATACAGATAATGTCTGAGATGTAATTGATGTCGGATCAAAACTTCTTTGTCTTGATTTGCTGTTTATTAATTTATAATCAAATTCAACATTATATTGTGATGGTGATGTAATTGATGTTCCTGCCTGATTCACCTTTAGTGCAAACATACCATCATTGACAACCTTGTATGTTGTGCCTTCAAAATATCCTTTTGTGATTGCTGTTTCTAATGAAATTGTCAATCCTGAATATCCTGCTGTGGAATTTGATTTTCCTGATACTGCTGTCAATGATGTCACAGGTGTCAATGATGAAGTTTGATTGTTTACTTCAAATTCATATGTTTCATCAACATATTCATCAGATTCATCAATGGATGTTGGTGTTGCAAACAACCTCAACTCACCTTTCATTAATGAAGGATATGGAATTTGAATGTAGCTATTACCCTGCTGATTGTATGAAAGATATGGATCTGTTGGTGGTGTTAAATAATGTGCAAATGTACCATCTTGACCAAAATAAGAATATCCATTTGCCACAACAAGACCCTGTGAAATAAATGACCCTTTGCCACTTACAAAAGGATAAAATGTTCCTAAATCTTTAGGTGCTGGTGTTGTGAATTCACTATTGGATGAAATTGCAAATGCATTGTCACCTTTTGTTTTTACATTTCTAAATGTTTGATTTATTGAAATGTATTTGTCAACCCCTGAAACAACATCCTTTCTTTGCAATCTTGGTGGGTTTATTTCAGAATTATCACCATCAATTCGGACATTTCTAACTGAACCACTCACATTGTTCCTTGATCCATTAATTTCAACAGATTTTGGTGAAGGTCTTACGTCATTTCCTGCACCATTAATCAAAGCATGATCAGTCAATGTGTTTCCTATTCCATTGGCGAATGTGAACAATCCTGTCCCACTTGATCCGACATCATAATCAGATGCATGAATGACGGAAACTGAAGGTGATGAAATATCAATTGGTGACACACTCCTTGAATAACAGGTTGAATTTATAGCTAAATATTCATATCCAAATGCTTCACAACATGATTGTGAAACTGTTTCCGGCAATCCGGTTCTTGTATTTATGAAATTTACATGTCCACCTGAACTGAAGCTTTCCACCTGAACATTACATTCATTACCATCTGCATCAATGATGTTTGTTGCCTGTGCTTTGATTAATTCAACTTTACATGTTGATTGTCCAACCAATGAATAATTCTGTATTTTATTAATCCTGTAAAACTCATTTTCAACCTTTACAACATCATTAAAATTCAATGTCATAATATCAAGCGAAGACAGGTTGAAGTGCGCAATCAACAACCTTGCATCCCTTGAATATGTTTCTTCCAAAAATGATTTCCAATAGGTGTTGTATGTTCCTTTATATATAGATGGCCCATCCAATTCACCGGAATTTTCACCTGTAAAAGTCAGACACTTTGTAGTTGAATACAGATTTAATGATGAATAATTTGAAAATTGTGGATAATTAGCATAAACTGATGGATTTGTTCCTTCAAAATTATCTGTCAAATAAAAGACATCTGAATAGTTGTCTGAATATCCAAATCCATTCCAATATGACAATCTCATTCCTTCAGAATTCTTTGTATTTTCACCTTCACCTTCATAACAAATACAACCTTTCATTGTTGTGTATGGAATGTAAGTAGTGACAACCGGTTTAAAAATTGTTTTTACTTCTGTTTTACCTGTTGAAAAGTCATTTTGCGCATTGTCAATATAAACAGATCCATATTCCCTGCCTGCTGATTTTTCAAACAATGCATTCATGTTATCTGAAGAACTATCATCTGTGAAAACTAATTCTTTAGACTGAATATGTGAAGTAGGTTTGAATTGAACATCCTTAGATTCATCCAATTTACCTGTCCAATCTAAATCATTACCTTGACCAATCCAATCCTTGTATGGCTCTATTAATAGCTTTCTTGGCTCTAATCGGTCAGCAATAATAACAAGGTTAAATTTCTTTGCAAGTGAAGTAAGGAAATCTAAAGCTTTAATTTTTGGAAATGCATATTTGAAATTCACTTCCAAATCACCATTAAATTCAGCATACTTATTTCCAAAATACCCAATTCTTGGTTTAAATGATGTTTTTACTCTGTTTAAATATATTTCTGTTCCTGTTGATGCAATGAAATAATCCCCATTTACATTGAATCGGAAATAATAATCTGTGACATTTAAAGGAACAGAAATTGTTGTAGGTGGAAATTCAACAACACCTGTGTAATAATTCCCTGATGTTCCTGCAATTTGATTTGCTGTTTCAAGCTTTGTTTTTCTACTTTGAGAATGCTCTCTTTCATTTCCATCTTGATCAATGTATATTAATGAAACGTATATTTCTGCACCTGTATATGGTGCAAATGTTCCAAAGTTAGATGATTCAGATGTTGTGAATGTCAAATTTGTAGATGCATCAAATGAGCTGAACCCTGATGATGGAATTGTATATACTCCTGTTGTGTGATTATACAATCCTGCATCATTTGTGTAATCAGCTGATGATGTATTTGTGTTTATGATTGTGACAAATCTTTCTGTGGTTATTGTTTGTGGTGTTCCACTACTATATGTGACAACATTATAATATTGATTATTTGTAGGTGTTGTTCCTTCGCCACCATTGTTTGCATCAACAAATAATTTTGTACCATCAGATATGCCTGTGGTAAAAAAGTCAGATGTATATTCAAAACCACTTTGTCCAAGAATAATGTCAAGAATTTTTTTGACTTTTACTTGTGGAATTAATGTGTTTACATTTATTGCTCCTTCACGAGTTTGAATTGATCCTTCCAAATCACCACCATAAAATGGACTTTGTCCATAGTCATATAATGAATATCTAACATTTCCTTGTTTCAGGTTTGTTGCATCATTTGATCCCCATGATTTCTGAACATTCAACATTGATTTTGTATGGTTCAATTCACTCCAATTGAATTCAGTCAAATACTTACCTTTCAATGCTTGACCAATAGAAGCCACACTATTGAAAACAACACATTCATAATGTGTCATCTTCCTGTTTGACCTAATCACATTTGTCAATTGCAAATCACCATTTAAAATTTCAATTGTATCTTTTACAATAGTACATGAAACTTTTTTTGCAGGATTAAAATTCCCAAATGAAGTCACCTCAAAATATTGATCAAAGAACATGTTATTCTTTGTCGTAGATGGAATTCTGAAATTGAATGTGTGACTTCCTTTTGTGTCTTTGAAGGTTTGTATGTCCTTAAATTGAAAGTTTGCTGTGATCGGTTGATCATCTTCCAAATCTAAATATACAACCCTACCATCATCCTGTGAAATTACTCTTATCTGTGTTGCCATATATCAACGTGTTGTTCGGTATTTTGGTGAAGCATATTTGAACCTTAATTCATATTTATACAATCCTGTGTTTTTGTCACCTTTCAACTTCATGTTGCTTGTTTCAAGGATCAATGCTTTTGCTTCTTCACCTTCTAAGATATGAATTTGTGGTGACATCATTAAGTCTTTGACCATGTCAATTTCATAGTCTTTTAAGTTATCTGTGAACAAAGTAAATGATTCATTTGCAGATACAGATGTTGTCATTTTGCCTTGCTTTGCAACATTTGGTGGATATGATGAATCTACAAATACATCCCCTAAACTTTGAAAGCCCCTAATGTTTGACAACAATGGTTTGTTTATATATTCTCTTTTTACATCAAGATCATTTTCTTTTTCTTTGTTGAATGTCATGTATTCCCATGCACCAAATCTATTCATATAGGCAATTCTTGATTGTTCATACCTATTACAATAGTCAACAACATTAAAATTATATGACAATGACATGGGCAATGTATTTGTTGCATTCCTCATTGTGATTGTGTATCTTTTTATTGCATCAATACCACCTGAAACATTGCTTGGTAATGTACCAAAGTATAGTGTATTTATAGTTAATTTATCTAAGTTTTTTAAACCTACACCACCATGCAAATAAAACCCTTCTAAATTTGCAGATGCATCTGTTGCTGTTGCTTGATAAGAACCACCTGTTTGATGATTTTGTTTCATTGACAAATTACCAAGTACATCATCATTTTCATCATAATAAATTGCCTGTAAAAATCCGGTTTCAGCTGTTGCATTTATTTGACACCTGTTTAAAAATGCCATTGTGTGATATTCATCTTTTCCAATATTTACATTTGGAATACCATCTACATAATTATAATTTGATGAAAGGAATTTTTTAGATATTCCATCCATTTTATATTCATCAAAATTGATTTCAATAGGATCTGATTCATTAGCTCTACCCCAAAACATAAACACTTTTTTTGTTATTTCTGTTGATGCATCTTTCTGTGGAATTCCATCAGCTGTTGTTGAATTCATTTCATAAAATTTGAAATCAAGTACATTTGCATTTCCTCTGAATTCTTGATTGTCAACTTCACTTGTTGCATGAATCCCTTCCAAAATACTCCATGAAAATAAGTAGAATGTATTGACTGATTCTATTGGTAAATTGTGAATTGAATCCCTACTAAATGGTGAACCAAAAGATGTAACGTCTGATTTCTTTGCACCCATAATCATAGGCGTGACAATTGTCTGATATATATCTGACAAATTAAATTGACAATATCCATTTCCATCTGTTTTCTGAACAAATGAAACAGTTTTTGATATTGAACCATTTGTGTAATTAGATGCAAGGTTGTATGTCAATTCAACCAATACTTGATGATTGTATGTGTTTACAGCCGGTGTGATACTTGCACCAAATAAATTAATTTGTGTGCTTAAATTGAATTTGGTGTCATTTATATATACTGATAAACTCATGCTTGTAATGTTTTTATGTAATCCAATGCCATTGCAACAGCAACCTTTCCACCTTGCTGTGGAACAGCTTGTTCAATTGCATCTTTAAAATAATTTCTTGCTGACAATCCTTTTGTCGCAATTGCTTTTCCAATTAAAAATGATGCTTGTTTTTTTGCTTGTTCTGTATTCTTCACAAATGACCCTGTTCCAAGATCACGCAATCTGACAGGTTTTGATTCCATCCATCCTGAAACAACACCTTTTGGAAGATTCTTTGATTTGAATTTAAATGGTGAATTCTTTGCTGATGGTTTTGTGCTTTCAGATCCTTTGACACCCTGTTCCATAAAAGATGCATAAGGCATTGAAGAAATAAATTGAAGATCAAAACCTGATGCAAATTGACCTGATGCTGATCTTTTTTGTTTGACCCTAAATCCAAGTGATTTTGACAATGATCCGGTGTTGTTTGTCACACGCATTTTGCCATCAATCTTTTGCCTTGCTCCAAGATTTATCCTTGCAAGTTTTAAAACCCTTGCACCAAGATTATTCATTTCCTGTTTTGTGCTTCCTATCATCTGTAATTTAGCCAATTCATTGTGTTGATGATGTTCTGTGTTGTCATGGATTCAGAAGTGAAAAATAATTCCTGCATCACAAATTCAGTATATACACCTGTTCCTTTTGATCCAATTCTAAATGCTTCACCTGTCAAATTTAAAGTCTGATTCAATGTTGCAATTGCAAAGCTGTCATTTGAATAATACAATTTTATAGATGATGAAGTGAATTGAATTGCAATTGTTAAAGGTTGAATTCTTTTAAGCTGTGTCGATGCATTTGTTCCATCCATAGGAAGGACAGGGAAATCTGTTTCCACCGGAGGGCTTCCAAATTTAAACAATGCAAGTTTTCCGGATGATGTTGTATTTAGTCTAATTTCATCATTGTTTCCGAATGACAAAATTCTTTGTGTCTGT
>Ga0206126_10001432_pt1 | contig 28656 bp, 15 predicted proteins | sample Helgoland_Spring_5_FD_148621 | JGI IMG/M metagenome (GOLD analysis project Ga0206126, IMG submission 148621) | Pelagic subsurface seawater microbial communities from Kabeltonne, Helgoland, North Sea - Helgoland_Spring_Bloom_20160412_1 | ecosystem: Environmental > Aquatic > Marine > Epipelagic ...
TTCCCGCCGCCTCCACCAATAACAAACCTCAGCCCGAAAGGGCTGGGGTTTTTTATTGGCTGATACTGGAATGAACCGAGCACAAAAGCGGGTTCACAAAACGTCAGGAAAGACGTTTTGGGCGCCGAAGGCGGGCGCAAGCCCGAGGGCCAAGGATGGCCCGAGCCAATTCCCGCCACCACCAATTGATAACTCCCTCTCAAACAATTCCCATCACAACTTTGTTATATCGACGATCAAAAGTTAATTTATATGTTAATGAATATATAAACCGTAGCCAAAACAGCCCTTTTTAGGGGTTGACTGCATACGTGAAGAGTAAGCCTATATTGCGCAAGTGGTCACCAGAGTCTGGGATTGGTTAAATGGGTAGAGGTTTCGAGAAGCAGTTCAATGGTGTTGCATGTATAAAGGGTTTATTTCCTAGTCGATTGCAAAAGATTATTTTTTTATTTAGCTTTTTTGTTTATTTCGACGAGTAGTTTTGCCCTAGATTATGGCGCCTGGACTTATGAAATTAATGGGAATAGCGTGTTATATGGTTACAAAAATAGTGAGCGGGCCTCTGCTAGAGGTCTCACGTCACTAACCCTATCGGGATGATCCTAGTTGGACTGGTGTGAGCAACAGACCTAGTTTGATTACTTATCTGCAGGGGGAGCGGATACGACACCCTGTCCCGTCATATTAAGTGCACGTAAAAAGCACGTTATAAAAATACTTATAAACTCTTAATTTTTGGGGAAATAATATGTTTAGGAAGTCAAAACTTTCTGTCGCTATTCTTGCCGCTGCCGGAACACTGGTCGCAGGTCAGACAATAGCTGAGGGGAGCTCGATCGATGAGGTTGTTGTTACCGGTATTCGCGGTAGCCTTGAGAGAGCTATGGATACAAAGCGCGATGCCTCTGGTGTCGTAGACGCAATTTCTGCGGAAGATATGGGTAAATTCCCAGATACTAACCTAGCTGAATCTCTTCAGCGTATTTCAGGTGTTTCTATCAACCGTGTAAACGGTGAGGGTTCTGAGGTTACAGTCCGTGGTTTTGGCGGCGGCTTCAACCTTGTAACACTTAATGGACGTCAAATGCCTTCAGCGAATGTTGGCACTATTACCGGTAACCCGTTGGATCAGGGCGCTTCTGGTAGCAGCCGTTCGTTTGATTTCTCAAACCTAGCATCTGAAGGCGTTCGTGGCCTGCAGGTATACAAAACTGGCCGTGCAGCTGTATCAACCGGTGGCGTAGGTGCAACGATTAATGTTGAAACCATTAGACCTTTAGAAGCCTCAGGCACTCAAGCCAGTTTCGGTGTTAAGGCTGTTAATGACACTAGTGGCGATGACATCACACCAGAAGTAAGCGGTCTTTACAGCTGGGCCAATGATGACTCTACATTAGGTGTTTCTCTGTTTGGTAGCTTCCAAGAGCGTGACTCAGGTAGCCGCCACTCAAGTGTTGAGGAATTCGGTCTGCGTACTTGGGATAGCACAAACCCAAGCAACCTAGCGAACCTGGGTATTGTTGAAGACGCTACTATCGTCAATGCACCTAACGATGGTCAGTTGGTATATCGACCAACTAACCTTGGTTTAGGTTTTAACAAAGACAAGCGTGAGCGTACCAACGGTTTGTTAACTGTACAGTTTGCGCCTAATGATGATATGACTTTAACGGCTGATTACACCCATGCCGAAAATGTTCAGGATTCGACTTCTTTGATTGACGGCCTGTGGTTTAACGGTACTGTTGATTATGTTGAATACGATGGCAACCCAGTTGTGGCTGCTCCGGTAATCTTTGCCGAAGACGTATCAGGTGGTAAGGATTTCTTCTTCCAGAACCTCGCAATGGGAACCAAAGACACTCTGGATTCATTCGGTTTGAACCTCGACTGGAATGTAAGCGATAAGCTCAACCTGCGTTTTGATGTTGCAACATCAGAAGCCGAGAGTGGTGGAAATGGCCCTCAGGGTAATAACGTTCTGCGTATGAACGTTGCTGGCGCTACTGCAGGCTGGCAGGCAGTTGATTTCGGTCAGGAAATACCACAGGGTATTGCTTCGATTGATGATACTAAAACTGCACCTGGTGCTACACCGAACGGCATTTTCGATCTAGCCGATGTTGGTTCACAGGTTACTCAGTTCACAAAATCCGACCAGGTTGCCAGCATTGATCAGTTCTCTTTTGACGGAACATTTGCTGCCTCAGATAGCGTTGAAGTAGATTTTGGTCTGGGCTTTATGAGTTCAGAGATGCGCCAAACTCGCCAAGCTGGTTCTAACGCGCTGGGTGGTTGGGGTGTTGATGCTCCTGGTGATATTCCAGAAGGCCTTATCGAGCAGGTTAGTACTCTTGATCAGTTCGACTACAGCGGATCTGGCGTTGCTGGTGTTTCTCAGCCGGCTGGAGAAACTGCACCGATTTCACTGGGTGAAGTTTCTTGGCAAGGTGACCCGCTCACTCTGTTAAACGCTCTTGCGCCTCTTTATGGTTTAGATCCAAATAACATGCCTATCAACAGCACTGCTGATAACCTGGTTAAAGAAGACACTGTCTCTCTTTACGGTCAGGTTAAAATGGATGGTGAAGTTGGTGGAATGCCATTTGACGTTGTTGCTGGTGCCCGTTGGGAAGAGACTGATGTAACTTCAATCTCACAGCAGTCAGTACCTAGCGCCTTTGTTTGGGAATCAAATAACGACTTCTCATTCACACTTGGTTCTGGTGTCGAAGGTCTGTCGGAAGACTATACCTACAGCGCACTGTTGCCGAGCTTGGATATGTCTGTAGACATTAGCGACAATTTGAAGGCTCGTGCATCGTTTAGTAAAACGCTGGCTCGCCCAGGATACAGTGATATGTACACTGCTACTTCTGTGGAAGCGCCTAGCCGTATTACGCACTTGGGTGATCAGCCTTCTGCTAGCCAGGGTAATGCTCGTTTGGATCCATTGGAATCAAACAACTTCGACCTATCTGTTGAGTACTACTACGGTGAAGCTAATTACTTCTCGGTTGGCTACTTCCAGAAAAATGTATCTAACTTTGTTGGTATCCAGCAGTCCGATCAAGCACTGTTCGGTTTGAGAGACGCTACAGCATCTAATAGTACTTTCTTGGCTCAAGCAATTTCCGAGTTAGCTTCTATCGGTGTTGCGGAAAGTGAAGATACACTTTTCTCAATGGCAGCGATTCTACAAAACTTGGCAGACTTCCCTGAAGCTACTGGTGCTGCAGCCTATCAGGCAGCCTTGGGTGCAGAAGCCACTGAGCAGGCGTTCCATGAGTCTATCTTTAGTGCCTACGATGTAACCCCTGTGGGAACAGACCCTGAGATACAGTTTGCGGTTAAGAGCCCAACAAACTCTCAGGATGCTGAAATCTATGGTTTTGAGATTGCGTCTCAGCATTTCTTCGCTGATACCGGCTTTGGTTACCAGTTTAACTACACCATGGTAAATGGCGATATTGGTTATGACAACGGATCCGATCCGGGTCAAGATCAGTTCGCACTTCCTGGTTTAAGTGACACTCTGAACCTAGTAGGTATTTACGAGAAAGATGGTCTCTCTGCACGTCTGGCTTACAACTGGCGCGATAACTTCTTGAACCAGGTTAACCGTTCAGTTGGTAGTACTCGTAACCCAGAGTACATTGCCTCTGTTGAGCAGTTGGATTTGAATGTAAGCTATGAGCTTGAATCCGGTGTAACTTTGTCTCTAGATGCAATCAATCTAACAGGCGAAGGTCAGCGCAAATACGGGCGTACCGAAACTGCTGCATTCTTTGTACAAGAGCTTGATCCGCGCTATGTATTGTCAGCACGATACACGTTCTAAGGCCGGTAAAGTGTTCTCTCTGGTAGCCGTTTTTGCCAGAGAGAGCGCTATTAGTTCAAAGAAAAATGTTATATAGCAGCATCTATAAGGCCTCCACGTATTTGCTACCGGAGGCCTTATTTTGTTATTACAATAGAAAAATCAATTCAAATGCTTATAGCAATAAATGACGGGATAATTACATGAGTAAAGTTGTACTCTTAAATAATGTCGAACATAAAGATTTAAAAGTGGATGCCAGCTACAGAGCTGAGTATGGCGACAACGTCAATCGTGCTTTAGCTTTTTCTAGCGAATTTGGTGATCTTCAAAAAGAATATCCAATACTATTTTATAAAAATCCTGAAGCGGGAACATTTCACGCGCATGTGATTTTAGGTCTTGAGAAAGACGAAAACCTATTTTTGAGCGAGCAGGGTTGGCTGGGCAATTATGTGCCCGCTGCACTGGCCCGCGGACCATTTATGATCGGCTTTCAAGAGCGTGAAGTCGAAGGCAAAGCAGTGAAAGAAGCGGTTATTCATATCGATATGGAAAATCCGAGAGTTGGTGTCGACACTGGTCAGCCTCTATTTCTTGCCTATGGTGGCGACACGCCTTACCTGGAAAAAACAATGCAAACCCTGCAGGTGATGCACCAGGGTGCGGCACTGGATGAGAGTTTCTTTTCCAAACTGGATGCGATGGGATTATTTGAGCCTATCAATATCGAAATCTCGCTGAGCAGTATCGCCAATGTTAATTTGCGTGACTATTACACGATTAACAAAGAAAAATTAGCTCAGTTGGATGGTGCAAGTTTGGAAGAACTTAACAAGTTGGGCATATTGAGTCTTGTCTATTTTGCTTTAGTATCACTGGGTAATTTTAATAAACTGATTGCACTAAAAAATAAGAAAATGGCAATTGCCTAGCAGCGTGCCAAAAAAGTTTTTTACTATGAATAATTCAAAAAAACCGGTTCGTATTCTGGAGGGCGTTCGCCCCGATCAGATTCCTTTCGATACGCTCTTCGAAGCAAACGAGCCGGTTATTTTGCGCGGCCTAGTTTCCGACTGGGGTCTTGTGCAAGCGGGCAAAGTGTCGCCAGACAATGCCATGCAAGTTTTGCAAAGCCACTCTAGCGGTCAGCCTGTCGGCGTTTATATTGCACCGCCGGAAGCGAATGCGCGGTTTTTTTATAACGACGATTGCACCGGCTTTAATTACCAGAGCAAGCACAGTGACCTAAATGAAATATTTGCCGAAATTCGCGACGGCAAAAATAATCCCCAGCACCCTTATTACTATATGAACTCGCTGACGCTGGACCACTGCTTTCCCGGTCTGCGTGAACACAATGATCTCTCCTTTGAACATCCGCTTTTTACCAATAACAAGCCACTGTCCAAAGTGTGGGTAGGAACCGAGTCAATTGCCGCCGCGCATTATGATGTGCCGAGTAATCTAGCCTGCTGTGTGGTTGGTGAACGTCGCTTTACTTTATTTCCGCCTGAACAGATTCACAATTTGTACCCTGGTCCCCTAGAGCCGACACCGGGCGGACAGGTTATCACCATGGTCGATCTGAAAAATCCTGACTTCGAGCGCTTTCCTCGTGTTCGTCAGGCATTGGACGCGGCAGTGGTGGTAGATTTGCAGCCCGGCGATGCCGTCTACTATCCCAGCATGTGGTGGCATCAGGTTGAGGCATTGTCGCCGTTTAATATTATGATCAATTTTTGGTGGCTTACGGCACCAGCCTATATGGGCAATCCCATGGATATTGTTATGCATGCTCTTATGGGTATTAGAGATCGCCCTGAGGCTGAAAAGAATGCCTGGCGAGAAGTATTTGAATACTACGTGTTTGGCTCATCGGAAACGCCGCGCGAGCATCTTCCTGCAGCGATTCAGGGAGCTTTGGCGAAGCTGGATGACGACACGGTTCGACGCATTCGAGCCCTGGTAAAAAACAAACTAAATCGTTAGAGAGCCTGTTAGAAGTTTCTCTCTGAGAAAATAATAATAATGTTTGGAGAAATACAATAATGTTAAAAGTGGTTATTGCCGGGGGTGGCACAGCCGGTTGGATGGCAGCCTGCGGTCTTTCGACCCGTTTAGCGGGTCTGTTGGATATAACGCTGATTGAATCAGATGCCATTGGTACTGTCGGTGTCGGTGAGGCGACAATCCCACCGATGCGCAATTTTCATCGCATTATGAATATTGATGAACAAGAATTTATGCGCGAAACCCAGGCGACATTTAAGCTGGGTATCGAGTTTGATAACTGGGGCGATATAGGCGACAGCTATCTTCACTCCTTTGGAGAAATTGGCCAGCGCTCTTGGATGGCAGAGTTTCATGAATTTTGGATGGAAGCTCAGGCCCAGGGCTTTGGCGGCAGCCTGGAAGACTATTGCCTTGAATTAAAAGCGGCCAAGGCGGGTAAGTTCGCCACGCAGATAGACGACAGCAGATTAAATTTTGCCTTTCATCTCGATGCCACGCGCTATGCAAAATACCTGCGCAAGAAAAGTGAGCAAGCCGGGGTGCGCCGAGTTGAGGGCATGATCAAGGAAGTTCAGAAAGATCCGCAATCCGGTGACATAAACGCGCTACTACTCGACAGTGGCGAGCTTATCGAGGGCGATTTATTTATCGACTGCACCGGATTCCGCTCTCTGTTACTCGGTGAAGCTCTCGGCGTTGAATTTGAAGACTGGAACCATTGGTTGTTCTCGGATAGAGCCATTGCCGTGCAGACAACAGCCGTTGAGGAACCGCGACTTTACACTCGTGCAATCGCACATCCCTCAGGCTGGCAGTGGCGAATCCCACTGCAGAGCAGGGTTGGAAACGGCATTGTATACAGCAGCCGTTTTATGTCTGATGACGAGGCAAAGCAGACCCTGTTGAATAATATTTCCGGCGAAATGATTACCGAACCGCGACTCATTAAATATCGCACAGGAACGCGCCAGAAATCCTGGCATAAGAATTGTGTTGCCCTCGGGCTGGCCAGTGGTTTTATCGAGCCATTGGAATCGACAAGTATTCACTTAGTGATGACCGCCATTATTCGCTTAATTCGCCTGTTCCCATTTGGTGACTCCAGTGATGCATTGGCCGATCGGTTTAACGAGGAATCGCGCACCGAAATTGAAACCGTAAGAGACTTTATCATTCTTCACTACAAGCAAACCAATCGCACCGACAGCGACTTTTGGAATGCCTACCGGACTATGGATATACCAGATAGCCTCGCTCACCGTCTTGAGATATTCGAGAAAAATGGTTATGTCTGGGCCGACGATGTAGCTCTGTTCCGTGTCGACTCCTGGGTGCAGGTCATGATGGGGCAGGGGCTTACCCCTAAAGGTTTTCACAACGCGGGCAAGTTGACCAGCAGTGATAGTCTCCAGCAATCGATGGCCAAAATAAAAACCTCGATTGATGAGAAAATAAGCAAGCTGCCCACCCATCAGCAATTTATTGACCACTACTGCGCAGCGCCTCAAGGGGACTGATCGCCAAAATATGCGAAGACATTATGACTAAAACAGTAGTTATAGTAGGTGGAGGCAGTGCCGGTTGGTTAACCGCCGGCATTATTGCTGCGCGACATAATCCCCCTATTAAAGAGAGTAAAGGCAGTAAAGAGAGCGAAGGGGTCAAGGTCACACTTCTTGAATCCCCCGATGTTGCCAATCTCGGTGTTGGTGAGGGTACCTGGCCAACCATGCGCGACACCCTGCGCCAGATAGGTATATCAGAAGTCGATTTCTTGCGCTGCTGCGATGTCAGCTTTAAACAGGGCTCGCAGTTTATCAATTGGCAAAAGGGCGCTGGCGAGTCTTACTATCATCCATTTGTTCCTCCCAGCGGTTATGGCTCGGTCAATCTCGCCGCGCATTGGTTAGATCGCCGTGGTGAAAGCAGTTTCGCCGATGCTGTTTGCCCTCAGGGCAAAGTCTGTGATTTGGGGCTTGCCCCTAAAACAGCGCAGACGCCAGAGTATGCGTTTGGCCTTAATTATGGCTATCACCTCAATGCCGGAAAATTTGTTGAATTACTTCAGCGGCACTGTGTAGAAAAGCTTGGAGTCAACCACCAGCTCGGTCATGTGGATCAGGTATTAAGTGCTGAAAATGGCGATATTGCAGCGCTGTCTTTATCGAACGGTGAAACACTTTCCGCCGATTTGTTTGTCGACTGCACCGGCTTTGCCGCGCTGTTGATAGGCAAGCACTATCAAGTCCCTTTTGTCTCGCAGCGAGACTGCCTATTCAACGATACCGCACTTGCCGTGCAGGCCAACCATGCCAGTGAAGATACGCCTATAGCATCCTGTACAAAGTCTACTGCCCAATCCAGTGGTTGGGTCTGGGATATCGCGCTGCCAACCCGACGCGGAATTGGCCATGTCTTTTCCAGTCAGCATATCTCGGTGGAAAAAGCTGAGGATGAGTTGCAGCGTTACCTCGCGGCCGACCCAGCGTTAGATAAGCAACAGCTCAGCCCACGTAAAATTACCTTTCAACCGGGTCACAGAGAAACCTTCTGGCATAAAAACTGTGTGGCCGTCGGTGTCTCCGCTGGCTTTGTTGAGCCGCTAGAGGCCAGTGCGCTAGTGTTGATTGAAAAATCAGCGGAGTTTATCAGCAACAATTTGCCTCAGGACAGAGCAGCAATGACCGTTGTTACCAAGCGTTTTAATGAAATTATCGGCAAGTACTGGGTCGATATTATTGATTTTCTAAAGCTTCATTATGTGTTGTCTGAGCGCACAGACTCAGACTACTGGCGCGATCATAGTCAGCCGCAGAGCATACCGGGCAGCCTTGCAGATTCCCTAGAATTGTGGCGCTCTCAGGTTCCCTGGGTCTCCGATGCAAATAATCGGGCGGAGCTATTTTCTGCTGCCAGCGTGCAGTATGTGCTCTATGGCATGGGGTTTGTTACCGACGTTAATAGCCGTCGTTATCGCCGCTGGGATAAGGATGCTGAACTGGCCGATAGATTGATGCGCGATAATCTTGGCAAGACTGAAATGCTAATGGCTAGCCAGCCAACCAATCGCCATCTGCTCAATCTTGTGCGTGGTGGCTAAGGCAAGAGGTTTGTCTGAGGCGGCTAGGAGAACTCGATAAAGCTGGTAATGGTAAGACGTCCGGTCTCTGGGCTGGGGTCAAAATTATAATCGGGCCTGATTATTCCTGAATGCAGGCTTGAGCCTCGATACATTAACAACCGGTTATGCACAGCTGTAGAAGATGCAATTTGCGAGTACTCCTCAGTATCAGCGCAAATATATCCATGGGGATGCTGTGCAGGGTCTTTAAATCGCTCGACAAGGCTCTTCTCATATTCTCCAAACCGACCTTCATTGATATATTCATAGCCCGTTGAATTGTGACGATAAAATGCAGTGCCTGAATCTGGCGCATCGCACAGATAATGTATAACAGCCAAGCTGTTTCTAGAGGGCGCATCAAAATGGGGAATGCGCTGCATTGGTTTAAGCTCTTGCGGCCTGGATGTGACTATAGAGAACTTTGAGGCAGCTGTTTTTATACGGCGCAGATCGAGACCAAAAAACTCAGTAATAATAGTCTGGAAATTTCTGACCAGGCCGACGATATAGGCATCGGTAATATTCATTCTGACGCCTGGATAAAAGCTATCTGCAACGGCGAAACTATTTCGTGAAATGGCATCCTGCCTAAGTTTGTCAGCACCTTGAATATAAGAGTCGACGCGCACCAGTTCTTGCTGATCATCGCCAAATTTTAAGCACTCATACGCCATGTCCTTGCAGGGTTCGAAATTTGATTTGTCATCAACGGACATTTTTTATTCCTTGGCGCCGATACTATTTAAAGCGGGACAATTTATTTATGGAAGTTATAACGGGCAACCATAACTTTTTTTGTAGTTTTTGTTTGCAGTGCAATAGTGCTAATGACACAGCATAAATCAAATTTTCGGTGGTTGCACACAGGTTGCTATTTCCTATGCTTATTGACTTAAATGCTAATTTTAGAGGGCGGATTGGTTGGCATGGAACGTCTATTTATAGTGAATAATATTCAAGAGTTTTTACTCTTCCTCAGATTGCTCTGTTAATCTGAGGCGAGTGAATAAAAGCACTAAATACTATAAAAATATATCGACGGGGTTTTCAAATGCGCATTCCACATTATCTTATGGCGGGGTTGGTTTTTTCGGTAATTGCAGGATGTGATTCTGGCACTGCTGTGGGTACAGATAGCGCCGATGCCAAGATTCACCCGCATATCTGGCCTAAACAGGCCTCGCCATTGCCGCGCGATGAACACATAGAGCAACGCATTACAGCACTTATCAATAAAATGACTCTGGAAGAGAAAGTGGGTCAGGTTATTCAGGCAGATATTGGTTCGGTAACACCGGATGAAGTCCGTGAATATCATTTGGGATCGGTACTTAACGGCGGTAATTCTGCGCCCGGCGGTGACAATCGAACAACCGCTGCTGCCTGGGTCGCTCTCGCCGATGAATTTTGGTTGGCATCGACGGACAAAAGAGATGGCAGAACAGGTATCCCTGCGTTATGGGGAACAGATGCAGTTCACGGCCATAACAATATCGTTGGCGCGACCATTTTCCCTCACAACATTGGTTTAGGCGCTGCCAATGATGCCAATTTGATGCACCAGATAGGCACTGTAACAGCCAAAGAATTACTGGTGACAGGCCTCGACTGGACATTTGCCCCCACTATTGCCGTTGTCCGTGACGATCGCTGGGGGCGCACCTATGAAAGCTACTCTGAAGATCCGGCTATTGTTAGAGAATATGCCGGTTATCTGGTTGAAGGTATTCAGGGGAAGCTCAGCGATAAAACCTTCCTCGATGAGGATCATCTGATTGCAACAGCCAAGCATTTTATTGGTGATGGCGGAACTATTGATGGCCGCGATCAGGGCGATAATATCTCAACCGAAGAGGAACTGCGTGATATACAGGGCGCCGGTTATCCGGTAGCTATTAAGCGTGGTGTGCAAACGGTTATGGCCTCTTTTAATAGTTGGCATGGCCGTAAAATGCACGGCTATAAAGAACTGTTAGACGATGTACTTGTTGTGCAGATGGGATTTGATGGCTTTGTTGTTGGTGACTGGAATGGTCATGGGCAGGTTGAAGGCTGCACCAATACCTCCTGCGCCGCATCTCTAAATAACGGTGTTGATATGTTTATGGCGCCGGATAGTTGGGAAGAGCTCTATGCCAATACTCTGGCGCAAGTAAAAAGCGGTGAGATTGCGATGGCGCGTTTAGATCAAGCCGTAGGTCGCATTTTGCGAGTAAAAATGCGTGCCGGATTATTTGACGCTGGCTTGCCCTCAGCACGCAAATACTCGGGCCGTTATGAGTTACTTGCGGCACCGGAACATAGAGAGATTGCTCGTCGAGCTGTACGTCAGTCATTGGTTCTGATTAAGAATGAAAAACAATTGTTGCCGCTTTCGCCAACGGCCAATATTTTGGTTACCGGTGATGGAGCTGACAATATTGGCAAGCAGACAGGCGGCTGGACTCTCTCCTGGCAGGGCACCGGAAATAGTCGGGAGCACTTCCCTAATGGTTTATCCATTTTTGAGGGTATCCAAAAGCAGGTTGAAGCCGTAGGCGGTGTGGCAACCCTAAGTGTAAATGGTGAATACAAAAATATACCGGATGTGGCTGTCGTGGTATTTGGCGAAAATCCCTATGCGGAGTTTCAAGGGGACCGACCTCATTTAGATTTTCAATCTGAAGAGGGTTTAAAACTGCTAAAGAAATTTAAGTCGCAGGGCATTCCAACGGTGGCGGTTTTTCTCTCTGGACGGGCGATGTGGGTCAACCCAGAAATAAATGCCTCAGACGCTTTTGTCGCTGCATGGTTGCCGGGTACAGAAGGTGGCGGTGTTGCTGATGTTTTGTTGCGAAAAGCCAACGGCGATATTCAACACGATTTTCTTGGCAAGCTGTCTTTTTCCTGGCCGAGAAGCGGTATGCAAACTGCCGTTAACCTTGGTGATAAGGATTATAACCCTCTATTTAAGTATGGTTATGGTTTGAAATATTCTGATAATGGCGATGTAGAGGTCCTCTCAGAAGATGCGCAACTCGGAGATAAAGCGCAAGCGCAGACTAAGAACTTCTTAAAGGCAGGCAAACCTGTTTCACCCTGGCGTTTAGTGATGCGTGACTCCGGAGGCACTGTGCAGGTAACGAATTCAAAGGCGGTCAGTGCTTCTGGTACTTTATCAATGACGGCATTTGATTACAGAGCTCAAGAGGATGCCCGTCTATTTACCTTTTCAGGGGATGCTGTACTGGCAATTGAAGGTGAGGCTGTTGATATTTCCCGTGAATCGAATGGCGATATGGCGCTAGAAATTGAGTATCAAGTGCTTGGGGAAAAAGTAGCAGATACAACCCTTAGTGTTGGCTGTGGTGGAGACTGTTCTGGTGCTCTGGATATTAGTAAAGGGTTAGCCGGCAAGCTTAATCAAGGGTGGCAGATATCGCGTTTGAAATTAAGTTGTTTTGCTGACAGAGGGACAGATATGACAAAGGTGAGTTCACCCTTTATATTTAAGGTATCTGGAACAATGAAAATAAAAATAATCTCTATCAATATCGTCAGTAATCAAGGAGATGCCAGCTGTTCTCTATAGCGTTCACTATCGTATTCTCATTGTAGAGCTTTCATTTTAAGGACAGCCATTTAAAGGGAGTGGATTTACGGTGTTAAAACGTCTTAGCTACATAACTATAATAATCGTTTCTAGTGGTTCGAGGGTTGCACTGTCTATGTTTAAGTATTGCTCGTTGGTCGAGAAGGATCTATGACCGCGAATAGCCAAAAACTAGAGATGCATGATGTCTATAACTGCCATCATAAAGAGCTTTGTCGATATATTATTCACAAAGTTAATGTTAGCAGTGATGAGGCTCAGGATATTGTGCAGGAGGCTTTTGCTCGGTTGATTGAAATGGACCTCAAGGATGTTCAAAACCCAAGGGCACTGCTATATAAGACTAGTTATAACATTGCTATTGATCAAAAAAGACATGGTGGTGTGTGTCAAAGACATGTTAATGCAGTTTTTGATGCAGGTGCAGTGGTCGAAGAGTTAAGTCCAGACCGTATAAACGATGGTAAACGAAAGATGAGCCTTGTAGTCAAAGCGCTCTGGGCGATGCCAAAAAAACGCAGGCGATTAATGCTGATGAATCGGTTTGATGGATTGAGCTATGCGCAGATTTCCCGAACAGTCGGCTTGTCAGAAACCGTAGTACGTAAACATGTTAAAAAAGCACTTTTGGATTGTCAGAAAGCGTTACAAGCACAAATGGATCAGAATTCTAAATGAGCGATAAAGTTATGCAGTTACAAGACCAGATTAATGAGCAGGCGGCAGAGTGGTTTTCACTTATGCAGTCCGCTGATGTGTCTGCCAAAGATCGCCAGGAATTTAATGATTGGTTGTCAGAGCATGTTGATCATCAACAAGCCTATGAGCAAATAGAGCTTGTATGGCAGACTCTAGGGGATGTATCTGGCACTGCTGAAGGTGCTGCATTATCTCGTTCGGTAGAGCCTTTTTCAGTTCAGCTAAAGTCTTTCTTGTCGGCACCTGTTGCAGCGATTAAATCACTGGTTGCGGCGCCAAAGTATGCCATGGGTTTTGCTGTTGTCTGTGTCGCGGTTGGACTGCTGTTGATGCTCAGACCAAATGAGCCCATTACTACCTATTACAGTACCCAGGCTGGAGAGATAAAAACAATTATCCTGGCCGATAGCAGTGAAATTACACTGGGTGCAAAGTCGCAAATTAGCTCGCGTATTTCTGATAGTACGCGATCTGTTGATCTGATCAGCGGAGAAGCCTTCTTTGATGTTGCCAGCGATCGACAAAAACCATTTTTTGTTCGAGTTAATAACGTATCGGTCGAGGTGGTGGGTACGCAGTTTAATGTGCAAAAGATACGCGATGTGGTCAGCGTTGCTGTTTTAGAGGGTGTTGTGAATGTTTTTGGGCAGACTAATAAAGACAGCCTATCCGTTTCCCTTCCAGATGCAGTTTTAACTGCGGGACAGAAAGTCGTGAAGGCCAGTGGCCGGGCCTTTGAGTCTGTGACAGCTGTACCACCTTCGGACTTGGGCGCCTGGCGTTTAGGCCGACTTATCTATAGAGATATTTCACTGGCAGATGTTGTCACCGATGCGGGTCGCTACTTTGAGGGCAAGATATTACTGCAGTCTGAAGATCTCGCCGATGTAAAAGTCACCATGACATTACGCACGGATCAAGTTGCTCAGCTACCACAAATGTTGGCGCAAACTTTGCCACTTGAAGTACATGTTGTCTCTGACAAGATTATCCTGCGCAAAAAATAGTCGAAGATATTTACGCGCTTGCCGGAGCCAGCTGCTAACCTCCAATTAAATACGTTTTACGACTATCAATAATAAAAACCAATAATAAAAACTAAAAATAAAAAATATCAGAGGGATCCATGAATACTGCCGCAAGTTCCAGTAGCGCAACACTTACTATTTTTAAAATAACGATTGTCGCTGCATTAGGCGGCTTATTATTTGGCTATGACACTGGTGTGATTGCGGGTAGCCAGCTGTATTTCACTGAGTATTTTAACTTTACGCCCGCTGAGCAGGGCTGGGCAGTGAGCAGTGCCCTGTACGGCTGTCTCATAGGCGCGCTGCTTGGCGGCTACTTGACCAAGCGTATCAGTAGAAAATATACCCTAATCCTTGCGGCAGCTCTTTTTTCGGTTTCGGCCTGGGGTTCCGGTATTGCAGATAGCCTCGATCAGTTAGCGTTTTATCGGATTCTGGGTGGACTTGCCGTGGGCATGGCCTCACTGGCGGCACCTATGTATATCGCTGAAATAGCGCCTCCGCAGATGCGTGGCCGTATGGTCTCTTACTACCAGCTAGCGGTGGTTATTGGTTTCTTTGTGGTTTTTCTGGCGACCTATTTTATTGGTGGCGGCGACACTTATGGAATGGCGCCAGAGGTACTTGAGCAGCTTCATGAGCACAATGTCAGCGAGGGCTGGCGCATTATGTTCTGGTCTGAGCTATTGCCAGCTCTGGCCTTCCTGGTGCTGATGTTTACTGTACCGCACAGTCCGCGTTGGCTGATTTTAAAGGGGCGCACTGAAGAGGCTAAAGCGGTACTTGCCCGAATTACTTCGAGCGAGCAGGAAGCGGCTTCAGAATTTTCTGATATTGAAGAATCGCTGGCCAACAGTTCAACACCCAATATGGCTGTGCTGTTTGGCAAAGGTATTGGTTTTGCGCTGTTCCTCGGCGTGATGTTATCGATTTTTCAGCAGATCACCGGTATTAATGCGATTCTCTATTACGGCGCAGAAATTTTTAGTAATGCGCTGGGCTATGGTCCGGAAGATGCACTCAAGCAACAGCTATGGCTGGGTGCGGTAAATCTGATCTTTACCTTTGTGGCCATTTATAAGGTCGATAGTTGGGGGCGTAAGCCACTGTTTATCGGTGGCAGCATTGGTATGTTTGTTGGCCTAGCTGTGCTCGGCCTGACTATTTATACCCAGCAGATGGGGGTTATTTCCCTGTTGGCTATTCTGGTATTTATCGGATCATTTGCCATGTCTATGGGCCCTGTAGTCTGGGTGATGTTGTCTGAGATGTTCCCCAATAATGTGCGCAGTGTGGCGATGTCTATCGCGGTTGCAGCACAGTGGTTATTTAATGCGTTGGTCGCCAATAGCTTTCCGTTGGTAAATGACAGTGCGTTAAATCAGAGCAGCTTTAATGGCGCGCTGCCCTATTTTATCTTTGCCTCATTCTGTGTGGTTGCAATGGTCTTTGTGTGGAAGCTAGTACCTGAAACCAAGGGTAAGACCCTGGAAGAGATGGAAGAGTTATGGTCAGCTAAGGGAGATAGTTAATCCAGTAGCCTGTGAATATTCGCTGTTAGCAGTTTAAGGCTCTTTAGCTCGCTTGCGCTAAAGAGCCGCAGCCGGTTTTTCTTTTGGGTTTGACTGGATTGCTTGGACACCGTAGGCTAATCTTAAAGTTTAACGTTGAATAATCTATGCATAAGTGTATTGTTAGAGATTGCACTTACATAAGCTCACTTGGCAGGGCTTCAACAACGGACTATAAAAATAATAATAAAATTAATAATAAAATTAATAATAAAATTAATAAAGCAAGGCAGTGGGTAACCACGCCATTAATTTTTGCTTATGAAAAGATCGAAGAAGGTGGGGAGGAAGGTGCCGCAACATATTTTAGTTGTAGTAGCGATCTCGCTCGCGCTAAATTTTGGGCTTATTCATCACAGCATTGCTGACTCAGATCAGCCTAAGACCGATTTTAATATCCCACCCCAGTCTTTGGAATTGGGTCTGGTTGCATTTTCACTGCAAGCGGACATCAATATTATTGGTACCAGTGCAGAGTTACAGCGGCATGTCATACCAGGCATAAAGGGATCTTTCACCAGAACAGAAGCCCTCAACTTGCTGCTCGAGGGTAGTGGACTACAGTATAAAATTATCAATGACACGGCGGTGTCGATCTCTGCTGATAGATTAGCCTCTAAAGATAATAACTATGCGCTCGACATTAATCTGGCGCCTGAAGATACCTATCTGCAAGAAATTATCGTTACTGCCGCTGGCAGAGCGACAGACCTACAAAAAACACCTATTGCGGTCTCGGTATTTGATCAGCCGGGATTGGACTCTAGCGGTGTTTCGAACTTGGAAGAACTCGCCTATATGGTGCCCGGACTTGAGATGACCAGCACAGCGTCTCAGGCTGCGATGCTAGTGCAATTGCGTGGAGTGGGTTCAACCAACATCACGGAAATTGCCGATGGCCCAGTGTCAATTCATGTCGATGGTATTTACTCTCCCAGATCACAGGCAGCCGCAGCGTTACTTTACGATATAGACCGCGTTGAGGTCTTGCGCGGTCCCCAGGGCACGCTGCTCGGCCGCAATTCAACGTCTGGCAGTGTTAATATTTATAACCAAAAGCCATCACTAGATGTTTTAAATGGTAATTTCTCCACTGTATTTGGCGACTTTAATCACCGCGAATTGCGCGGCGCTTTGGATATGCCAATCACTGACGAATTCGGGTTACGTTTTGCCGGCGCTACCCAGCAGCATGATTCATACACTGAACTTGTGGATAATTATTTAGGGCTTGGCCCTCATTATCCGACAGCTTCAGATCAATTGACCGATTATGATCAGGCTGTCGACTATGGGCAGGATGGCCCGGAGATGGCGGATAAGCGAAGCTGGAGAATTTCCTCGCTGTGGCAGCCTTCAGATAACTTTAGCGCGTTGACCAGTATTGAGAAATACCGCGATCAGGGCACCGGACTCGCTCAGTTAGACCCTACTCTGGTTGCCCAGGGTATTAGAGCAGTAGTTTCTGACAGCCCATCTTTTCTCGATCTCAGCAATGAGACTTTGCGCTCTCAGCTAGATTACAAAGCCTCTAAATATTCGCTGCGTTATCTGTATGGCCAGTCGCAGATGAAACGTGAACAGATTGTTGATGCTGACAATGGCCGCAGCAGCAGTTTTGAACAGCAGCGTACCCACAGCTCTGATTTTCGGTTTAGCTCCCATGAACTGCAGTTAATGAATGATGATAGCGAGCGGCTGCGGTGGTTGGTGGGTACTTTTCACTCGCGTGAGAATAATAAAATTGTCTTTGCAGTCGACCAGCAAAATGCGGGTGGCGGCAGATACCCCGAGGGCGCGACAAGTTGGATTAGCAACTTTGATGGCGCTGCAGTTTCCTATGCGATCCAACCCGATCGACGGGTTAAGTCACTGGGGGTGTTTGCCCAGGCGACCTATGATATTGATCAGTTCAAGCGGCTAACGCTGGGTGCAAGACATACCAGAGATACCAAGTCGGATCGTGGTGGTCGAGCCGTTAATTGCCGAGTGACCTCTCTGCTGGGTCCCTATACTGAGGTCGGGTCGATTGGGCCTGGGGCGCCAGCGCCAGAGCAAATTTATGCCGATGCTGCCACCCAGCAGGCTATTGATAATGGCACTTTTCATGATAATGGCAGCAATCAGGGCATTGGTGATGAGCCCTGCTGGGTACGGCAGGTCAATGATTTGTCAGTCACATGGGAAAATGTCAGCGGACTTATCAACTATGAATTCAGTCCCTCCGAGCATCTGATGTATTTCGCCTCTGTTTCAACAGGGTTTAAATCCGGGCATATTCAGGATGCCGGAAACTATGTTGAGCCCGAGACGGTGACCAATTTTGAGCTCGGGTTTAAATCCCAATATCTGGATGATAGCTTGCGATTTAATGTCGCGCTATTTCGAGCCAACTACAACAATCTTCAGTTCTCTAATGAAGATCGACTGGATATTAATAATGATGGTGTTGCTGATACCGGTGGTAGTACCGTGGTGCGGAATGCCTCTGCGGCAACTATTCGAGGCCTGGAGTTAGAACTTGATTGGGCGCTGACAGATATAGACCGCCTGCAAGTAAGCTTGGCCTTGACCGATGCCTACTTTGATCAGTTTGAAATTCCTGACACATTGTTTGGCGATCTGTTTAATCCCTTTGTCTCTGAGATGTCATCGTCTCCAGAAGATCCGGTTGAACTATCGGGCAATAGCCCTCCGCGATTACCAAATTGGAAACTTACCCTCTCTTACAGTCATGATTTTATCTATGACTGGGGGATTGTTTCACCTCGCGTAGTTGCTAGAGCCTCGGATAGATATTTTTTGGATATCTATAACCGCGATAAGTTGGCTGCCGGAATTTTTAACAGACTGCCTGATGGCGGTGCTGATTTGGGCGTGCAGAGACCCTACCAGATGTATGATTTAAGTCTTACATTTAGGCCTGTCTCTGCAAATTGGCTGGTTTCAATGTTCGTTGATAACGCCACTGATGAGGATGTAAAGATAGATTCGGGGAATGTTATTACTGAAGATGGGCTGGTCGCCACTTATCTGGCTCCGCGTACCTTCGGACTGAAATTTAACTATTTGTTTGCTGGAAGTTAAATCTAATAGGTTAAAGAGGTTAAAGAGGTTAAAGAGGTTAAAGAGGCTAGATAGACTAAAGAGGCTTATTTCGCTCTATAGAGGTAAATGCATTTTCCAAACACTTAATTCAGCTTAAAAAAGGTTCGGGTTTACGTATTTGCGCTAACTCGGACAACTTGTATTTAAATTTCACTAGTATGGATGATAGAAAAAATACGCGCGCTTGATTTGGCCCAAGCTAATCAAAGCCCGCTGATAATAACGAGTAAGGGTGTTTAGTTAATGAAAAATATAAAAATTATAGGCTTAATGCTGACAGTTCTTTTAACCGCTTGTCAGGAAAATATGAGTACTTCAGAAGAAAATTCCGCACTAAATCTAGAGCAGACTAAGATGGATCTCCAGGGGGTGACTGTCTATACCACCGCCAAGGATACCGATAAGCGCCTGACCCTTACCGATGAGCTTACTTTTGAGCCGGGCGTACAGCCATTCGAAAATGAAGTCTCGGTCTTTGTAAACCCGAATAAGCGCTACCAAAAAGTGCTTGGTTTCGGCGGCGCAATTACCGACGCCAGTTCCGAAGTATTTGCCAAGCTGCCTGCTGATAAGCAGGAAGAGCTGCTAACAGCATACTTTGATAAAGAGGACGGTATTGGTTACACCGTGGTTCGCACTTCCATTCACAGCTCGGACTTTGGCAGCGGTAGCCACACCTATATTGAAGAGGGTGATAAGTCTCTAGAGACCTTTAATATTGATAAGGACCGCGAGTTCCGAATCCCAATGATCAAGCGCGCAACAGAAGCTGCCGGCGGCGATATAACCTTCTATGCTAGCCCCTGGAGTGCTCCGGCCTTTATGAAGAGCAACAATAATATGTTGCGCGGCGGCAAGTTGTTACCCGAGTACTACGAAACCTGGGCAATGTATTTTGCCAAGTTTATCAAAGCCTATGAAGCCGAAGGTATGCCGGTTTGGGGTGTGACTATCCAGAATGAGCCAATGGCCGTGCAGCGTTGGGAGTCGATGATCTATACCGCTGAAGAAGAGCGTGACTTTCTTAAGAATCACCTCGGGCCTGTGCTTGAGCGTGAAGGTTTGGGCGATAAGAAAATCGTTGTCTGGGATCATAACCGCGACCTGATTACCCGTCGTGCCAATGTAATTTTCGAAGACCCAGAAGCGGCGAAATACGCTTGGGGTATAGGTTTTCACTGGTATGAAACCTGGGCCGGTGGCGAGACTATGCACGACAATCTAGCGCTGGTTCACGAGTCTTACCCGACCAAAAATCTGCTGTTTACCGAGGGGACTAATGAAAACTTTAGTGCCGACCGCTACCAGCACTGGCCAAATGCCGAGCGCTATGGCCACTCAATGATCAACGATTTTAACCGCGGTACTGTGGGTTGGACTGATTGGAACATTTTGCTCGACCACACTGGCGGACCCAATCATGTGCAGAACTTCTGTTTTGCGCCTATTCACGCTGATACGCGAACAGGTGAGCTGATTTACACGCCAACCTACTATTATTTGGGCCACTTCTCCAAATTTGTTCGCCCACAAGCCCAGCGTATGAGCACTAGCAGTAGCCGCAGCTTTTTACTGGCCACTTCGTTTATCAATGAAGATAACCAGATGGCGACTATCGTGATGAACCATACAGATGAAGCGGTTAACTATAACTTCTTTGTCGGTGAACAGCAGACCAAGCTGACTATCCCGCCTCGCGCGATGCAGACATTGGTTTACTAGTTCGCTACTAAATACCTTAGATAGATTGCACAAACCGGCTGCCTTGGTAGCCGGTTTTTTTATGTATAGGATTTTTAAGGATAGCTTTTAAAGAATAGCTTTTTAAGAGACTGTTTTTAAAGCTCAGCGCTGTCTGATGGCTGATCTGGATTCTGGCGATACTGGGTAGGAGTTATACCTTCAATCTTCTTAAAGAAGGTATAGAAAACCGACTTGCTGTTAAAGCCGACTTCCAAATAGATATCGGTGATCGTGGTATTTTTATATTCGGCAGAAGTAAGTATTCGCTTAGCTTCTTCAATACGGTAACGGTTGATAAATTCATAGTAGTTAATGCCGAAGTGGCGGTTGATCAACATCGACAGGTCACGGGGCATAATATTTAGCGACTCTGCCAGACTGTCGAGAGTAATATCCGGTTCCATATAGATCTTGTCTCTGCGGATTCCCTCGTCTACCTGTGCTGCCAGTTCCGGCTGTATAAATTCTTCCTCACTGGTTTTCTGACTGACAACTGGTTCACTAACCTGCTCGAAGGCACCGAAGTAGCGAACGGCGGTGAACACCAGCAAATTTACCAGTGCAAAGGTAATGTAGTAACCGGTGAGTCCGATATTACTCAGCTGTGCCTGTGCAAAACTAAAGCCGGTAAACACATTGGTGATCTTGGCGCCGATAAGAAGCATCTCTGAAATCATCACCATTAAAAAGCCGATAACTAGAGCGCGCAGCCAGGAGATATGGACTTTCTCCATATTCGAGTTGGTGTTTTGCAGCAGGCTACTATAGCGACTGATCAATACGTAACAGCCAATGCCGTAGAAAACTCTCACCCACTTGCTAAAGAATTCCATATAGACATAGTTGGCGCTGTAGACAAAGGTCTCGGAATTAATCATCGCCAGGCGCTGTTCCTGGGGCTGGCTGTAGAATGCCGTCCAGATAAAGATCGCGTAGACCAATAGTGGAATCAGGTGCAGCAGATCAAATTTGGAGAGAGAAAAACCCCTAAATACCAATGATTTAAAGCATAAAAACAGCAGGGCACCATCGACGTAATAGGCGATAGCGGGAATGAAATACAGGCTTGGGACTTTCTCGCGGGCGATAAACTTAAAGTCTGCCCCCCACATCATCAGCTCATTGATTGGGATCAGGGCATGGGCAAATAGAAATAGGGCGAAGAAAAGTATGCTGATGTTGTTGCGAAAAGCGGTTGCAGACAGCAACAAAAAGCAAAACAGGCACTGCATCGCCGTCATCAGCAAGATTACGTCGTGGAAATTAAATAGTACCGTTTGGAATTCGAGAGTTCCCATCAACTGCCTCTATAAGCGGGTAATGCATCCATATATTTTATTCTTGCAGTTTATTCTAACTGCAATCGAATACCTTGAGTCTGTGTGGAATGCTTTACACAATCGTCCGGATAAACTCTGTGAGTACTAAAACACCTAAACGAACCCTTTTTACGCTGCATATTATGGCTTAGATCGTTTATTTTTGTGTGAAAAGTTATTCACTATTAAAAGTTACTTCTACCCTCTAGCGGCGTATATTTGCAGCTATCCGAACAGCTATTCCCACTAAAAAACGCTTTTTTTCCAACATTTGGTGTCCGAGTACGTTACTCGGACGATTACTACAGCTGTGATTTGTAGATTAGCATGACAAATTTAGTTTTCGCTGCGGCAAGGCTGAATAACATAGAATCACCAGGCGCTAGATTTCAATCCATGTAATTGATATCAGCGACCGGAAATAAGCGGCGATTGACCGCTTACATAATAAGAGAGATGGGGGAGTACCATGATTGACCATAAATTCCATACCGCGCTGTATTTTTCACTGGCTGCGAGCTTGACGGCCTGCGGTGGGGGCGGCAGTGGTGGAGATGCCGATCAAAATGTTGTGCGCACTCTTTTTGCCGTTGGCGAAATTGTTGAGACGGTAGAAGATGGTGGTTCGGTAGAGGGCGATGTCAGTACCAATGATGAAGGCGGCAGCGGCCTTACCTATGCCCTTGCCTCCGGTGCCAGCATGGCTAATGGCGTACTGGAATTTAATCAGGATGGTTCTTTCATCTACAACCCCAACGAAGATTTCTTTGGCGCGGATACTGTTACCTATGTGGTCACCGACTCGGCATCAGGTGAGACAGATACGGCTACTCTGACAATTAATGTCGAGAATGATTTCGAGCAGATCGAAGAGTATGGCTGGCAGCTGGTGTGGAGTGATGACTTCAATTCCGGTGAGTTTGATGCTGCTCTGTGGACTGGTGTTAATGCCAGCGTTTCCGGCGGTAATCTGGTTATCGCTGCCCAAGAGGGGCAGGTATCCTCAGTAATTGGTGCCAACAGCCTTAAGTATGGTCGCGTTGAAGCGCTTGTCAGGGCTCCGGCAGCATTGGATGTTCTGGCTGCCTTTAAGCTTGTGCCGGTGATTGATTTATACGATGGTCAAAATGCTTTGGTCGGGGTTAAAGCTGACAGTGGTGCAGTTATTGCTGGCACTCATTACGGCTTGGGTCTGACTAGCGGCATAACCTTGAACGACGATGTGATTGAGACTCTCGCTACTGACTATCACAGCTATGCCATCGAGTGGGGCGCAGACGAGATTCGCTGGTATATCGACGGGGTGCATGTTCACACTGTAGACACATTGCATACCTGGGCTTACAACATGTCCGGCGATCAGGTTGTCGGCGACAATGCCGGGCCTTTTAATCAGGATATGCAGGTTGTTTTTGAGCTGACGGCCGGGGGTGATAATTTGCCGGCGTCGATACTGGTCGATCAGGTCAAGGTTTGGACCTGCGATCCTTCAGTCGAATTATCGGTTGAAGACTGTGCCTCTAAAGAGAAAACCAAAGTTAGCAAAATCGCTTCCGATCGCATTGAGACGGTTGGTCCGGTTGTTACCGAAATCTACACAAATGGTTACTACGACATAGTCACTGGCGCGAAAATCTCGGATTTGCCGCCTCTAGAATGGCACTACACCGATGAAATCAAAGAGCTGGCTATTTCCAATGTAACCGCCGCTGATGTGGATTCCCTGTCCACTGAGGGTGAGCAGGGCAATGTTCTGGAGATCACTAATGACTCTGGACTGGCGAGTATAAGCATAGCGACAGAGGCTGTTGAGTTGATCGGTTTGGGTGTTGCGCTGGACTTTGATATGTATGTCGACAGCGCCAGCACGACTGCTGAAACGATTGAAATCAGCATGCAGTCAGGGGTTGATGGCAAGGGTGTCTCATCTTGGTATCTGGCTGATCTGACTCTCGACGCATGGGCTAGCTATAGCATTCCTGTTGTTGATCTGGTCAACAACCCCGCAGTAGTGGAGGGGGTGGAAATGCCTCTGGATATTAAAGCGGTCACCTCACTTATGACTCTCGATTTCGCAGGCAGCGCGACTATCCACTTGGATAATATTCATCTCAGCTGTATTAACTCTGAAGGCTGTGTGCAGGGCCCGCTGGGACTGCAGTCTAAAGCAGCGCCAAAAGCCGAGCCGGTTCGTTATGAGGCGGAAGCCTATTTGAGCGCCATCGGCATAGGTGTCGAGGATACGCTTGATGAGGGCGGCGGGCAGAATGTAGCCTTTGTCGGCGCCGGTGACTCCCTGGTCTTTAGTATCGACGCGCCGGGCATTGGTCCCTATAGCATCGACTATCGTGTTGCCAGTAATGGCGGCAGCGATGGATTTGAAGTGTCTATTGACGGTGTTTTGGTTGATCAGCAGGTGATTCCAGATACCGGTGATTGGCAGAACTGGACAACCATAACCTCAGCGCCATTTGATCTGGTGGTGGGGCTCTATTCTCTGCGCATCGATTTCCTCGGTGAGGGGCAAAATTTAAACTGGTTCGAACTGTTGCCGCCGATTACTGAAATCTTTATCCAGGCGGAAGATTTTGATGATGAGAGTGGTATCGCTCTCGAAGATACCACCGACGACGATGGTGGTCAGAATATCGGTTATATCGACGAGGGTGACTTCGTTGAGTACAGCTTTAATGTTCCCTCTTCTGGTACCTACCTGATTGAGTACCGAGTGGCCAGTGATATGGACTCCATGGGTTTTGATAACCGCATTGGTGGTGTCGTGGTGGACACCCAGACATTGCTGGCAACCGGCGGTTGGCAGGAGTGGATAACCCAGAGTGCGGAAGTGGAATTAGTGGCAGGCGATCAAATTATGCGCTTCGACTTCCTTGGTGGGCCGATCAATATCAACTGGATTCGATTGACCAGAAAATAATCGAATCCATAAAAGCAGAACTCTAAAAAAGAGCTCTAAAAAAGAGCTCTAAAAACAGATCTGTAAAAACAGAATATAACGATAAAAAAGTAGTATTAGTGGGGAAAAATTATGATGCATAAAGCGCAATTCAAGCGAAAACTGCTGGCCGGGAGTATTGCCTTGGCAGTAGCCGCGAGTGTCAGTGCTCAAGAAGCTGATATAGATAACCAGAACGATTCTGATCAATTGGTAGAAGAGGTTGTGGTCACCGGTATCAGAGCGAGCTTGCAGCGTTCAATGGATATTAAGCGTGACGCCAAAGGTATTGTCGATGGTATCTCTGCGGAAGATATTGGTAAATTCCCTGACACCAACCTGGCTGAATCCCTGCAGCGGATTACCGGTGTAGCCATCGAGCGCGATCGCGGCGAAGGCTCCAAGATCACCGTTCGAGGGTTTGGTCCGGACTTTAATATCGTTACCTTTAACAGTCGTCAGATGCCGACTACCGGCGGACGCTCCTTTGATTTCGGCAATATTGCCTCTGAGGGTATCTCTGCGGTTGAGGTGTATAAGTCTGGCCGCGCCAATGTGGCGACCGGCGGTATCGGTGCGGTGGTCAATGTCAAGACCAGCAAGCCTCTGCAAATGCCAGGCTTGCGTGCGGTAGTCAGTGCCAAGGGCGTTCATGATCCCGGCACGCGCAAAGGCAACAGTGTCAGTCCGGAATTTGCCGGCCTGTTTAGCCAGACCTTCGCTGAAGACACGGTGGGTATATCCCTGTCATTGAGCAGTCAGCAGCGCGATGGTGGTACTCAGTCGGCGACCACCGGCAGCTTTATGAGTAGAAATTTTGTTACCCTGGATGATATAGATAACCAGACGAAAGATGCTGAATGGGGCTCGATCCCAGTCGGTGATCCATCAGCGGTTAACTTCCCGGATCAGGTCTCTGAGGGTATCTATGCAATCCCTACCAATATTCAGTACAACCTCGATGATTTCCATCGTGAACGTGTCAACGGCCAGTTGACCTTCCAGTGGCGACCCATAGAAACACTGACCGGAACTCTGGATTACACCTATGCTGAGAACCAGATTAATACCCAGCATCAGGATTTGTCGGCCTGGTTTGATCCCGGCTGTGCCACCCGAGAGAGCGAGTGGATTCAAGAGGGCAATATCTGGTCGCCTACCAGCTATACACAGGTTGGCTGTGCGGCAGATAACCTGCAGGGCGTGGGTATCTTTGCCTCAATTGATGAAAATAAGTCTGCCGGTTTTAACCTCGAATGGCAGGCTAGCGATCACCTCACCCTGAACCTCGACTACCATAAGTCGAGCGGTGAATCTCGCCCCAACAGCAAGCATGGTTCCGGCGGTTCTATGGCCGTTGCTTCCCTGAACCGTATTACTACGTCGGGTTATTTTAGTGCCACGGGTATGCCGGTTCTGGAAGTCCAGCTGGGTGAGCGAAACTCCTATAACCAGATCTCGCGAATTGATCAGGTAGATGCCAATGATATGCAGCTTTCGGGCAGTTCATTTGGTAGCTTTAACAACCGTATGGACGTTGAACAGCTCCAATTTGACGGTGAATATATCTTCGATCAGGGACACAGTATTAACTTTGGTATTGCCAGCGTTGAAGTAACTAACCGCGGCCAGTCCACAGGCGTTTCTCGTGATTCCTGGAGTGGTGTTGGTACCCCGGGAGATATCGCCAGTCTGTTGAGCGTTGATACTATCGACGGCGTCTTTGATGGTATCGAGGGCAGTGATGATCCTCGTCAGGTAAACGAGTTCTTCACTTGGGATTTCCAGGCACTGATCGATAGCGCCGAGCAGTTATTGCGTGATGGCGCCCACGGCGATGTGGTTGGTGATGGTGGACCCTGTCTCACTGGATTCTGTCCTACCTACGACTTTGATCTTGATGAGATCACCGTCGAGACCTCCAACTCAATGTATCTCCAGGCCCATTGGGTCGGCGATGTTATGGATCGACCGGTAAATGTTTTCTACGGTCTGCGCTACGAAGAGACCGAGGTTCATTCTGAAGCACTGGTGCCGCTCTATGATCGCATTGAGTGGAGCATTGTCGACAATCGCTTTAACCTCTATAAGCAGAAGGATGAGTTGGGTAATACGATTCAGGGCTTCTCTGAAATCGACGGTGCCTACAGCATGATCTTGCCGAGCTTTGATTTTGATATCGAGCTTGTCGATGACCTGATCTTACGTGCCTCTTACAGTTTATCTGTCACCCGACCCGTCTATAACGATCTTAAAGGCGCGTTGATTATTGACTATCTCGGCGCAGATGGTGGCGGTGGCCGCAGAGGTAATCCGCAATTATTGCCGATGGAATCTTCCAATATCGATGTCTCTCTGGAGTGGTACTACGATGAAGGCAGTTACATCTCGGCGGGTTTTTGGGCCAAGGATGTAGATAACTTTATTGTCAGCAACACCTTTGAAAACCAGCCTCTGTTCAGCGACCTTTTCACCCCGATTGAAAGTGATATTTTCAATCAAGCGGTTCAGGAGCTGACCGGAGGAGATCCGCGCTTTGATTTTGATCTCGGCGATCTCAACGAGTACTACGCGGAAAATTATTCTTCTCAACCGGGCGTTGTAGTGACCGGTGAAGGCGAGGATCTCGAAGTTAAAGTCACTGGTTTGGAAGGTGATCCCGTGGCTATCTTTGATATCACCATTCCGATAAATCAGCGCGAGACCAAGGTGCAGGGCCTGGAGTTAATGGCTCAGCATACTTTTGGTGAAAGTGGTTTTGGTTTTCAGGCCAACTACACCATTGTGGATGGTGACCTTGAATACGATATCAATCTCAATGAAGAGCAGTGGGTTGTTCCCGGTATGAGTAATACCGCTAACCTGGTTGCGTTCTACGATAAAAACGGTCTGCAGGCGCGGATGGCCCTGAACTGGCGTGAGCAATTTCTCTCCTCAGCGGCGCGCGATCCAAGGTTTGTCGAAGAGTATTACCAACTGGATATGAATGTTAGCTATGAAGTCAGCGAGCAGTTTTCGGTGTTTGTCGAAGGTATTAATTTAACCTCAGAAGATCAGCGTGTACACGGCCGCTCTACCTATCAGTTACGAGAATATGCTGTCGGTCATGCACGCTATAACTTTGGTTTGCGCTACTCATTTTAGAGCGCGCGCACGAGATAAAAAAATTAAAGCCCTAGGGCTGAGATGGCCAGCAAAAGGCCACAAATACATTTTGGGGGAATATTAATGCTAGACAATTACACTAAACCTGGCGCTTTTGGGCTCGGTATCATCCTCAGGAATTCCCTGTTAGCCGTTGGCATACTGACTTTGGCTGGCTGTGACAGTGGCGTTAAAAACAACAATGAATTTTTGGAGATGCCTGAAAATATCGTTGATACCAGCGCTGAGCCTAACGATGGCCCTCTAGGTGAAATTGTTGACCTGACACTGGATGATGTCACTGTCCGCGGTCGCCCGCATATCGACAAGTCGCTGGGTTACAACGTTATCCGCACCGACCTGAATACCGCCATGCGCGGCGTTAGTCTATCCTTTGATGGCGGTGATCCCTACGGCAGTATTGCGGCCAAAATGCCGACAGCTGCGCAGATGGAATCACTGGTTGTAGACTACGGCTTTAATACAGTTCACGTCTATCTCGAGGGTGATGCCGGCCAGAACCCAGATCCTGTGGG
>Ga0206126_10001435_pt1 | contig 28643 bp, 28 predicted proteins | sample Helgoland_Spring_5_FD_148621 | JGI IMG/M metagenome (GOLD analysis project Ga0206126, IMG submission 148621) | Pelagic subsurface seawater microbial communities from Kabeltonne, Helgoland, North Sea - Helgoland_Spring_Bloom_20160412_1 | ecosystem: Environmental > Aquatic > Marine > Epipelagic ...
TAGTGTCACATGATTGATTAATAACTCCTGCTTGATAACCGATAGCAACCGCATATTCATTCTGATTAGTTTTTCCAGCTTGGTTGCCGATGGCAATAGCATCACAACCCTGGTCATTATATCCTGACTGGTTACCGATAGCGATAGCACCGGGTTGTTGTAATTCATATGCGGCTTGATAACCAATGCCAACTACTCCATTACCTGATGATTGATTACTGTTAATACCTGCATCACAACCAATATAAATAGGATCTATTTCTAAATCTTCAATAGGAGGGACATAGTTATCAGCAGTAATTTCACCAGTTACATCATTCCAAAAAAGTGTTTTTGTTGCTGTACCAGTAGCGATAGGAGCAACGAATAGTTTGCCTGTCGATGTTGATATATCGTCAGTTCCAGTGCCACTTAATGTAAGACCCGAAGCATTTAATACAGTTGTATTATCGGGCTGGTTAATCTGACCAGCTAAATAACCAATAGCAATGGATTGATTTCCTTGGTTATCATTACCTGCTCCATTTCCGATAGCAGTGGAACTATCTCCCTGTGTAAATGTACCCGCTTCACTACCGATAGCAATACTATTAAAACCTTGATCATTGTAGCCAGGTTGGAAGCCAATAGCAATCGACCCCGAACTCTGATTGTATGCTCCTGTATTTATACCAATAGCAATAGAACTTTGGCCTTGGTCACATTGTCCAGCCCATCGTCCAATAGCAATAGTGTCACATGATTGATTAATAACTCCTGCTTGATAACCGATAGCAACCGCATATTCATTCTGATTAGTTTTTCCAGCTTGGTTGCCGATGGCAATAGCATCACAACCCTGGTCATTATATCCCGACTGGTTACCGATAGCGATAGCACCGGGTTGTTGTGATTCATATGCGGCTTGATAACCAATGCCAACTACTCCATTACCTGATGATTGATTACTGTTAATACCTGCATCACAACCAATATAAATAGGATCTATTCCAAAATTATCAGGTGGTGGTACGTAAGTATCCGCGGTAATTTCACCAGTTACATCATCCCAAAAAAGTGTTTTTGTTGTGGAACCCGTAGCGATAGGAGCAACAAATAACTTACCTGTCGATGTTGAAATATCATCAGTTCCAGTGCCACTTAATGTAAGACCCGAAGCATTTAATACAGTTGTATTATCAGGCTGGTTAATCTGACCAGCTAAATAACCAATAGCAATGGATTGATTTCCTTGGTTATCATTACCTGCTCCATTTCCGATAGCAACAGAATCGTTACCTTGATCATTTTGTCCTGCTTGATTACCAATAGCAACAGAAGCCTTTCCTTGGTTATTTCTTCCACTAGCATTGCCAATAGCGACAGCTCCTAAATTTTGATTGTTTACACCAGCACTATTGCCGAGTGCGATGGCGGCTTGATTTTGATTATTTCTTCCGGCGTCTACACCAATAGCAAGAGAGAATTGATTTTGGTTAATCGCACCAGCTTGGTAACCGATTGCGACTGCGTATTGATTTTGATTATTTTGACCGGCATCTTGACCAATAGCAATAGAATCCGTAGCTTGTGAGGTTTGTCCAGCTTGTAAACCAATAGCAATAGCAGATTGATTTTGGTTATTTTGTCCTGATAAAGAACCAATAGCAATAGCAGATTGATTTTGGTTATTCTCACCAGCTTGTTGACCGATAGCAATAGCAGCAGCATTTTGATTAATTTCTCCTGCTTCTTCACCAATAGCGATAGCATGACCTTTTTGATCATTGTGTCCTGCTAGACGACCAATAGCAATAGCATCTTCATGTTGAGTAATATAACCAGCGTTTGAACCGATAGCAACTGTAAAATTTTCCTGATCAAGATGACCAGCCTGATTTCCAATAGCGATAGCGTCGTTTCCCTGGTCGATACCCGTCTCATAACCAATAGCTATGGATTTAACACCTTGGCTTTGATTACCAGCACTCTTACCAATAGCAATTGCTTCATCACCTTGATCATTGTATCCAGCTTGTACACCAATAGCAATAGAACGTTGTCTTTGATCTGTAAATCCAGATTCTTGACCAATAGAAATAGCAGATTGTCCTTGATTTTCAAAGCCAGCCTGATTACCGATGGAGATACCCGAATTACCTTGTTCACTCTCACCAGCATTGAAACCAATAGCTATTGCGTTAGATTTTTGATTACCTTGTCCAGCACTCAGTCCAATAGCAATGGATTGATTTCCTTGATCATTATATCCGGCATTTGTTCCGATGGCAACAGAATCGTTACCTTGATCATTTTGTCCTGCTTGATTACCAATAGCAACAGAAGTCTTTCCTTGGTTATTTCTTCCACTAGCATTACCAATAGCGACAGCTCCTAAATTTTGATTGTTTACACCAGCACCATTGCCGATTGCGACTGCGTATTGATTTTGATTATTTCTTCCGGCGTCTACACCAATAGCAAGTGAGAATTTGTTTTGGTTAATCGCACCAGCTTGGTAACCGATTGCGACTGCGTATTGATTTTGATTATTTTGACCGGCATCTTGACCAATAGCAATAGAATAATCACGTTGTCCAGTTAATCCAGAATTTAAACCGATGGCAACGGATGAATCACCTTGATCATTTTGTCCTGCCTGATTACCAATAGCAATTGAATCAATACCTTGATCTATTTTAGCGGCTGAATCGCCAATAGCAATAGAGTGGTTACCTTGGTCATTATAACCTGCTTCATGACCAATAGCGACACTTTTATCTTTTTGATTTAAATAACCAGCTGAAAATCCAAGTGATACGGAAAATTTACCTTGATCATTAGTACCTGCCCAAATACCAATCGCTACTGAATCATTGCCTTGTTCGTTTTGTCCTGATTCTTTGCCAATAGCAATAGATCTAATACCCTGTGTTGTTTGTCCAGCACAGTCGCCAATAGCAATAGCGAAATCACTCTGATCCGTTCTACCAGTACAATCATTACCACCACCAATAGCAACAGCATTATCACCTTGATTTTGTCTAGCAGCATTGGCACCGATAGCAATAGCAAAATCACCCTGGTCGTTTAAACCAGCGTTTTTTCCAATAGCAATAGAACCTTCACTCTGGTCACACATACCTGCTTGATATCCAACAGCAATAGAAAAACTACTTTGTGTTCCCTGTGTTCCATCACCAACATTGCCACCAGCACGATTTCCGATAGCTATTTGATTAGTTGAACCATCATTTTGTGCTATAACATTAGGTAAACAATATGGTGTATAAATAAGTTGATTAACATCATTACATGCTGGTCCTGTAAAACCATACGCAGTTTTATGATCACCACATCCTCCTCCTCCCATCTAATTTATTATAAAGAGACATTAAAAAAATATATTTTTACCACTTTTTGAGGGAGTAAAGCTCACGCTTCGCTCCTTGATACCCTTTCACATGAGCATCGAGGGTTTTTGACAGCATTTCCTCATCAGTGCCAACCATCGAGAACTTGAAGATGTAGACCGGTTTTTGTTGTCCAATGCGATGACAGCGCGCCACAGCTTGGTCCTCAACAGCTGGATTCCAGTGCGGAGTGACAAAGTAGACTTCGTTGAACTGCTGCAAGTTGAGTCCTTCACACCCGGTTTGAATCTGCAGAATGAGGACATCGCACTTGCCCGTCAAGATTCCTTGGCGCTCGGTTTTCTTGGTGCGACCGTCGATGACCTGAACATCGAGCCCCTCCTCACTAATCCGTCGTTGAATCTCGTCAATCTCCATCTTGTAGTGGCAGAACACAATCTTACCATTGTCGTTGTCTTTCCGCTCCAAAATCTTGTCACACACGGCGTCGAGTTTGCTGGAAGCCACCATTGCTTCGCGTGCGATGTGGTCTTCGTCCAGGAGAAATCCATCTTCCATCAGCTCTTCCAGCTTAGCTTTCATCAGTGGTGGGTACACACACATTTGGCGCGCCCGTTGAAGCATCATCATCGTCTTGAAGTTGGTGTTCATTCCTCCAAGGTTGTAAGAGTCAAGGAGAGCATCTGTAAACTCTGTCGAAGTGCCGTGTGAAGAGTTTCCTGGAATGAGTGAGTGAACATCGCGCGCGAGCTCTTCTTCATCACTGTCCTTCCACGACACCTCGATGTTCTCAATCACTTTCTTTGAGATGTAGATCCCAACATCTTCTTTGGTGCGACGAAGCATACACGTATCAGTGAATTCGTCTGGCCTGACAGTGTTCTTGAATCCTAGAACTTCGAAAAGTGCGTAAATGTCGCTCATCCTGTTTTGAACAGGTGTACCTGTGATCATCCAGCGAAGAGGTGCTCGAATAGAACGTCCTCCGACGAACTTCTGACTCGATTTCTTGGTAGAAGATGCCTTGTTGCGCATGTGGTGTGCCTCGTCGAAAATCACACGGTCCCAATCGATCTCGTGAAGGATGCTGGGGATGCGTGAGCTGGTCATTGGGTCATCGCTGCGAGAAATCTCACCGTAGGTTGTGAGCACAACAGATGCGGTCTTCAACATCGCCATCGTAGTCTGCGCCTTTGTTGCACCATGATACACCAAAGAAGCGTGTCCGGTAGTACGCTTGATCTCAGTATCCCACTGCTTCAAGAGGGCGAGCGGCAACACCACAAGTGTCCGTTGCTGAAAATTGGCGAGCATCGTGCCAATCATCATGATGGTCTTTCCAAGACCCATTTCGTCAGCGATGATGCCTCCACGCACACCCTCAAACTCGTTTTTCTCTCGCTCGACCATCCACGCCACCGCATCAGTTTGATGGGATTTCGCTTCAAGTCCAGCATTTTCTATGTATTTTTCAAATTTGGTTTGCTCCATTGGTTTGGTTGAGTTGGGTTGGTTTTACTACGGTATAATATGTCAAAAGTATTTCAATTTTTATTATCATTAACCGATATCTGAGTTAATGGTTTTTTATTAAATTAAATATAAAAATAATAAAAAAGCAGGGGAGCAGGTACAAGAGAAGGGGGCAGATATTTTTTGTGGGTTTTTGTTTGTTGGGAAGTAGGGCTAATACTTAGATAGTGCTAGGGAGGATGCCGCGGAGTTCGTTCTCACCAGCAAGTGCGTTGACCTCACTGTGCATCTCCTGATTCCAGCAATTCTGGACGTAGAATGACCAAATGGAAATGGCATAGTCGTCAGTCATATGTTCCTCCATGCGTCCTTCCTCCACTCTGATATCGAGTGCGTAGTCCTGAAAATCGGTAACGATGTCAGACCAATTCAGAGGCGGAACCTCATCAGGTGGCATGTCGTAGGGTATGACATTGTTGTCGTAGTCAATGTTCTCATCAAAGATCTCGTCGATGGTGTCAGAGGGTGGAGTAATGTCCTCAACGTCATCAATCCTCACCACCTCACTTGTAGTATCAGGTCCGAAGTATTCCTCCGCAAAAGCACCGAGCATTTCCTCGTACTCTTCGATCTCTGGTTCATGTTCGTCACCAGGAAGGCGCCAGAGACCTGTATCTTGGGCGAACTCCAGAAGAGCATCGGTGCGTTCGTGATCGGGGTTGGGAATGAGAAGTGTAGGGGAGAAGGGGGGAGCGTCTGGGTTGAAAACACTAACGGTCTGGATCATTTTGAATCGAGTTCGGGTTGGGTTGGTTTGAGTGGGAAGAGTTACCAATCTTCCAATGTAAAAAAGTATTTCAATTTTTTGTTGACGACACTGATTTCTGGTCAACAGAATAAGTAGCCAAGGGGTTACCTGGGTAACTATGCCAACCTTCATGGTTGAGACAAATACTCATATCAGCCCACACTTTCCCTCCTGTTTCCCTCCACATTTGACAGAAAGCATAATCTTCTGTAAGGTAATCATTATCAACAACCTTACACGGAAAGTAATCATTCATTTTTACATTACTGTATAAGAATTCATCAGTTTTCTCTCTAATCGTATCAAAAACACAACGTTTAATAAGCATAAAACCAGTAGCACCATGTTTAATTTCCAAAAGGTTGTTAGGGGTCATAGTATGTCCATTATCAAAAAATGTTGATGAATACTGAATATTTTTAAATAAGTTTGGATCCTTTTTAATACCAACATAAGCCTTATTAGCATATAACCCAACACCCAACTCTTTATCATGACGAATAAGTTTAACTACATCTTCGGGTTTCCACTCTATATCAGCATCAATAAAAAGTAGATGGCTACAATGACTCTTTAAAAAATAATCGGCCAATAAATTACGGGCTCTTGTGACAATCTGATTCGGTAGGAAGTGGACAATAACATTAATGTGTTGTGATTTAAGTAATTCTATTGTAGCAATGAGAGAACGCGTAAAGTTACATGATACTTGTGCTCCAAAACAAGGAGTTCCAATAAAAATAGATGGCTTATGATTAGTAATTATATTCGTAGGACTAAAAGTGTCTATATTATGGATAATACATTTCTCCCGTATTTTTTGAAGACATTCAGTAAAGTCTATTTTTGACCCAATAATTTTTTTACAGAGAACTTCTATGGAGTCAGATTCAAGACAACATTTGGTCAGATCTTCATTAATTTCAATATGTCCAATATTGGACATATTTTTATCGGCATTTTTAGATAAATAAAAGATAGCTATTTTGCTTTTGTCTATATTTTCATTGTTAATATATAACGCATCATCACTTTGAGTACTAATAACTAAATTATCAAGTACCATATTTTCGCCCAAGTAAATTAGGTGTGTCACATCATGATCGAGTCTATAAATGACATTTTGTACCACATTTTGTATACTTTCATCATTGCTAATCTGATAGTAAAAAAAGTTTGATATATCAATTACATTACTATTTAAAACAGCAGTTAATGTATTAACATCCAAATTTTCATCATCAATATTAACTAATGGTTTATTACTTTTCATAACAATAGCAATTTTTGTCATACTTATGAAAATAAATAGTAGTGTAGGTTTAAGTAAAAAAATAAATAATATGATAAAAAATAGCACTGTAAAAAATAGCACTGTAAAAATAGCACTGTAAAAATAGCACTGTAAAAATAGCACTATTATATTAGTTTAAAGATTATAATGAATTTCATTACATAGTGTAGCATCACATATTTTATGTGTGGAATTTTTGGAATTTATTCTTTTAACATAGGAAGTGTTAGGGCAGATAGAATTTTATCATATTTAAAACTAATACAACATAGAGGTAAGGATAGTCACGGTATAGCGTATGTTAAAAGCAATAGTTCCATAATTCATCTTCATAAAAGTAAAGGATTGGTTGATGATAATAAAAATATCAATAATAGTTTAGATTTAAACTTTGGTATAGGCCATGTGCGATATGGAACGTCATCAACAAAAAGTTATACATTAAAAGAAGCTCAACCGTTAATAGATATGAAAAATAAGATTGCCTTAGTTCACAATGGTAATATACCAAATATTAAGACGCACGACAGTAGGTATTTATTAGAATTAATAATACATAATTTGGAGGTAAATGAAGGAGATATTAAAAAATCATTAGTAGATTTAATTAGTATTATACCAGCAGCGTATTCACTGCTTATAATGTATGAAAATAAAATCTATGTATTACGTGATAAATTTGGGATTCGTCCACTTTACTATTGCGTAACAAATGAATGCTGTTTAGTGTGTTCTGAAACAGTTGTCTTTCCAAAAGATTGCACATATGGTGTAGTGAATCCTGGTGAGATATTAGAGATATGTGACACAGGTATTGTACCAATATACCAACATCCTAAATGGCAAAATTCACTATGTGCCTTTGAATTGTTATATTTTATGAGTCCGAACAATAGTTATGATAATAGAAGCGTATATGATATCAGAAAACGATTGGGACACTTATTAGCTAAGGACGATAAGGAAATAGTGAAAAAAAATACAGTAGTAGTTGGTGTACCTACAAGTGGTATAGCATATGGAAAAGGATATTCTTCCGAGCTATATTTACCTTATCAACAAGTCATCGGTAAAAATAGTACATGTTTTGGTATGGATCGAACATTTATTTTAAAAAATAATGAAGAACGAAACAAGGCATGTAGAGAGAAATTTAAATATGATGAATCAAACATTCGTGGAAAAAATATAGTGGTCGTAGATGATACAATTGTTCGCGGGAACGTGATTAAAAATATAATTTTGCGATTAAAAAGTTGCGGGGCTAGAGAAATTCATATTCGCATTCCGAGTCCACCAGTGATAGATACTTGCCAACTAGGCATAGATATTAAGACGCGCGAAGAGTTACTGATGTACAACTTTAATATTATAGATGCTGCGGCATATTTGGGAGTGGATAGTTTGCGTTTTTTGGAAGTAAAAGATTTAACAGAATTTCCTGCCGATTGTTATGCGCATTGTTTTGGAAAACCAATGCCTAACGAGATTAATAATTATATAAATAATAAAATTGATCAACACTCCAATAGTACGAGTAATAATAATTAATATATAATGCCTGATGTGTTTGCGGTTCATAGTTTGGAAGCAGTGAAAAATTTTATTTATAGGTGTGTCCAAACGATATTTTCGGGGGGAAAAATCTATTTGTTTTGGATTACAGTACATTATTTGGCATCGCATTTGTATCCACATTTTTGTGCGGAACTTTCCGTTTATGGGTTTATTACATCAGCAATTTATGTAATGACGCCTCATTGTCGTGCTTTGGCTTGGTTGAAGGTGACATCAACAATGGCTATTGAAAATATGTGGATTGTATTGGGAGCATGGTTTTGTGCAAAGCTGATGCCTTATGTTGGATCATCCAGGTCAACATCCAGATCCACATCTAGACCTAACCCCAAATCAGAAAATAGGGGTAACAGTGAGATTGATGAGGATAAGGATGAGTAAATTTAAAACGATTCATAAAAGTCTCTTACTTTTTTATTGATAAGAATGCGTGTTGGATCAAAGGATTTCAAATAGAGACCATCAAGGCTTTTAACTCTTGATAAGGCAACATATGTTTGTCCACATTCGAAAATATTATGACCTACATCGATTTCGGCCATATCGAGCGAGGCTCCTTGGGATTTGTGAATGGTAATAGCCCATGCTAGGATGAGCGGAATCTGTTTCACAGCCACAGAAGGAATAGTTTCGCTTTGCCATTTATGATATCCAATTTCTAGAATAGCACCATTTTTAAATTCCACAATAGGTATTCCAGTTGCTCCAAAAGATTTAACAATGCCACGACTTCCATTACAAATAGGGTAAGGACCATCTAAATCCAGATTAGCAATACACATTACCTGGGCACCTACCTTCAAACGCACAGTATTTTCAAAGTTAATGTTATCCACCATATATTTTTTTTCGCGTTCTATCTGGTCAGATTCCGCAACATTGGATAGATAAGTCTGTTCCGGCGTAAGTTTGAGTTCATCACGTTCACAATGTTGATAATCGAATGTTTTCTCTTCATTTGTTAGGGAGGTCAAAGAACGCATATTAATTTCATCTACTTTCTTGCGTGTTGGATAGAGAATAGTCGGTAGGATTTCTTCATCTTCATTAATTGTACGATTGACTAATGTTTTCAATCGTTCAAGTGTGGATTTGGTGATCTTACCCACACGAATTTGGTTTAGAATTTTGATATAAGAGGCATCATCTTGTCGAAAAATTTTTGTGAGTGCGATTTGCTTATCAAATACCTCATTCCAAAGAGGAGTTTCAAAACAAAATTGTGTTGATTCTGGTTCATTGCGATTACCTACGGGTGGCAACTGAAAGAAATCTCCTGTAAAAATGACTTGAATTCCGCCAAATGGTGAACTACATTTGCGACACAGTTTCGCAGTAATATCAAGAAGTTCGAATAGCTTTTTCGACATCATACTCACTTCATCTACAATGAGCAAATCAACCCCCTTCCAATTCTTTTTCTTGAACCTACTTTTATTGACACGATTAGCAATAGCCATATTATCGCCAGTTGCCAAACCAATCCCACCCCAGGAGTGAACGGTTTTCGCATTACATTGAAGTAAAACCGCTGCTGTACCAGTAAGAGCACATACTTGAACATTTTTGCCGTGTTCCTTAGCATCATTTACAATGTGTCCAATGAGAGCACTTTTGCCTGAACCACCTGGTCCAGTAACAAACATATTTTTGCCTTGTTTATATGTGATAAATGCTTGTTCTTGGCTATCTGACAACTCAACGCTGGTATCTTTTGCTGATAGCATATTATATTGTATTAATTAATAGATAGATAGATCATTAATATTATTTCAATTATTATAAAAATTGAAATAACATCTTGGTTGGTAGGGTATGTAATAATATTAACAACTATTATGCAGCCTATTTGGCCACGGCGTTTTGGAACATCGATTACAAAGATCATTGAACATTTAAGAAGACCAGATCAATCGGTGATGCTGGGGCGATGGAAGCTTACATACTGTGAGGATAAGGTCTCTGATAAGCTTCATCGTTCTAATGAAGACCATTGCGGAATCTGTGTAGATCCTCCAAGAAAAGAGACTTCAAAAAATCGTCTCCCTTATCGGGACTAAGAGATATAATTTCACCAATTGTAAAAGCTTTTGCTTGTTTCAAGTCATCTTTGTGTGTAGGTCTATCACGTCGTAAAGAATTATTTAAGTAATTGACATATTTTTCACATAAATCCATTTTAACAATGAAGTAAATATTTTCTTTATCAGTTCTGTTATTTTTCAGTTTAACAGTATAAAATGGTTTAGTTTCCATCAATATTTTTTTTTCACCAATAGTTCCCTTAGTAGCCTCTAAAAGGAAATCAATAGCGTTTTCATAACTATCAGACTCGCACTCGATATCATCTTTTAATCCAGACCAAACACCGTTGTCACCAATGCGTTGGAAGAGTAAGAACAGAACTTCTGATTTATTTTTATTACCGAACATAGGAATAATTACCGCTTTTTCAACCATTTCTCTCTGTATATATTTATTTATTCATATTTTTTATAGTTATTGGTAAATAATTTTTCTAATTTTGATAGAGTGGAATCATATTCTTGTTTATCTTTCCATAGATTGCGAGGGTGTGTGTATTTTGTAGGAGTACGCATATTCATATCAAGTAAATTAAAGTCACTAAATTCTTCACTTAGGAGAGAACCGTCATGAATGGAGCTGACAATTTCTCTTGTAATATTGATATCGCAACGTTTTCCAACTCCATATTTTCCACCAACCCAGCCAGTATTGACCAACCAGCAATGGGCATTATGTTTAACTAATTTTTCTGCCAAAAGCTTTGCGTATTTTGTTGGATGAAGAAGTAAGAATGCTTCGCCGTAACAAGCTGAAAATACTGCTTCGGGTTCATCAACACCATCCTCCGTACCAGGTGCCTTGGAGGTGTAACCACTTATAAAATGATACATAGCCTGTTCCTCATTAAGTTTACATACCATAGGTAGAACACCGAAGGCGTCGCAAGTTAATAATATTATATTATTAGGGTGTCCAGCAATACACGGTATATGGGCATTATTTATAAAGTCAATGGGGTAAGAGAGACGAATATTTTCGGTGATAGTGGCATCAGTGAAATCAACTTCACGGGAGTGCTCTCCAAGCATAACATTTTCGAAAAGGGCACCAAAGCGTATGGCATTGAAAATATCTGGTTCCTTGTCAGCCCGAAGATTAATACACTTGGCGTAGCATCCGCCTTCTATATTGAATACTCCATTATCATCCCAACAGTGTTCGTCGTCTCCGATGAGTTTTCTCTCTGGATCAGCGGATAAAGTAGTTTTTCCTGTTCCCGATAAACCGAAAAAAAGGCAAATATTTTGTTCGTCTTTGGATATATTACAACTGGAATGAAGAGAAAGAATCCCTTTTAAAGGCATAAAAAAGTTCATCATTGCGAAAACACCTTTTTTCATTTCACCGGCATATTGTGTTCCTAAAATGACGATTTCCTTTGTCTCTAAATTTAAATTAACGGAGGTGGAAGAAGTCATGCTTTCAGTATAACGATTACAAGGAAAGCAACCCGCATTGTAAATGGTAATCTCAGGGTCACCAAATTCTTTGAGTTCATCTTCGGTGGGACGAATTAGCATATTATACATAAAAAGGCAGTGATATGCTCTTGAAGAAATAACTCTGACTTTGACTTTATGTTCAGGATGCCAACAAGCATAACCGTCAAATACATAAATTTTATCCAAATGATTCAAATAACCAATAGCAGTTTCTTTATTGGTGAAAAATACATTATCGGATATTTTAGCGGGGTCAGCGCACCATATATCATCATCATATTTGTCAGATTTAACAATACGACGATCTAATGGTGAACGCCCTGTTTTAACACCTGAGTACGCCACTAATGCTCCTCGCTTTGTGATTTTTGTATTATATTCAGACATTGTATGTTCATAATATTCGGCAGGAGAACAATTATAGATGACTTCAACAACCTTCTTGGCAAAATCGCTATTGTATATCTTGTCAGCATCGCCATTGCCGCCAATTATGTCATCTAGACGACGACAATAAAGACGTGGTCCAAAAGTGCGCGAGTTAGATTTTAATGATTTACTTATTGAGAGATACTGTTGTTCCAACATTGTATTGTATAGTATAAATCAAGAGTTTATATTATTATTATAATAAAAATAATATATAGATGAATCTTAATTCAGGACTGATTATTGTTATTGGCTCATTATTAAAAATTATCGATGACCATTATGATATGAAATTATTCACAGAGACAATAGTAAACGTAGCACAATTAAGTATTGTAATTTTGTCAGTGTATTTATTTACAAAGGATAAGGCTTTCACATTAATGACCACCTTAACTTGTATTTATGTAATGTGTGCTGAGGGACAAATGGAAGATGGCGAAGGAAACAGTGTTAAATTTTATTATTTATTTAATGCTTTGACTTTCGCTTTTTTTATGTATTACTTATTAGGCAGTGGATACAGTGAAATATTCAGTTCAATATCTAATTTGGAAATAGTGAGAATACTGCTATTCGGATTATTCATAATTTATGAGAATAAGATGATTCCAGAGGATATAAGTGATAGAAAAATATTAATACGTATCGGTATTACATTGGCGGCAATTGGTTATATTTATTTTGAAGAATTTTTGGAAGAAAAAACTTTAATCATTCGCGATGTATATTTACTTGCTATTGGTTACATGGGAACTAGTGTATTAGATATGCTATATGTTTATTACCACCACAACCAACCTGAACTTGTTGGCTGAGAAGGTTCAACAATAGCAGTATCATTATCATATGGTTCATCGTCAAATAGAGGATCTTTTACATCACTATGTTCGCTCACAGAATCACGAGGCGCTGACTTGTAAGCACTTTGACTAAGAGCACCAGTAAGGGCGAGTGCGTCAGCATCTTCCTCCTCGGGAGTGCGTGGGCGTTGAGGTGGAGTAACAGCACGTGGAGGCTCCAAATCTGGCATGCTCTCACACGCTGGACAATCGCTATCGGAAATTGGAATCTCAGTGAAGCAATCAAGACAATTCTTTACCTGATTTGTGGTAATACCATTATCCATAAACTTGCGTGAGTGCGATTCAATAACGGTCATCATAAATTCATTCTGCTTTTGAAGGTCAAAAACGTTATGTTCGAGGATTTTAATGCGACGCTCCAATTCCACCTCGGCTTCGCTTCGTGGATTAGCATTTTTCATCACGATCCAATAGTGGGGGTCGTTATAGACAATACGGGACTGACCATGCTCTACAATACGCTTTTGAAGATAATAGGCATTGGCATGATCATACCAATGGTCAAAATGAACGAAAGCCATAAAATTATAGGAATCTTCACGTTCCACAAAATCGACGCGCGAAACCTGGCCCAGCCAAAGATTATAAAAGACATCCATAATGTCCTTATCAGTGGTAGAAGGAGCAACGCTGGGAATGTAAATGCTCATATTGCTTGTCATATCGATAATGTAAATATTAGATTTATTTATATTATCTTGTTTAAATCAATTTTCTAACAATAATGCCATTGCTTACATAATGCGGTTGCGTTACTTTTTTCCAACTGTTCCAACTCCTTTTTCAAAATGGATGTGACATTGACACATTCTTTGGCTGCGGGTCCATAAATTCTCTTACATACAAGGTCGATATCATTAACAATCTTAACAAGTGTTCCAGTTTCATTCTTCAAACGATCTACAACATCTTTACATTGTGTACAGTTGGTAGAAGAATACTCACATTCTGGTACAAAATCAAGGTCAAAATCATCATAATCAACAACAACATCAACAACATCATCATCATACATTGGCGCACTCATTACACCAGCGAAAAACAGCATAGACATCATCATCATTGTCTTCATTATTGCGGAATTATATGACTATTTATACCGTTGTTTATTTATATGGTTTCATTAGAAAAACAAGACCTAAGTATAGTTCTAGAAAATAAACAAAATTTTGGTGAGGTTCATACACCTTATTCATTTATTGAGAGAATGTTTGAATTACTCCCCGAGGATATTTTTACTGATCCAGAGAGAAAATGGTTAGATCCTGGTGCTGGGAAGGGGTTTTTCTCTCTTTTTCTCTATGATAGATTGATGAAGTCTCTTGAAAATTTATTTCATAATCCAGAAAAAAGGAGGGAACATATCCTTTCAAATATGATTTGGATGATAGAATTGAATCCTACACATGCAACAACAATTCAAAAGGCATTTGGTTCTACGGAATTAAACCTAATAAGTAAAGATTTTTTAACAATAGACAATAATAATAATGAATTACCTGATTTTGATATAGTGATAGGCAACCCGCCTTTTAATTCAGGTGGATTGAAAAAGGTACCAACAAATAGCGAAAAGAGTAAGAAGATGGATGGTAAAACAATATGGTCACAATTTATTAAGAAATCGATGTCTCTTCTCTCTCCCAATGGATTATTGCTGTTTGTAGTGCCATCTATTTGGATGAAAGAGGATAAGGAGGGTATGTATTTTTATATGAATCAGTATAAAATCCACAAACTGCACTGTTTGACGAATACGGAAATGAATAAGGTATTCAAAGGTCATGCACAAACACCTTCTTGCTACTTTTTAATGGAAAAAAAGAGCACTGAAAAAAAGGTTCTACTCTATGATAATGATGTAAAATCATATGTGGATTATCCACTGCGTTCAGAAAATATATTACCTGTTGCCTGTGCTTATATTGTTAAGAAATTAATGCCGTATGTTGATAAATACGGGAGTCTAGGTTGTGTTAAGAAAACGAACTTACCAGGAAAACAGATTAACTTGTCAACACAAAAGAGTAAGGATTATTCATATCCAAATATTAAAACATGTATATTGAAAGATAAAATACAACCAGAATTAGTAATAGAATATAGTAATAAGCCGTGTGTTTTTCACGGCAAAAAGAAGCTGGTTTTAGCTCACGGAATGTATGGATTTCCATATGTAGATGCTAAGGGAGAATATGGAATTTCAAACCGTGATAAGTATGTATTTCTCTCTGATAACTTAGAAGAACTAAATGTACTTGATAAATTTCTCTCTTCACCGCTGGTTTTTTATCTTTGGGATTCGACGCGTTATAGAATGAAATATTTGGAAAAATATGTGTTTTCACTTTTACCAAATGTGTTAAAAATGACGGAGGAAGAGAGAAAAGTATTTGGATCGGATATAGATATAAAGTTACCGCGTTCAAAATATTTATCTTTGTAATATTTAATTATCTGATGTGGAATTATGTAATTTCAACAGGAACTTTCTATGGAACTTATGTAGGACTAGAGAAATATCTCCCCCAGTATTTTCCAGAGAGTGGTAATATTGTAACCCGTAAATATCGCATTGTAAATGCTGTTAAATCAGTAGCATTAGCGAGTTTATGTATACCAGGTGGCAAATTTATTTATGGGTTGATGTATTACCCAGAGGCGTTATCATTTAATCAACTAGATTGGATTGGTGCTGTATACACAGCTACCGATGCTTCCGCGCTTATTTATAATCAAAATTGTCATCAGAGTACATTAATTCATCATATAGTTGTCCAGTTGTTTTATTATTATTGCTATATGTCGAATTTTGATATGAATCAAGGGGCATGTAGAGCGATTGCGTTGTATTGTATATACAGTGCGGCAGCGTTTTTAGTAAATATGCGTTTAGCCATTCGTTTTTCACCATATCCGATGATAGAGCATTATGTGAATGAAGCTGCGTTGTATATGTATATTACGAGTTGTACAGTAAACTGGGCTACACAGAGTTATTTTTTATTGGGTGGATTAGAGATGTTTTACTTAGTGCGGGGAATATATGCGATAGCACTTGCTATGACAGTACACGATGATTTATTTTTAATAAAATTTTTAAGAAAAATTGATTATAAGAAAGAAGCATTAGAATAAAGTAGTAAAACCAACCGTAAGTATGTCGCGAATAATGCTGACACGTTTTAATAATAAAACATGGGATGAATTACAAAATTATAGAGAGAATCAAGGGATAAAGGGTGTAATTTATGGAGTGCCGTTGCGAATAGCGGAAACAGTGCCATTGAAGACGAATGTATTCGTAATGGAGGCAAATATAGAATTGAATAAAATTATGGGTGTAAGTATAATTCATAATTTTATAAAGATGGATAAAGGATATAGAATATACGCAGACCAGAACTACAATCGCTTTGTCTATATGGGAAAGCGGTATATACCACGAAGTGATTTTACACGTGAAGAAATGGTATTGATAGAAAAAATGGAAAGGGTAGTATTCAAGGGGAAGGGGCATTTGAAACGAGGACAGGGGATTCAGCATGTGCCATTTATTCGATATACGAAAGATGATTTGGAAGCATTTAAGCAGTTGTTTTCAGATCGCGTTGATTAAACTTATACTTCTTGATTGAGTATGAGATGGGACTAATCTGCCATATTTTAATACTGAATGTCACGCCAATAATCTTGAACTGAACGTTAATGTATTTGACAAAGCGGTCTACTTCTTCGAATTTTTTTGTCATTTGTTGACACAGATGTTCTTTACTGAGTGAAGTATCAAGTGCGATGGTTCGGAGTTGATTGATGAGTTCAATACCAACGGCACTGACAAGCTCATAAATATGGACAAGTTCTTGATGTTTACGTCGGCGTCTATCTGAGGCAATAAGTGTTTCTGTCATCGATTCTTTGTCTTCATCGCCGAGTAGATACTGAACACGTAGCATGCGCGTGTCAGCCAATGTATGAATTTCGTGACGAGTTGCTTCAAGTTCACGGTGGGTAATATGGGCAATGGATTCCACAAGTACCACATACTTTCTACCAATACCATCATGATAATCGCGACATGTATTTTTATCACTTGAACGAGCAACTCCAAATTCAGAATAATGTTGTGCTGGAAGTTTGATTCCTGTGCAGGATGAACAAACTGTGTCAGCTTCATCAGCTGGAATACGCAGAATTTGACGAAGTCTGTTGCGAACACGCCAAGAATCTTGTGGAATGCCACCGCAAACTACATCACCAGGATTTCGCGGCACGCCACCATTTTCTCTCTTGTACTGGAAATAATGTGGATTATGAACAACACCATTATCGATGGCACCAGTTTTGAAACTGAAAGCGGTATGACACTTGATACACCACATTTGGTCGCATCCAGATGATTTAGCAATGCGTTCACCACACTGAGGACAACCGCGAGTGGTCTTCTTGATCATTTCTGCGGTTTTCACCATATCGGGGTCGCATTCGTGACCAGGGGGATCACGTGTCTTGCCGACAATCTCAAAACAGTTATGACAAGTATAATTAGCACACAATTCACATTTGTAAGCGGATGATAGGAAACCACGACAATCTTCGTCAGGACAGGGGAACATAAATTTGCGAGTTTCCTTTTTACCATCAGTATTATCCCCAGATCTCAGGATATATGCTCTCCTATTAAGCTTTCTTCGTTCTTCTTCCAGTGTGCGCCATTCTTTACGTATTTCGGAAAGCTTCGTATTAACTGCTTGTACATCTTCCTTTTCAATGCGTTCTGCCTCTTTCCAGTCGGATGCGAAAGCCATAGTTTCAGGCATTTTACTCAGTTCACGTTCAAACAATTGCTTTTTGCGGTGATCATTGTAATTACCTGTGACGAAAGATTTGTTAAGGTGTTTGACCATAAACTGTTGGTTCCAAGCGGTATTACACTGCATACAATGGGGGTCCTGGGGTGTATTGAGTAGGTAATTACGGACACAAGTTTTACACGCAGTGTAACCACAATCGGGTTTCTCGCACTTGATGGGTGCCCTCGTGCTCTTGTTGAACTTTTCACAGCAAACGAAACAAGAATCGTCTTCTTCCTCTTCCTCTTCATCAGATTCGGGACTCATATCAAGTTCACTGATAGGGATAACAAGCGGGGGGCTTTCAGGTTTTGAGCCTCCGCCAGCAATTTTAACGTTTTCGCAAGAGACAGACATAGTGATTGGGTATATGTAAGCAGAGTTTATGAAACAAACTTAAATCAATTTTCTATAATAAATATAAGCGTATGGAAAAAGAGAATGACAATAATAATTTAGATGTAGCAGATTATACAGACGTTGAATTGATGGATTTACTTGATATAAAAAGTCTTGAACCAGTTATTATTGATGAAAAAATAAATGAAACTATTCAAAAATTTAGTGAAGAAAATAATGAAGATATGATAAATTTTTTAAAAGAGGCAAAAGTGAAATTGATTGAGTCTTACAGAAATCAGACACAGACAAACTGGTTTGAGAATGAATATCCGTTAACGGAAGGACAGGCGATTCAAAATTCAAAAATTACATCACGATACAACAAGGTCCAAGAATTTGATGGAGCTCTTCAACAAGAGAGATTGGCTATTAATCAAAGTAGACCAGTGCCTTATGCCCAAGGTGAATTGAATCCAACATTGAGAAATACGACAACAAAATTAGTGAATATTGATAGTCGGTATCGTGTGAATAATGTACCAGCATTAAAATCTGTTCCGTATACATCAGCCGGAATTTGGGATGCTTCACATTTTTCTGCTAGTTTATCAGAGAATTTAAACAAGGTAATGTTACTGCGTCTATATTCTGTTCAAATACCTTATACATGGTATAATATCCCAGAGGGTTCAAATTGTTTTATGTACGAAGGAAATGTAAACACTATACCTGCTGGAAACTACAATACGACAACGTTAGCAACAGCAATAACAAATTTAGGGGTAGGGTTAACACTGATTTATAGCGAAGTTACAAATAAAGTTTCATTAACGGGAAATCCTGGGTCGGATATAATTTTTTTTCAAACGGAGGGGATGGTAGGATGTAATAGTTGTTCGAATTCAAATTATTTTAATAATACACTAGGATGGATTCTAGGATTTCGCGAAGCGTGTTATACGTTGGATGGTATTACGGGACAAATAGTAGCAGAGGCCCCACTAGATTTGAATGGACCAAAATATTTGCTTTTATATTTGGATGATTTTACGCATAATAGAGTAAATAAAGGATTAGTCACGATAGAAGATACAGAATCAAAGTTAGACTTTCCAAAAAATTATCTTAAAGAGGGTAACATATCGACTGTGGGTGGTGAATTATCTATAACGCAACCATCATGTGTTGATGATACTCTTGAAATAAATGGTTGTCCACCTGAGACTTTGCCGGTAAAGAGACCATTTTTCACACAGGATTTACCGCGCACGATAACCCAAGCTCAACAGTATTCATTAAATGAGATAATTAAAAATAGAAAAAATAATCCTAATCTGAAATTAATGCCACCGAATCCAAGTAATATTTTTGGAGTAATTCCAGTTAAAACCCAAAATTTAACATTTGGTGAGGTTTTAGTTGAGAATGCGAATTCATTAACATTTAACACGAGGCGTTATTTTGGTCCAGTTGATATAGAGCGTATCGAGGTAAAATTACTAGATGATAAGGGTAATTTAGTAGATTTGAATGGTGCGGATTGGTCATTTTCTCTCTTCTCTGATCATTTATATCAATATTAAATTTTTTTCATTGGTTAGATTAATGGCATTACAAAACGCTTTCATAAAAATATCAGAATTATTGCGTAATAAAAATCAGATGGAATTAGGTAATGATTTAGGACAGATGAATGTTTCCAATGATGTACAGAAGCCAATTGATATTCATTCAAATGATATAATGGTTGATGCTGCGAAGCAAATAAAAGGGTGTATTGGGTATGTTTCTGAGGAGGAGAGTGAGTTGATATTGTTTGAAGAGAGAATCAACGATAGAGGTGTAATATTAGTTTTTGATCCGCTAGATGGTTCAAAAAATGTGTTATCAAATCTGACTGCGGGTACAATTTATGCGTTATATGACTATGATGTCGTTCTTGATAAAATATTATCGATAGAGGAAGCAGGATATGCGTTATATGGTCCTGCAACAATAATGGTATCATCACTAGACGACAAAGTAGTTTTGTATCAGTTGGATGAGAGAAATAAGGTATTTAATACTGTGTGTTACTTATCAGAATTAAATACAAAGAATGAAAAAATACTGGCTATAAATGCTTTGAATGATTTGAACAATAAATATACAGAATTAATTGACAGGTATAGAGCCGATGGTTATACGCATCGATGGGCAGGAGCTATGGTAGCAGACTGTCATCAAGTTATAATGCGTGGAGGTATATTTATGTATCCTGAGAATATGAATGCCTTTCAAGGAAAGATTAGGTTATTATATGAAGCGGTTCCAATGGCGTATATATTTAAGTTATTAGGGGGTGTTGCTATTGATACGAATGATAATTGTCTTGTTGAGAAGGTTAGAATGGATTCTTTGATGAATAATATTCATCATAAGGTGCCAGTAATTATGTGTAGTGAAGAAGAATATTTAAAACTTACTTCTCTCTTATTTAGTAAATGAAGTGTTGTGTTTTTGTAAGATTTGTGTATGAATTTATCTATTTGGATGCCTTTATAGAGCATTATTTAGATTTAGGTTTTGATAAGATAATAATTTTATACCATGATGTTGTTGATGGATATATAAAAGAATCACATAGATCCCGTGTTGTGTTGTATAATGTTCCAAATTTAGGAAATAAATTGCCAGATGCGCATAAAGGAATGATACCACGTGACATAGACTGGGTTTTACATGTAGATTCTGACGAATTTCTATTGCTTCATAAAAGATATACGAGGATTCATGATTATGTTAGAGAGAAAATAAATAGTTACCCGAAGGCAAATATAAATTTAATAGCGATGAATTGGTTATGGATCCATAAGTTTGATGATGTAAATCAGTGTGTTAGTGAGATTATTAATAAATATAAGAAGCAGGTAGGTAATGCGGTAGAGCAAAAAAGAAAGGAAGTATGGATGAAGTGTATTTTTAAAAGGAGTGAATTACAAACACTTTATATACACTGTCCATTAATGAAGACAGGTCATAGAATGTATGGGAATGGAGAACTTATAACTTTCAAGAATAATATGAATTCAGTTAGGTCGGTAGCATACAAGGATGTGAATAAACTTTATGATGAACATGCGTTAGTACATATTGCGACACGAAGTTTGAAAAATACAATATTTAAATCGGAGAGAATACACAATAGTCAAGTTCAAAAAAAGAATATGGTAAATAAGATGGCGTTAGAACGAGAAATTTCATTTATGGACGATGACACGAAAGAGTTTGAGGTATTAAAAATTTTATTGGAATATGTAGGGTATAAGGTTAGGTTCCCTTTGAAATGTTTGAAGTTACCAGAAGCGAAGATTAACTTAGAAAACTTATTACGTGTTAAAAATAATACAGTAGATTTTGAAAGTATAGATAATAGTAAAGAATATTATAGATTATATAGTTCAATAATTAATAATTCAAAAACAATAGAATTAATAAATAAGGTAATTAATAAGTATAATAATTTATTTATGAATTAGTAAATGAATATTTAAAGGCTTTAATGTCATCATGATAGTGTTGTGCAACAAGTTCTTTGGATTTAGAGTTATAATAGTTTGAATAGTGTTCATGACTAGTTGGATGAACGCGTGTTTTAGCATCAACATTTTGTAATCCAAGTTTATTTTTTAATAGGTCTTCAATATCGGTTTCTTCAACTTTGAAGATATGAGTACCCTTAATTACATTTCCATGATGGTCCTTAACCCAATTAAGTTGATTGGAGAAGCAGTATTTATACATATTAATTGCGCTATGAATACGGTCACGATCAAAATCGGATGAGTAAATAAATTCGATCCAATTATTAAAATCGTTATCGACGGTTTGATCACCTGAAAAGAATTCTGGATATGTCATTTTATTCTTATGGTAAAAAAGGTACATAGATAACATTCTTTCCCATGGATTTCTTACGATAGTAAAGATAGTAAGGGATTCTTTATCAATATTATATCTAATTTTGGCTATATTTAACATATCATTTAGATTTCTATGGTAATTAATAATCTCATTAACACCATTCTTTTTAAAATTATTAGTAATAACTCCTCCACATGATTTATTAATATGAACAAAAAGTATTTGTCGGTTTAATAATGACATATTTATAATATATCATTATTAATTTTAAATATTACTGGGATATAAAATATTTTTTAAGCTGATTGAACATTGTATTCTTTCTAAAACTCTTAATAACAATTTCGTTTTGCTTTAAGATAAATGCCATTTTCATCCATCCGCGTTTTTCAATACGTTTAATGTCAGAGTAAAGAATACGAAGAGGCGGCTTATCATTAGAGTAAAAGATAACACTGCGGTTATCGTTTAATACGCACCGCAATTTATTTTTATTCCATTTAACATTGTAAAGCTTATATGGTGTAAAACAATAATCACATTGTGAGTGTTCATAATAGGTAGGTAAACGAATATAGGACATTAATGGGTCTGTATACCAAGCCCAAAGATTTTTATTTTAAACGCATTGGAAAAATATGTAGGAGTAACATGAGTAAATAGTGACACTATTTTTTATTTTCAAGGTGAAGAGTGAAAAGTTTCAATAGTGGTGTGTTCAATAGAGGAATTATTTTTTTTGTTAATTTCAGTTTCAACGACAACATTAGATTTAGAGACTTGACAACGACGACGATGAGCAGCGAGCGACTTTGGATTTTTGCCAATAAAGACATTACAAATGTCGCATCCGAGACCAGTCTTTCCAGTGTTGGCGAATTTTTTATCCAGATACTTGGTGAGTGCTGGTAAATCAATGCGCTGAATTTGTTGAATAATATCTGTTTGTGATTTGCGAACACATTCGATGAGGTTGAGTTTTTGACGAACGAGTTCCTGATATTCCTTATTAATAAGTGTGAGTAATTCGGAGGAAATGGTTTCTCCTTCATCGTTTTTAGCTAAAACGTGGGGTTCAAGGTGATCGATAATAGAAAATGCGAGTTGAATTTTATGACCATCATAGTTAGCAGAGTGAATAAATACGAGTATTTTGTGATTGTGTACGTTAATTTCGAAGTCATTTTTCTGAGCGATGCCTGTTTTTTGGGAGATGAGAATACCGTGACAATTGTTCTTCTCCACGTCACGGATGATTTTGTCGACTTCTTTGATGGGGACAACAGTGTCGTAATCCTTTGTATCAATAAGAATCTTGGATTTATCTACGCGTTCAACAATAAAATCGCCCATTGCGGTCATACCCGCTGTGTTTTGGATACTAGCAGACGGGAATAGTTCAGAGAGAATAATCTCTAATTTAGTCTCGCCGTGCTTTCCTTTATTAGTGGAACCAATCTGGCGTTGAAAGTAGTCGCCAACGACGTCCACGGCGGAGGTAGTTTTCTCTAGTCTATTCATAATTTCAGTGAATGCCGAACCTTGTGTTGAAGATTGTGAAGCGAAAAAGGAATCAATACGTGCCTTAAAATTACTATCAAGTTCTCTGTACTGAGAGAGAATGACATCATTTACTTGTTTAACCAGTTCATTTGAATCACTGCGTTGAACAGTTCCCATAAGCTTCTCGGTTTCTTCTTTTATCTGTGTATTCATTTTGTTCATCTCTCCTGCGAAAAAATCGCGCACTGCGTCATCCTTAGAGAGGGTATCGATTTTAGAGAGAAAGAGTTGATTATTTTCTTGGATACGTTGGAGAATATTTCTCTCTGAATCACCATTATTGGACTTGATTGTATCGCGCATATGTGCCAGCATACTTTCCAGATGTGAAACAACCATAGTAGAGAATTGTTCATTAAGACGGGATACCATATTAGATACACTTTCATTATGTTTAATAAAGGAAGATTCCATTGTTTCTAGGCGTTTAGTGAGACCAACCAGGAGTTCGGTATTATGATTGCTTTCTACGGAATCAGACATATTTTGGATTAAATTATCCATAATATCAACAAAAATTCCGTTCAATACATTAAAATCGAGATGCGGATGTTTATTGAAAAAGGCAATCGCTCGCTCATTAGTAAGGCGAAATTCTGTCATCGTGTATAAATAATTTACACTGTTCTCTCTCTATATTGATTTTGGAATTGTAGAATACAATTGTATATACAACTGTGACTTACAACCAGAAGGATGAAAGGTGTTTTCCGATGGAATCCCATTTAATTTTTTTGAGGGCACCGGGTGTGAAGGTACATTCACTGAAATAAACTTTGTTATCATGGTGGTAAAAATCGACACGAACGAATTCGAATTCTTTTGCGAAATGGGTAGCGATTTGACTAGCTTGTTGTGCGATTTTGGTGTTTAATGAGAAAATAAGGGGTATTGTGTTAGGCATAAGTTGTTTTCCTGGTAGGAATTCAAATGAATATGATGAGTTTGGTGTTTTTTTAATGATATAATTGCTTTCGAAGGATTCGTCGGATTCAAGGTAGAGAGAAAGGATGTGTGGTTGGCCGTGAATACAGTATATTTCATAAACAGGTAGATTAAAATCAAGAAATTCTTCTGCTAAGAAGCGTGGAGGCGTTTTTTTACGATAATGATAAAGGCATATATCTCTCCATTCTGAGAAATATTCTTGATAGTTAGGGAATGTATGTTTTCCGTAACATATTTTGATGATACGATTATTTTTAACAATGATCATCGTGTTCCAGGATAAATTTAATTTGATAACGTAGCTTTTTTCGGGTTGAAATTCATCAGTAATAGGATTTATATTATAATGAGAAGAGAGAAGATAGAGTATTTCATCTTGGCTAAAAAATGTATTACTATTTATATTTTTACTTAAAATAGCGTCAATGCGTTGGTCTTTTTTGAATAGTTCGTGTTGAAAAGGGACTGCAACTTTGAGTTTAGTGGAAACATTTAGAGGAAAGACGTGTGAAACAAGTTTTGCGTAATATAAATTGGGTATATTCATTCTCTCTATGATGGATTTTATTTTGTATTTATCAGAGTAGAGTTCCTTCTTATCTTTGTTGTATTCGGTATACCATTTAAGTTTATCTAGGAATGAGTAATTGCGCCAGCCAAATGGTTTTTTAATCATTAAGCTATTATATAATAATATTTTTATACTATATAAATGAACCCAGAAGCAAAAGAGTTTGTTCCAACAGAGAAAAAAAATAGATTAGCAGACGAACAAAGGAGATACATACAAAGTATGCTCGATTTAGAGCAAGGTAATGACGAAGAGCTTAGGCGTGCGGGTGAGGAGTACAGATTTGATAAAGAAAAGGTTCGTCAGGCTTTCCATAAACCTGAAATGATGAGATTATATAGAAACTTTATGGAAGGTAATAATGACGAAGAGCTTAGGCGTGCGGGTGAGAGAGGAGAAGAAGAGTATAAAAAAAATGAAGCTCGTACAAAGTACGCTTTCGAAAAGGCAATGGGAGGTAAGAAACGCAAAACAAAGAAGCATAAGAAAGGAATGAAGAAGAGAAAAACCAAGCGTGGTAAAAAAACAAGATCTAAATCCATGCGTAAAAGAAAGTAAATAATTGAATTATAATTAATAGACGTCATAATAAGATATATATTATGCTGCCTATTACACGTTCAGTTGGGAAGGTATTTGATAAGCTGGGTGTTCCTGAAAGTGAACGCCAAGAGATGTATGACGCAGCCCAAATTTTGATGAGGTTATCAGATTGTCGTTAATTAATTATTATAATTTTTGTAATAAATTAAAGTGATTAATAATAATAATAAATAATAAGTAATGAGTTATGATTTATTAAAAACAGGAAGTTGTTCAGTAATTTTAGGAGAGAAACATTATAGTAATTTTTTTACTACAAAAAAAGGTGCGTTATTAAAAGTAACAAAATTATTATCAAAACATAATGAGTTGAAACATTTAGATAAAGTGAGAGAAATAAAGGATTATGACAAATATTATACTATTCCGTATAGAGAGATTATAGAGATAAAGAAGAGTGACCCGTTTCATTTTTATCTAAGTAGACTAGTGATGTATGAAAATATGAATATATTTGATAATAATTTACATTGTTTTAGTATAGATCATGCTGGTGACAATGATATGCTAGATATAATTGATGAGATGGGAACTAAGAGTAATAATTTATTTTGGAAATCGTACAAGGATATAGTTAGATTTGCTAGACATATTTTGAGAGGATTAAACTTTCTTCATAAGAAAGAGTTGGCTCATTTGGATATAAAACCAGAAAACATAATGGTGAATAGAGAGACAAAGCAATTTAAAATAATAGATTTTGGGTTTACACAAAAATATCCATTTGAAGAGTATATAGATTCTCCACGGGGTACACCAGGTTATTTTCCAAGACAGTTTGATTTTGAGAAACCGAATAGATGGTTGCCAAAGATAAGAGCGAATGATTTTGATAAAGAAGATGGTGAAATAATAGTGAAGAGAGAACCAGAGTTAGTTTATAAGGTCGACAGTTATTGTTTTGGGCGTGTATTATATTTTTTGAGAGAAGTCTTCCAGGATAATAAAGCTATTCAGTGTTGTAATTGGAATTTTAATAGAAGCGTAAAGGATAATTTGGATATATTGATAGATTCTCTCTTGGAGAATGATGTGAGATTAAGATTAACCCCAGGAAAATGTTTGGAACTCCTTGATGATTAATTGTGTTTGCGTGTTTTTTTCTTCGATGAAGCAGACTTACGTTTTTGTGTTTTAGCTTTTTTATAACATTTGTCAAATGCGTAGGTAGCATATTCATAATCGAGTTCCTTAGCATATTTTTTTTTGTTTTCTCTCTTTAATGCCATCATTTTCTTTGCCATATCCTTGTGAGGAATCACTTCCCCCCGTATCATTCGTGGGTACATATCTTTTGATTTCACTTGGGAAATAGACATTTTGCCAGAAGCGACGAGCATACCTAAATAAAGAGTGGCGTAATTAGCTCCAAGAGACGCGCAACGTGCTGTTAATTCCTTTTTAAGACCATCATAATTGAGAGATCCAGATATTTTGAGAACGTCGCAAACATTATTTTTTGGCACATAAAATTTAATACTGCTATAAAAGTAATCGTGATGATGTCTAGGTACACAGTGTTTTATTTCTTCATCAATAAGAAGATGTTGTGTAAAAAGACCTTTTGTTTTCCAGAGTGCGTATCCGTGACGCACATTTGCTGTAAAGGTAGGTTTTCCAAAGAGTTTGACACATTTTGAATAGAAAGATCTAGGGCGTTTATTAGACCAATTACTAACGGATTGTGACATAATTATATAAAATAGAGAGATAAGTTTTTTAACAGCGGCTTTGCCGCATGCCCTTCGGGCTGTTAAAAAACTTAATAACAAATATCGGTGAGAAAATAATTTTTGCCCTGACTGTAATTGGTTTGGTCCTATATTAACCGACAAAAATTTAGCAAATTATAAAATATAAGACCATAATAAGTGTAAATGTTTCATCAACGACAAAAGGGTAGTTATTGTAGATGTCACACATTAAATAATATGATTGGTCGAGAATTCATTTCTCTCTCAGAATTCAATAAATATTGTGATGAATTTGATAGAAGGAATCATTTTTCGCCTGGATCATCAAGAAATGGACATATGTTTTATAATAATGGATTAACAGACAATATTTTTGGATATATATTGGAAAAGAAAGGAATAAAAATAAAAATGGACCATTATGATTTTTATCGACCTAAAAAAATTAAGCACTGTGAAAAGGGAACTATTGGATATATAGTATATAATATGGGGCATACTTGGTGTGTGAGAGTAATGAACGGAGAGTATTATTTGATAGATAGCATGCGAGGAGGGCAAAGAAAGATAAATAATTTGGCAGGATTAGAGAGAAAGGGTGTTGGCGTAATTAAGGTAGATAGAATATAAAATCGTGAGCGTAATGGTAACAAAAATTTAGCAGTCTTTTGGGGTGTTTTGGGATGGATTTGTAGAATACAACTGTAAGTACAACTGTATTCTACAAAATTTGTAGTCTACAACTGTATGTACAACTGTACTCTACAAATATAGGTAAGAGGGAATATAATTTATAAATCGGAAAATGAGAGCGAAATGAAGTGGATTTTGGAAG
>Ga0206126_10001437_pt1 | contig 28630 bp, 29 predicted proteins | sample Helgoland_Spring_5_FD_148621 | JGI IMG/M metagenome (GOLD analysis project Ga0206126, IMG submission 148621) | Pelagic subsurface seawater microbial communities from Kabeltonne, Helgoland, North Sea - Helgoland_Spring_Bloom_20160412_1 | ecosystem: Environmental > Aquatic > Marine > Epipelagic ...
AGATGTATTGTTGTTAGATGTATTGTTGTTAGATGTATTGTTGTTAGATGTATTGTTGTTAGATGTATTGTTGTTAGATGTATTGTTGTTAGATGTATTGTTGTTGTTATTTCTATCACAACTAACAGATGTATATGAAGGACAAATAGGACATACAGGAGGTACTATTTTAGATTTCAATATATATAAATGTTCATCACCTTCAGGTATATTATTTTTACTGATACCGTTTTTAATAAAGTAATCGTTTAATTTATTATCCCGTTTAACATTTATATTTCGTGAATTAATACTTTTATGATTTTCATCATAACAATCATTAGTAGTGTCTACATCAGAATCAGAACTAGTATCATTATCAATATTTAGTTCAGGTACAACATTTTTATCATAGGTATCTTCTAAATCTTGAGTATTTCGTATTTTATCATATTCTTTTTTTTCTGCGTCATTGTCTTTAGTTGAATTCATATATTTATTTTTATAACCTTCATGTTTCGAATATGAACAACCAAGAATAGACGATATTATAATCAAGAATAAAATAATTAATAAAATTATATAATTATTTAATTTCATTTATACAATATATAATTATTTAAAAAAAATTGATCAAATGAAATTAAATAATTAACATATAAATAATTAACATATAAATAATTAACATATAAATAATTAACATATAAATAAATGGATAAACTAAGTAAATATTATTGTAACAACGATATATTAGAGATAGGTGTTGACGAAGTAGGTAGAGGTCCTATGTTTGGTAGAGTATATACTGCTGCAGTTATATTACCGAAAGATGATAATTTTAATCATTATTTAATGAAGGATAGTAAAAGGTTTCATTCAAAAAAAAAAATAAAAGAAGTAGCAAAGTATATTAAAGAAAATAGTTTATATTGGAGTGTATCGTGGTGTTCTGAAGACGATATAGATAAAATAAATATACTAAATGCTACAATTAAAAGTATGCATTCATCTATAAATGATATAATAAATAATGATTTAAGTAAAAAATATTTATTAATGATTGATGGAAATTATTTTAAACCTTTAACTATATTTAAAGATGATACAATTAAACAGATACCTTATATTTGTATTAAGGGAGGTGATAATAAATACACATGTATAGCCGCTGCATCAATAATAGCGAAGGTAGAAAGAGATAATTATATAGATGAATTGATAAATAATAATATAGAATTAAATGAAAAATATGATATTTTAAATAATAAAGGTTATGGGACAAAAAAACATATAGAAGGAATCAAAAAATATGGGATATGTAATTATCATCGTAAAACATTTGGAATATGTAAACATTATTTATAAAATTGAATAAATATATATAAATAATAAGTATTCAAATAAATAAGTATTCAAATAAATAAGTATTCAAATAAATACGGAATAAAATGAATAATCAAGAAAATGAAGTTTATTATTATGCTTATAAATATAATAATAAATGGGAAATCGTAAATAAATGTTTTACGATTCAAAAAACAAATAATATAATGATAGGTCAATTAGTGACATCTATATTTTATAATGATTTAATTAATTATAAAGACATTTATGAACTATGTATAGTAAAGAAAACAAATAATATTAATAATTATAATAATATACTTGATAGAACATCTAATATAGAAACATTAGATTTTGTATTAAAATATTTAAAATTATCTAATAATTATATAAAAGAAATTTATAAAGAATATAATGATAAATCAAATAGTAATAATTTTTATTCAGAGAATAAAACAATAGGAAATGTATTTATGAATTTTACTATGTATAATAATAAATTATATATAAATTGTCCTGGATTTTGTTTAAATATTGTTTAAATTATATATGATATATAATTTATTATTATATTATATTATAATGATAGATAAGTAAGTCAATAAATAAAAAAATAATGATAATTGTTAAATAAAATTAGTTAAATTATTTATTTCTATAATTGTCTCAGTCTTATCCATATATGGGTTCGTTAAATCTAAATCTTTAAATTCAGTGGTTACAATAGAAGCACATATAAAAATTAAAGAATGTATAGTAGTATTTTTAAAAATACGACTTGCTTCATGTACAGGTCTTCCCATACTTAATGTATGGAAATAAAATATTTTTCTAATTAATAAAACCAAATATTTATTATTTTTATTATTAATAAAACCAAATATTTTATTGTATTCAATTTCAACATTATTAGAAATAATAATATCATTTATATAATTATAAATATTTTCCATCTTTTTTCTATACGGAAACCCATATATAAAATAATTAATATAAGCTGTAGTATTATATAATATACTATTTGAAATTAAATATTTAAAATAGTTTGTAATATAATTATATTTAATTTTATTTATTAAATGTTTGAACATTACTATTATTAATATAGTAGTTCAATTTAAATTATTTTATCAATTATATATAATATTTTATCAATTATATATAATATTTTATCAATTATATATAATATTTTATCAATTATATATAATATTTTATCAATTATTTAAAAAAAATTGATTTATAATTAATATTTAAGATACTATACAATAATTAAAATGAAAGTATTGGTATTTGATACGGAAACAAGCGGATTGCCGAAATGGGGTGAATTAATATATAATACTGAAGCGTGGCCTTATATAGTTCAGTTAAGTTATATATTATATGATATAGATGAACAACGTATTTTAATATGTCAAGATGATATAATAAAAATTCCAAGTAAAATTGTATTATCTGAAGAATGTATAAATATTCATGGTGTAACAAATAAATTATGTAAAAGAAAGGGAATCGATATAAAAGAATCGATAAATAATTTTAATAATATTTTAATGAAAAGTGATATAATCGTAGGACATAATATAGAATTTGATAAAAAAATGATAATGGTTGAAAGTTTAAGAAATGGAATAGAACAAAAATTTATATTAAATGAAAATAGAATAAATGAATATTGTACTATGAAAAGAAATATAAAATTTTGTAATATAAAAGCAATAAGTAAGAAAGGATATGAGTATACAAAATATCCAAAGTTATCAGAATTACATAATATATTATTTGGAGTAATTCCGAAAGGATTACACGATTCATTAGTGGATGTATTATTTTGTTTGAGATGTTATTGTATGATAGAATATAAGTTTGATATATTGGTTGAAGGAGATAAAAAAATAAGAAAAATATTAAATGTATATAATTAAATAAAAACAAATTAACCAGAACACATCATACATTCATCATCATTTTCATTTTCATTTTCATTTTCATTTTTTTTATTTAACGTTGGTTCAATTGTAAATTGTTGTGCGTTGTGTTTAGGTTTTCTTCTAAGATAGTAAAGACCAGTTTTAAGACCTGATTTCCATGCGTAAAAATGCATAGAAGTAAGAGATTTATAATTAGGGTCAGCCATCCAAAGATTTAAACTTTGAGATTGGCAAATATAAGCTGCTCTATCAACAGACATATCGATCAAATGTTTCATAGGAATTTCCCATACAATTTTATATTTTAATTTAATATTATCTGGTATATTATCGATGTTTTGAATACTACCATTATTTAAAATAATTTTATTTTTAAGATCATCGTTCCAAATATTCATATCAATCAATTCTTTCATTAAATATTTATTAACTAATATAAATTCTCCAGCAATGGTTCTTCTGCTATATAAATTACTTGTAAATGGTTCAAAACATTCGTTATTACCTAGAATTTGAGAGGTAGATGCTGTAGGCATAGGTGCGACAAGCAACGAGTTTCGAATACCATACTTCATAATATTAATTCTTAAAGTGTTCCAATCATACTTATCAGAAGGATTTTTATCCCATAAATCAAACTGAAACTTACCATAATAAAGTGGTGAGCCATCGAAGCTACTATAAGAACCGATATGGTTTATATTTCTAATATTAAGATTTGCTTTATCAAGTAATTTTTTATTACCAAATAATTCATCTCTAATAGGCTTATACATATGATAATCCTTATTCATATTTTTATCAGATAGGGAAATATTTTCATTATATAATCTACCATCATTAATAATTATTAATTTCTCTTTATTATTGGTATCGTTCATTAAATAATTGTATAGATTAATTAATTTATAAGATCTTGTTTTAGAAATAAGCATACTTTGTGTAATTGAAGCGTAATAAATAGTTTCAAAAATATTTTTATTAATTAGTTTTGCTTCTTCGCTATGAAATGGAATATTCATTAAAGCAAAAACATCTGCTAATCCTTGAACACCAATACCAATAGGTCTATGTAAAAAATTAGATAATTTTGTTTTATTAGTAGGATAAAAATTAATATCAATAATTTTATTCAAATTTTTAGTAATAATTTTAGTGACACATTCTAATTTATCATAATCAAAGGTTTTATCATTTTTAACAAATTTTGACAATCCTATACTTGCAAGATTACAAACAGCTGTTTGTTCATCATCACTATATTCAATAATTTCAGTACATAGATTAGAACTTTTAATTGTTCCTATATTCTTCTGATTGCTTTTCATATTCGCTGCGTCTTTATATAATAGGTAAGGTGTACCAGTTTCCATTTGTGAGTCAAGAATTTTCAACCATAATTCTCTTGCTTTTACCTTTTTAATTTCTTTATTTTCACTAGAATATTTATTATATAAATCAGTGAATTCACTGCCATAACAATCTGATAATCCTGGACATTTGTCAGGACAGAAAAGGTTCCATTCTTCATTATTTTTAACCTTATTCATAAATAAATCAGGGATCCATAGTCCATAAAATAAATCTCTAGCTCTCATTTCTTCATCACCGTGATTTTTTCTTAGATCAAGAAAATCTTCAATATCAGCATGCCACGGTTCTAAATAAATAGAAAAACTTCCATTTCTTTTTCCACCACCTTGATCTACATACCTTGCCGTCATATTAAAAACCCTAAGCATAGGAACAATTCCGTTTGATTTACCATTAGTTCCTCTAATATGAGAACCGTTTGCTCTGATATTATGTATATGCATACCGATTCCTCCAGCCCATTTAGAAATTGATGCCGTTTCTTTAAGTGTATTATAAATACCATCAATACTATCATTCTCCATACCAATCAGATAACAAGAACTTAATTGTGGTCTAGGAGTTCCAGCATGAAACAATGTTGGAGTCGCATGTGTAAAAAATTTAAGAGACATCAAATTATACGTTTCAATAGCACTTTCAATATCTTCTCCATGAATTCCAAGTGAAACACGCATCCACATATGTTGCGGTCGTTCAATTATAATATTATTAATACGCATAAGATAAGCACGTTCTAAAGTTTTAAATCCAAAATAATCAAAAATGTAATCTCTCGAATAATCAATAATATTATTAATAATATATTCATTTTCTAATACTATATTATATAAGTTATCACTAATTAATGGTGATTGTTTATTATTTATATCTTTAAAATTATATAGAGAAATCATATTTGTAGAAAATGATTTTTTTGTATTTTTATGATTATTTGAAATAATTATCCTACTAGCAAGTAATCCATAATCAGGATGTTTCGTAGACAAAGAAGCACATTGTTCTGCAGTCAATTCGTCTATCATTTTAGTTTGAATATTATCGTATAATTGTTCTATTACTTTAATAACTAAAAAACTATAATTAATTTTTAATACTGGTTCAACATCATTACATAATTTTTTAACACGATTAAGAATTTTATCAAATGATACTTCCTCTTTATTTCCATTTCTTTTAACAACATTCATATCAATATTATCCATGATATATTAATTATTATTATATAATATTATAATTAAGATTTTAAATAGTAATTATATTTATTATTAAATATAAGTAATTTATAATTATCTAACATAATTATCTAATATATCTAATGTATTATCATCTGATATATTAGATAATGTATCCGCAAAATTACATGGATCTAATAAACATTTATGAATTATATTTTTTTTATGAATTATTCTTTTTTTTGGTGATCTATGTTCGAAACCTTGTGTTTTTTCTATTTGTATAATATCCCAAAATTCCTTCATAATACTAATAGAATGATGAAACCATAACTTATTTCTTAATACAAGAATACAACTATATACATTTAATTTCCAATAAACGTTTTTAACCCATGTATAATTACTATTTTTATTGATAATCGTTTTTTCAAAATCTAAGTATTGTTCTTCTGAATAATTTAAAGGACAATACTCATATATATAATCATTTACACAATTTTCATTAATTAGTAAAATTATAACACCTTTATGTTTGCCATCATGAGTTGTATTAAATGTTCCGTCATTACAAAAATCTTCATATGTATCATATTCAACAAATTTAGTCTCTAGAAAGTCGCATTCATTTAAATCGCAAACCTCCATCTGTATTTGCATTTGTACCCAATATTCTTTTTTAGGAATTCCAGTAATATTTCTACTAACAACATTTTTAATTTCTATCATCCTACCATATAAATCAGATTTTTCATCGGTGTTAATACCATCTGGAGATGCCGCAATAAATTTATGTTCATTGTGTGGAATACATCCGAATTCAGATACTTTTGTATCATATTTATATTCATAAATTAAAACAGATAAAGGTTCGTATTTGTGTCCCCAATGTAATGTTGAATCAAAAGATACATTATTAAAATTATTTTTTTCAAAAGATTTACATTTACTATATATTAATTGGTTTTTTGAACAATTTGTTGAAAATATTTTCCAAATACTACTTGCGGTTAAATGATTATGTCTAAATTCATACCATTCATCTGTTTTTTGTGACGGTTGTGGTAGTTCTGTTAAGAACTTAATCTTATTTTGTAAATAAGGAATATTTGGTTTAATTCTAATGAATGTATAATTAAATGACCTATTAGGTGATATATTAGAATGATAAATTTTAAGAGCATCTTCAACTATTAAATAAATATCATAAAATGTTTCATTTTCGTCTTTAAAAAGATGAGAAATTTGTTCTTCAATTATATTAACAGTATAATTTATAATATATTCATTATAATCCTCTCTAATATACAATAATGGATTATTTTGAATTAAATCATAAATTATAATACCAGCCATATCCAAAATATAATATTTAATATCATCATTATCATTACTTTCATTATTACAAGGTCTATTATCGATGTATAGATGTTTATATAAATTTTCATTAGATACATTTATCGTATTATTCATAATGTTATAGTTATGATAGTTATGATAGTTACGATAGTTATATATTATTACATATTAAATCAATTTTAAATTTAAAGATTCTAATATGTAATAATAAGATTATTATTTCTTAATTCGTTTTCTACCATTACCCAATGATTTAAGCGTCGAGATTCTTTTATCACATCTTTTAATAGTAAAGTTTCTATTAATATTATTAAATTGTAATCTTGGTATATTTTTTATTTTACCATTAGTTTTATCATATATAACATCTTTAACTTTTTGAAGTTTTTTTATTTCTAATGAACAAATTAAATATTTTTTTAAATCTTTAATTTCTGTAATTGATAGTTTATGTTCTTTTGATATATTATCTACATAATCATGTAATTTATGTATTTTATCCGTTTTATCAAGTTTGCTCCATGGTTTATCATTCCTTTTTTTTATTTTATTATCAAGATAATTATTAATAACAGACACATCCAGATTAGAATAGGTTGATGGGGTTATTTCATTATTATTACCATTTAGAAGCATCGTTTTAAATTGAATATTTTTAAGTTCTTGACATTCGTCGTTTTTTATTTTTTTATCATTATTCGTTTTATCTAATTCATTTCCATTATCTACAATTTCTTTAATATTAGTATTCATCATATTATATTATAATATAGAATAAGGTTTAAACCTATATATTTATTAGTATATTTATAATTAAATTATAATTAAATTATAATTAAATTATAAATTAAATTATAAATTAAATTTCATATTAAATAAAAAGATATTAAATTATAAATTAAATTATAAATTAAATTTCATATTAAATAAAAAGATATTAAATAAAAAGATATTATAATATTATAAATGAGTAAACCAAGTAGTTTTTCAACGATTTGTACGTCTAATTGTGCGTTTGAATTGGTTGGTTTATTATTATCATTATCGCTATATCATCCAAACGAAAAAATATACATATTAACAGATACGAAAACAAAGACAATAATAGACAATATTACCCCTCAGCCAAAATTAGACATACTATGGTTTATTGAATTGGACAAATATGATGGGATGAATCGTCAAATTATGGAGGCAAAAGGTATTTGGAGTGATTTTCAAATGGCTAAGGCGAGAGTCCTTAATCACGCATTAGCCAATAGTAGTGATAGTTTATTTCTAGACTGTGATATTGTCATTACAGACGTAATTGATGACATTCAACACGATTATGAATTAGGTGTGTCTCCACAATTCATTGGTCAGTCTCATGTTAATAGAACTGGTTATTATAATGGTGGCATGTTATGGACAAAGAATAAAAACGTACCGAATGATTGGATAGAATTTACCAAGACATCAAGATACTACGACCAAGCATCTATAGAAGATTTGGCAAAAAAATACAATTATTTTGAATTTAATGAGAATTATAATTTACAATGCTGGAGATTATTTTATTCACCGGAGGGTTCTCAACAAGTAGCTAATAACGTAACGTCTAAACCAAATGATAAGTTGTATTATAAAAATAAACCATTGAAATTTGTACATACACATTTTTTGGTGAAGAACTTTGAACAATTTAATAATTTGATAATTCATCATTTATCTAATGCTCGTATGTATAAAGTATTGGCTATCATATATAGAGTAATTAATAACAGGTGGGTTTTGAAAATACCAAAACAGCCAATGGATGGATTAGGAAAGCATAACAATGATAGTTATAGAGAATTGCCCTTATTAATGAAGCTACAAAATAAAGATGTGGATATAAAATACGATAATAAAACAATTCATTGCTGGATAGAACCAAATATATTAACATATGACCGTCCTGTATTACAATGGTGTAATGAAGAAGTAGGGAAATCTTCATTAATGTTGTTAGGTAATGGGGATATAGAAATTGAAGGGAAAGAATTAAAACGCAAAGTTCCTACCTTGAATATAAAACCATGGATATTTTGGCCTAGAAAACCAATGCTTGTAGAAAAGGTTTTAAAAACAAATGAGGGTTTGAGTCACGATGAGCGAAAGATTGAAAGCATTTTTATAGGCAATTTTGAGAACAGTGTTCAAGAGAAATTCCGCAACACATCGGATTCATGGGAAACGGTTTTAACAGAATATCATTGTACAAAGGGCCAAAAACATAAATTTAGCCACGAGGAGTATTTGATGAAGTTGCGTGGCTCTAAATACGGTCTTTGTTTAAGAGGGTATGGTTCCAAATGTCACCGTGAAGTGGAATTAATGGCTTTTGGAACTGTCCCAATTGTGACACCAGATGTGAGTGTTTCTTCTTATATGGAACCATTGATTGAAAATACGCATTATATTTTGGTCAAGAATCCTCAAGAGTTGAAGGAAAAGCTCTCAAATATGAATCAAGAACAATGGACCAAGATGTCAACGGCATGTTATGAATGGTATCAAAGAAATGTTCATAGTAAAAACTGTTGGAAAAATATGATAGAACATATATTGTATGACTGATGTTCAAAAGGTTAGTCAAAAGGTTAGTCAAAAGGTTAGTCAATTAGTTGAATATTGGCCTTATATCTGGGTAGATTAGAATCTAGACTTTGTTTGAAACATAGTAATGGTTTGTTTGCTAATATAGAAGCAGTAATTGAATATGATGAAAATTTACAACACATAATAATATTTTTATTTGATTTAGTCAAATAATAATAATCTAACAATTCGTTTGGAATATTATAGTCATATGACAATGTAACAAATTTATTGCTAATTATATTTTTTATATTATCAACATACCTATTGTCATCTGATATAATAGTATATGTATTTATTTCAGAGCTATTATTGACATAAGTAATCATTTTGTCTATAAAAATATTTAACTCATTTCCGTTACTAAAATCACCATGTTTCATGTTAGGATTTAATCTATCAGTTGCTCGTATATGAATAATAGTATCGTATTCAATATTAAAATCAATATTAAAATCAATATTAAAATCAAATTTATATCGTATGTTGAAATCTTTAGTTCGTTTAAATTGTATATTATTTGAATTTTTTATATTATTTGAATTCTTAGTATTCACAATTTCAATATTATCAAATGATATCAATGGCAAATAATTTCTAAAATTACTATTATTCCAAATATAATTACATTGTAAATTGTTCTCAATACAATATTCTTGAATATTTATTAATTGTTCAATTCTATTCCCTATACCGTCTGGTCTTCCTGAAAAACATACTTTATTGTCAGTAATGCTTATATATATATATATAAATAAAGTTTAAATAGTTTATCATTTCTATTATAATGGAGAAACTAGGAACTAATTATGGAGGATGGTATGTACCAACCAATATGAATTTGAATGAAAATAGTGTTGTTTATTCAGGTGGCGTTGGTGAAGACATGTCATTTGATTTATTGCTTCAATGTAAATATAACTGTGATATTTTACTAATTGATCCAACAAATAAAGCTGTAAAACATTTTGATGAAGTAAAATACTATTACAATAGTAAACAAGTATTTACTGGTGGTATTCAAAAGGACTATTACTCTTGTATTCAATCGTTACATCCAAATTTAGATAAATTAAAATATATAAATATTGGATTATGGAACAAAAGAGAGGAGTTAAAATTTTATAAACAGTCTAATGAAAATTATGTATCACAATCCTTAGTAGAAAATATGTTTGGACAAAAATATGATGTTGTACCAGTAGATAGTATCAAAAATATAATGGAGCAACAGGGTCATTCACATATAGATTTATTGAAATTAGATATAGAAGGTGCCGAAATAGAGACAGTAAATCAAATGTTAGATGACGAAATATACCCAACATATGTATTGATTGAATTTGATTTATTATTGAAAAATAAAGATCCTGAAAACACTACAAAACAATTAATTGAACGAATGATTACAAAAGAGGGTTATAAAATGTTAAAAAACGACAATTTAAATATTACATTTTTTAGGGACATTAATTAGTATTATAACGAAAATAACTTAATAATAAATATATTTTATTATTAAATGTATGAAAATATAATTGCTATTCCTTTTCGCAATAGAGACAGACATTTAGAATATTTTATCAAAAATACAGTACATCTTCTTCAAGAATATTTACCAAATAGTAAGGTAGTTGTTATAGAACAAAATGAAGGCAAATTATTTAACCGTGGTGCATTATTAAATGTGGCATTTAAAGAATATGAAAATAAAACTAAATACTTTTTTACACATGATGTTGATATAAATCCTACAAAAAAATGTATTGGAGAATATTACACACGAGAAGTAAATGATACTGATGTATTAGGTATTTACACATCTATATGTAATACATTGGGTGGAATAATAAAAATGAAAGATAATACTATTCATAAGATAAATGGATTTCCCAATGATGTTTGGGGTTGGGGAACCGAAGACAAGGCTCTACAAAATAGAGCCGAATATTATAATATAAAAAAAATAATAAATCTTACCAATGATGTAGAACATCCGCTATATTTACAGCGTTTTAATGATGTAGATGATAGAGAAATAAAACATACCTCACAAAATACGAATAAACATTATACAATATTTAAGACTTTGAATAATGAACAGAAGTTAGAAGAAATTATGAGCTCTGGATTGAATAACTTGAAATATACCATACTTGAACGAAAAATGATACACGATATGGTGGAAGTGATAAAGGTGGAAATTTAGATAATTCATTAAAAATTAACGTACGTTGCCCACCGCGGTCATGTCTAGCAATAATACTGCCGAAAATATTCTTCTGTTTTTTTATATTTTCATTGTATTTATTTTGCGTCATAATATAATATTATATATAATATTATATATAATATTATATATAATATTATATTATGACGCAAAATATTTATTTAACTGAATCATGTTTTAATTATTGGTTTAACACTAACACTTATTATGGAATATTTGATAAAAATAAGTTTGTAAATATGTTTTTGCCATTTTATAACGTTAATCAAATATGTAAATACAATGAACATACCATAAATAATATAGTCATACACGATATACAGCATGACGGTATTATGTATAGTAAAAATATAAACGTTATGTTATGTGTTGAAAATTGTAAATTTTGGAAACATTATAAGCATATAAATAAATATGGTGATTTCAGAAATGAAAAAATTTCTATTTATATATACAACCATATAAATAAGTTAATTATTACAAGTTCTTATATAGCAATTCCTGTTATATATTTACAAATAGATTATTATCTGAAGTATCGGGACAGTATTCAACCAAATATATTGACAAATTTTGATAAAAAAAAATTTTGTTTAATTGTATCTTTTGATAAAAAGAAAAAGATAGAACACACAAATTCTATAAATTCATTAATAAACAAAATAAAAAAAATAGGACAATGTGATAGCATTAAAGATATTAAAGATATTAAAAATTGTTCTTGTTATCACAGTTTAGATTTATTAAATCTATTTAATCGTTATAAATTTATAATTTGTTTTGAAAATAGTTTGTGCGATGGATACATCACAGAAAAACCATTTAATGCTATTTTTGCTAGAACAATACCTATATACTGTGGTTCTCCAGATATAAATGATTATTTTAACAAAGATAGATTTATAGATATTAGACAAGATGATACAAATATAATTAATAAGATTATTACTCTAAATCAAAATGAAATATTATATAATAATTATATTAACAATAGTTTTATTAATAAGAATTTTGATAATGAAAATTATATTGAAAAAATAAATAATTTTATTAAACATTTGAATAATGTAAGTTTAACTTTATAAATTAAAATTTAGCTATATATTATAAAACTATGAAAAAGGTATTATCATTTTCTTTATGGGGCGAAAACCCAACGTACACTGTAGGTGCTGTTAAAAACGCAATTTTAGCTGAAAAGTTTTATCCATCTTTTGAATGTTGGTTCTATATACATGTAAATACTGTTCCAAAAGATATTATTAATAAGATTTCTGAATTACCAAATACAAAAATTATTTTGAAAACAGGCGATTTATTAAAATGTAAACCAATGTGTTGGAGATTTGAAGCAATCGACGATGATAATGTAGAAGTAATGATGCCGAGGGATACAGATACCAGAATTTTTTTAAGAGAAAAAATGGCTGTAGATGAATGGTTAAAAAGTGATAAAATAATACATATAATGAGGGACCATCGTTTATACCATAATCAAAAAATATTTGGCGGAATGTTTGGAATAAAAAAAACCAACTCAATAAAATTTAAATCAATTATAGACAATGTAAATCAAAATAACAAATTACGTAACTATGATTTATGTGTATTAGATAAATTTTTGAAAAAAATAGATAATAATTGTATAATGGTTCATTCGCCATATAAGTTATTTCCAAATGAAACAGTAAAGGATTTTCCAATACATTATTCTCATGATAATTATAATTTTGTAGGGTGTTATATTTTTGCGGACGATAGTAGAGTTGAAAAACATCATAAAGAATTATTGTAACTTAATTATTACATCTATATACTTTTGAAAATTTGAAAATGTTACAACACCCCAAAATAAAAGATTTGGTGTTCCATTTGGGCTGATTCCATGCTGCTACATAACAATTATTTGGAACATAAATTTATTTTCATCAATATATTATCTAATAATGTAGAATAATATAATTGTATTTGCTTTCCAGCATTTTTTGTAAATAATTCTCCCTCAATATATTGGTTTGAATTATTACATACATTTTCGATTGATTTTTCCAATGCTTCTTTATTATTTATATCGCAAAAACAATATTTATTCTTATTTATAATTTCTGGTTCCGGTAAATCTACCGCCCAATATAATGGAATAGTTCCACCTTCAAACGCTTGAAATATTTTTTCAGTGAAATATCCTTCATACATCGAATTTTCAGGACATATATTATATGTTCCTGTAGATATATAATTTATTTTATCATTATGTGTATTACCAATGGATTGTGTATTTTTACGATATGTTCCAGGAGATTTAATATCTCCAAATTTAGATAATTCATTACATATAATTGTTCGTTGCCCACCGCGGTCATGTCTAGCAATAATACTGCCGAAAATATTCTTCTGTTTTTTTATATTTTCATTGTATTTATTTTGAATATAGGTTAATATATTATCATTTTCATTATATTTGTAATAATGATAATACATCAACCATAGGGGAAATCTTATTTGTTTTTTGGATAAATCGGTATTTTTAAAACCAACTATCAAATCAAAAGTGTCATACAATAGTTTATCGTTATTATAAGGAGGAAATCTATTTAAGTTTTCTCCATAATAAAATAACTTACATTTTGCATTTATATCGCGAACATGATTTATATTTCCCATACAAGATGCTATAAGAATATCTGGATTTTCTGTAGGATTTACTTTTTTAACTGGACCAATATTTTTTTCAATAAACTTTGTTAAATAATTATCATTATATGGGTCTTTCCAATAATTAATATAAGCAATTGTCAACATTATATAAATATCTAGTAATATATTTATATAATTTATAAATTAAGTAAATATTACAAATTACATATTTTCATCGCATCATATCATCGATGAGTTTGTCCAAGTCAATATAATTGATAGCAATATTCAACCAAAACATTTAGAAAATTATTTAAAACACGCTTTTAGAATTTATAACTAATAATTCGTTTTGTCTCATTTTTCTTTTCGGTCGGTGTAATATATTAATATACTAATTAAATAATGAAATTACATGAACATAAATTAATAAATTTAAAAAAAAAATTAAAAAAACGAAAAATACAATATAATGATAATACATATTTATATGATAAATCAAAACAACAAAATATTATAAATATGATATATTTAAATAGTGATTTTGAAGGATATAAAATAATTGATAGAGAAATATTAAAAAAAATAAATAGTTATAAACACCAAGATATAAAAAAAAAAATATATAATGAAAATTCTTTTATTAAAAAAGAAGAAGTAATATTAAAATTAGTATCATCTAAATTAAAATGTTATTATTGTTTAATAAATGTATTGATAATGTATCATAATTCAAGATGTCCTAATCAATGGACGTTGGATAGAATTAACAATAATGAAGGACATAATAATAATAATGTTGTAATTTGTTGTTTTGATTGTAATATAAAAAGAAGAATAAAAAATAGTGATAAATTTAAATTTACTAAACAATTGAAAATTTTGAAAACGAATTAAAATCAATAAAATAATTTAAATTTAAAATAATATAAAACTATAAAAATACTTATTAGAATGTCTTGTTATTCAACACAAAATAGTTTATTATTAAATAATTTATTAGAATATTATAAAAAAAATAATAATTTAGAACGAATGTTAAGTATAATTAATGGTGAAACAAAAATATCATTACGTATTGTCGATTGGTTTACAACGAATTATGCTAAAAAAAATTATACAATATATAATTCAAAAAATAAAAGATTTAAAGTATATGTTGATTATAAATTAAAATTAAAGTCTTATTCAAAAAAAAGATTTGACCCGTTTTGCCGTTGGGATCGAATAACAATCCCATATAAAAACGTTCATATACAAACAACAATAGGACAATTAAATTTTTTTAAATGGGCGTTTGATAATGAAGTAATCAAATATATAGAAAATAATTATAATACTATCGAACAAGATATGAATAATCGTAATAGCACATCTAAAATTAAACTAACAAAAAATACAAATATAAAAAAAACACGTAAAAAAAGAGAAGAATTATCAATATCAGCAATAAAAAGTATTAAAAAAGAATATGTTGAAATTATTATAAAGTTTGATTAAAAATCATATAAAATAATAATATAAAATAATAATATTATAAATATTATGGGTAATACATTAGTAATAAAAAAAATAAACTTTGAATATATACAGAAAATAATTAATGATAGTGATTATACTATCATTAATACACTTCCAAATGATAAACAAAATTGTTTGATAAAAAACACACTTACAATAGAGGAAGAAATAGAATTTTTAAATAAAAATATGAATAATACAAATATAAATGTAATATTATATGGATTAAATAGTTATGATGATACAATTATAAATAAGTATAAACAATTGATAAAATTAGGATATTCAAATATATATGTTTACACAGGTGGTATATTTGAATGGTTATTATTACAAGATATTTATGGTTTTGATAATTTTCAAACAACATCAAAAGAAATAGATATATTGAAATTTAAATAATGTATTTCTTTTATTGTCAAATTCAATTATTTTCTAGATTTTCTAGATTTTCTACATATTCTAAAACCACCTTCTAGGATAGGTAGTAAATATAAATAATATAAATAATATAAATACAATAATATTATATTATATGATTAGTTATTTAATAAATGTATTTTTTTGAAAAATATAATAATATAATATGTGGTTTAATAACAGGATCATTATTTACAAGTATATCACATCCATTTCACGTAATATATATAAAATATGACAGAATGATTATAAATAATAAAATAAAACCAAATGTAATGAATTCATTACATTTTTTAAAAAAATCATTAAAAAATGACGGAATTAAAACGTTATCGAAAGGAATCCATATAAGAACTATACAAGGTGCAATAAGTTATAGTATAATATATTATTTAAAAAATATGTTAAATAATATAGAAAATCAAAATAAACATATAGACTTTAAATTAGGGTTTATAGAAAATATCGTATTTAGACAATTCATGAATACTTATTTAACATCTAAAATAAATAACGACAATATTATAAATTACAATATTTTAAGAAATACATTTTATATATTACCAATAACGTCTATAATACGAGGTTTATATTTTACATCAGGAATGATAGGTAAAGATATTTGTAATAATGTATCAAATAATAGTAAAATACTCCAAGGCGTGTTTGGATGTTTATTTTCTTTACCATTTATAAGTTTTAATGAAATAATTACAAATTCTATAAATAATAAAAAAAATATAAAAGAAACAATAATAAATGCTAATAGAGGAATAATATATAGTTATAAAAATACAAGTTTGATTTTACGTGAATTTATATTTTTATGTCCATTTATTTATTCTGATGAATTTCAATATATATATGATAATAAAGTAAAATATATTATATAATTATTTAACATATTTTAATGTAATTGTCTATTTTATTGATCCATAAATTAATAATATCTTTATTTTCGTCTATATCTGTATCAACATTTGCGTCAATAATAAGTATATCTTCATATAAATATAACCAATCTATATGATACTTTTGACAATTTTCTAAATATGTCTTGCTAATTGTTTCACCTTTTCTATTTCTTTTTATAACACGTTGATATGATATAGTATAATGAGCGTCAATATATACAATATTAACTTTTGGAATATCCACAATAAATTCATTAAACCATTTTATATATATATTATATTCAATAGTATTCATTTTATCTGTATCATATAACATTTTTGCGAAAACATTTAAATCTGTATGAACTGACCGCTCCGTGATAATAATTTCACAATCTGTTAACAAAGCCTTCTTAATAACAGACAATCTTGATATATACGCCATCATTTGAAAAGGAAACGCATATTTTACGGGATTTTCATAATATTTTTCTAAAATAGTTACACCATCGTTATCAACAACTTTATTCCATTCTGAAACCGGTTCATCAAGAAATAAAACATTTGTGTTATCTTTATAAAATATTTTAAGATATTCAAGTATCGTTGATTTACCTGAACCAATATTACCTTCAATTGAAATAATTTTCTTAGAACACATTTTAAAATACTTTATTTGATTTGTTTTTATTGATTTATATTTTTATAAATATTTAAATCAATTTTATTTTATTTTATCATTTAACTATATATAAACAAGTGGTTTAAGTACATATATGTATATAATATAATAACTTATATTATACATTATGAAATTACAACAAAATAAACTTACAAAACAAGAATGGAATAATGTAGAAGTTCCAATTGATGAATATAATAAATATATTATTAATTTAATCGTCGATGGTTTCCATAATATTACTATTAATAATAACAGTACATTAACATTAATAAAATATCTAAAAATAAAAAACACCGAAGAAATAGACAAGTATATTTTTATAAAATATATTCAAGAAATATTATTGAAAATATTTAAAAAAAATAAAATGAAATTAAAAAATAAGTTATTGAATAAAAAAAATAAATTAAAAAAATTAAAAAAAGCTGATATATTACGCATATCAAATTGCGATAAAAAAATAAAGAAAAATAAAGAAACAATATTTGAATTTATAGTATTAGAACTTTTTGATAAAATGTTAAAGTATAAAGCAAATAATTCTAAAAAATGGATATTAAATTATTATACATTAATGAAAGTATTAAAATACGAGAACCTAATGTTTAATAATATATTTAAAAGTGAAATAACATATATTCTTGACGAATTCAAATGTCAGATAAAACCAACATGTATTATTAAAGACGCCTGTAATATTATTGAAAACAATAAATACTTATTACAATATGCTGACGATTGTTTATATGAACATCAAAAACAATTATTCAAAATATTTAATAATGAAGATAAATATAAAAACAAGTTAGTTCTTTATATAGCACCTACAGGAACAGGAAAAACGATGTCTCCTCTAGGATTATCTGAAAAATATAAAATTATATTTGTATGTGCAGCAAGACATGTTGGATTATCTCTAGCAAGATACGCTATATCTCATAATAAAAAAATTGCGTTTGCGTTTGGATGTGAACACGAAGATGATAGATTACATTATCATTCTGCCAAGGAATATACAAAAAATAGGAAAAGTGGTGGAATATGGAAAGTAGATAATTCTGTAGGAGATAAGGTAGAAATAATTATTAGTGATATAAAATCATATATTCATTCTATGAATTATATGTTAAAATTTAATGAAAAGGAAAATATTATATTATATTGGGATGAACCTACAATTACATTAGATTATCAAGAACATGAGTATCATGCTATTATCAAAAATAATTGGACTAATAATATTATACCTAATATTGTATTATGTTCGGCAACACTACCAAATAATAATGAAATACATGAAACGATAAATGATTATAAAACACGTTTTAATAATTCAGAAGTTTATAATATATCAACTAGTGATTATAAAAAATCAATAAAGATGATAAACAAAGAAGGATATATCGAAATGCCGCATTACTTATATGATAATTACGAAGGTGTTAAACACATGATTGAATATCTAAAAAATAATAAAACATTATATAGATATGTTGACTTAAATGAATCAATCCATTTTATTACTTATATTAATGATAATAAATTTATGAATGATATTAAATACGAAATAAAAAACTATTTTGAAAATATAGAATATATTAATATGAATACAATAAAAGAATACTATTTTAATCTATTAAATAATATAAAAAATGATAAATGGGTTTATATTCACAATTATTTTATAAATAAAAGAGTAAAAGAATATGATAATGCCGATATAACAACAAAAGACGCACACACACTTACTGATGGTCCAACCATATTTTTAACTAAAAATATTAGCAATATTAGTGAATATTATCTAAATAAATCAAATATACCTGTAGAAGAGTTAGATAATATAATGAAAATAATTAATTTGAACGATTCTCTTAATAGTAAAATAAGTAATTTAGAAACAAAAATAAACGATGAATATCAAAAACACGATAATACAAATAACGATAAAGAAATTCCACAAAATATTCAAATATTAACAGAAAAAATTAATATATATAAAACGATGATTAAAAATATACAATTAAATAAAATATATATTCCAAACACAAAAGAACATTTATATATTCATAATACAATAAAGAAATATGGTAAATCATTTACAAGTAAAATAAACGATAAAGTCGTGGAAGAAATAATGCTAATTAATGATATAGAACATATATGGAAAATATTATTACTTATGGGTATTGGTGTTTTTGTTTCACATAAAAGTGAAAAATATATGAATATTATGAAAAAACTCGCGATGGAACAAAAACTATATTTAATAATAGCAAGTCCTGATTTCATATATGGAACAAATTATCAGTTCTGTCATTGTTATCTTTCTCAAGATCTTTCAGATATAACACAAGAAAAATGTATTCAAGCGTTAGGTCGTGTTGGAAGAAATAAATTACAATATCAATATACTATTAGATTTCTTGATAATAATTTAATATATAAATTATTAAATAAACAAGAAAATAAACAGGAAGTCGTAAATATGAATAAATTATTTAATAGTAACTAAAAATCTAAATCTATATTATCAGAATTAAGATTTTTTATAATATTTGATAGTTTTTCAGAATCAAATATACCATTTATAGGTATTCCGTATAGATCTAAATATATTGAATACTCTCTTTTAATAATCGGAACTTCTGTAATTGTTGTTTCTAAATCAAATAATATAAAAGAACTATAATAATCCTCAATAAATTCTTTTAATAATTCTTTATCATATAATATTTTATTTTGTTCTTTCAATTCAGAACATTTTTTTGTATCTTGATATATATTTTTAGTAACCTGTAATCCGTCTAATATTTTATGTATATTCGTTTTATATTTATCAAATAAACCTACATTCTCTCTATAATTTTCGTAATTAATATTATTATCATTAAATATATTGTCAGATACAAGTATCTGTCCAAAATCCGTATATTTTTCCATTGTAAAATCATTATTTAACGTTTCTAAATCTCCAATTGTAAATAATTCTAAATATGTATTAAGATTTTCATATACTTTATCATACAATCTTTCATATTTCATTAAAATTCTCGATTTTCGATCGCTTTTTTCAGTTAATGACTGAATTGATAATACATTACTATTAATTCTTGTTATATTAGATTCATACGTATCATCATTTATACTTCCAATCATTTATAAATATCTTATAATAAACTAATAAAATATTATAATAAACTAATAAAATATTATAATAAACTAATAATATCTTATAATAAACTAATCAAATGTATGATAAAGTAATTAATTAATTACAAGAACTATATTTTTGTGTCAATTCTAATGATAAAGATACATTACAATTATTTAAATTAACAACTTTGCCATATTTATTTAAAATCTTAATATGTAATTTTTTTACATTTATTTTTCTAAAATAATTTCTAGTTTTAAAAACGTTGTCATTATTATTATTTATATTAAGACCAAACATTTTATTATTTAATTGTACACGTGCAATAATATTATCACCAATATAACTATCATTTAGACATGATATAACTTGCTCTTTTATACTATTATTAAAATCGTTTATATATATAAAATAATATTTATGCATATTTTCTGAATATACTACTTTACTTTCAATATAGCCCTCATAAAGTATTGATCCATAATTATATGTAAACCCAGAACTTATATCTAAACCTATTTGATAGTCTATGTAATTATCATTCGGAGAAGGTTTACAAGTAAATCCTAATATATTTTGGAAAAAACATTCATCGTCAAAATTATCATCTATTTTTTTTTCTATAAAATTATATGATAATTTTGTTAATTCTGTTAATTCTGTGAAATCTTTACTATCATTTAAAATATTAGCATCATCAATCGTTTCACTCAACGTATAATTAATATAATAAGTTTTATCATCATGATATGAACTATTATAATTACTATTATATTTAATGATTTCATTTTCTGTTTTGAACCTAAAAGAAGCTCTACCATTCATATTATTTATATCAAAATACAAATGTTTAGAATATGAGTAAATGGTCTCATTATCGTTATTATTGTAATTTTTATCTATACCTATAGATTTTGTAGAATAATTTTCATCTATACCTATAGATTTTGTTGTAATTTCTATCGTATTAAATATATCATTTATATATTTTTTAATATCTTCTGAATACCAATTACCATTAGGAATTATTATTATAAACATTTGATTGATGTCGGTGGTGGGGGTGGTGGTGGTATCATAATATTTAATGTTTATAGTAAATTTATTATTACGTTTTTCGTCATTAATTAAATATTCAGTATTTGGAATTTCTGATGATGATAATTTCATTTTAACAACATTTTTAATTTCCATTGGTAAATTTATATAAAAGTCTGATGTTGAATTAGAATTTTTATTTCTAAATATAGAGTCAATACATAATGTTTGTGTTAATTCTTTATAATTAATATCATTAACATCATACTTATCTTTAATAATGATATCATTATTTTTTAAATTGGTTAATGTATTGTATATATCTAATTCATTATTTAATTCATTATTTAATTCATTATTTAATTCATTATTTAATTCATTATTTAATTCATTATTTAATTCATTATTTAATTCATTATTTAATTCATTATTTAATTCATTATTTAATTCATTATTTAATTCATTATAATTGTTTAGGTTATTTTGATAATAATCATTTGTTTCTGATGAAGTATATTTTTCATTTATAAACAAAATAATTTTTAATTTAACATTATTAAAAAAATCAATTAAATCAGGATTCTTTCTTATTATTTTATTAATTTTATTTATTATTTTATATTTCTCTATATCTTCATCTATATTTAAATCTATAATAGTATATAGATCTTCTATACTATAATTTTCTATGTTTGTATCTACATTCATTATTTTTTATATCTATTTTTTTATATTTTTATATTTTATTTACTTTATATTATATTTTAATAAAAATTGAAATATATTCGATTTAAGTTAATAATTCAATAAAACGAATAACTTCAAATTTTAATTATGACAAATATGACAAATATGACAAATATGACAAATATGACAAATATGACAAATATGACAAATATAGAATGTTCTATATGTTGCGAAAAATACAACAAATCTAACAGAAAAATATTTTATTGTCAATATGATAGTTGTAATTTTGAAGCATGTAAAGATTGTATTAAAAAAAACATTATTAATACAAATGATTATGCTTCATGTATAATTTGTAAAAAAATCTGGTCTGATTCTTATCTAATTGAAAATATTAATAAATCATTCTTTAGAACTACATATAAAGAACACATTAAAAATATATTATTTGAAAACGAATTAACTCTAATTCCTCAAACAATGAGCAAGGCGGAAGAATATATTAGTATTAAAAATTTAAAAAAACATGTTAAAGATATAAATAAATTAAAAAACGTATTAAATGAATACTATCGTATTGAAAATTCTATTTTACTTAATGATTCTATTAATTATAATGATATTATTAAACACTATAATTCTTTTGATTATCAATATTATGACTTAGATAATAATATTGAATTTATTTATATTAATATTAAGACTGATAAACATAATATTACCATTGATAAAATTCTTAATAATTATTATAAGTCATCGGTTAAATATATTACAAATATACACATTTATAAAAATGATATTCTTAATATTCAAAATAAAAGAATTAAACTAATTGATGATTTAATTAATTATAATACAATATCTTCAACAAAAGATATTGACGATATTGATTATAAATGTGAATTGTTAATAAAATATACGAATGAATATGTTAATAAAATATCTAAGATTGAAATTATTTTACTTAATATTATTTATATAGTTAAACAAAAAATTATTAATTTTTCACAAGAAACTAATAATAATAATATTAATAATATTAAATGTCCTAATACTAATTGTAATGCTTTATTATCATCAGAATATATTTGTAATATATGTAATTATGAATTGTGTTCTAAATGTATGGAAATTAAAAGTGAAAACTATATACATGTTTGTAACGATGATAATATTAAAACTTCTCTATTAATTAACCAAGATACGAAACCATGTCCTTATTGTTACGCAAGAATATATAAAATTGATGGTTGTTCTCAAATGTGGTGTACCAATTGTCATACAACATTCTCTTGGGATACCGGTAATATTGAAAAAGGTAAAATTCATAATCCCCATTATCATGAATATCAAAGAAAATCTAATAATAATATTCCTAGAAATCCTCATGATATTGTTTGCGGCGGGTTAACAAATAAAAGTATTTTTAAACGTATAAGAAAGTATTTTAATAAATATAATTTTATTAATAAAGAAAAATTAGATATTTACAATAAGTTATGTAACATATATGAATTATTGAATTTTATTAATGATAATAAACTACCATTATATAGAAATTATGTTATAATTGTTAATACGAATCAATATAATGAAACCATTAGAATTCGTTATATTATTAATGAAATTAATAAAGATATTATGAAAAATAAAATATATGATAATTTTATTAAAAAAGATATTTTCGCACAGAAATTAAATATTCTTGAATTAATTAATGATCAAGGTATTGATTTATTTAATAGATTAGATAAAATGGTTCATGATAAAAAAGTTTATGATAAAAACGATGTTAAAGTTTTATTTAATAATATTATTTATGAATTTGACGAATTATGTAAATATTGTAATAATATATTAAAAGATATTTCCCTTAAGTATAATAGAAATTCATATAATATTGATATTGTACGTTATAAACTTAACACAAACAATTATTCTAAAAATAAATTGTAATTTCAAGGGTGCGGTTTTAAATATTCAAGGGTGTAAAATATTTATTTTTGAATTCAAGTAAATTTTCTGTTCCCATAGATAAATTACAAGACACACATATCGCTTTTAAATTATCTAATCTAGTATATCCTCCTTTATATTCAGGTTTTATATGACCTATATGACAATCATCACGATTTATTTCAATACCACATACAAAACATTCACCTATATGTTTTTTTTCTCCTATATCACGATCTTTTACTAATCTTCTTAGTGATTTTGGTATGTTTTTCTTTTTATAACTTATTGGTTCTATTATACATTCATAACTCGTTACAAATAATTTATTTATCCATTTTATATTTATTAAAGATAGATAAAATCCTAAATTTTTAACTATTTCTTTATCTTTATCGTTTATATAAAATTTTGATTTATTTCCATTTAATTCTTCTCTATTACTTAATTCTTCATTTATATTTTCTATTTCTTTTAACATATTATATTTATTTAAATCTTTTATTTTTTTAATTTTTGATAAATCAAATAATTCCATAAAACTATCTATATGTAATCTATTAGTTGTTTTACTCGACTTTTTATTCCTTCCAAAACATAACCCATATTTTTCTTTTATTAATTCTTTTAATTCTAATAGTGTGTTTTGAAGAAATTCGTCTTCAAAACACGTATATATTAAAGGTATATTTGAATTCATGTTTAATAATTTAAAATCCTTTTTCATATCATTTATTGTTTCACATAATTGAATTCTTATTATAATATCTGGATTATATCCTTGTTTAAATAATCTTTTCATTGATTCTAACCTATGTTGTCCGTCTATCAAATATAATTCTTTTAATTTACCTATCTTACATAATGATAATGTATAACCATGTTTTATTAGAAAATTCTCTTCATTTTTATGTATATTTATAAATTCATCAATTATTTCACATACTTTATCTTCTTGTAATTCTCTTTGAAATTTAGGTAATATTATCTTATTTATATTCACATAATTGATTATTGTTTCTGTGCTTATTCTCTTTAATCCACACGTTTTATCACTTAAACCTATATCTTTTCCTAATATACCATAACTTGTTTTTACCATTATATAATTAAATTAATTTACTATAAATATACTTTTTTAATATTTAAATCATTTTACTATAAAAAGTTTTTATTTTTGATTAGTTAATAATATTAATATACATCATTATCGCTTCTTATATATTTATAAAATTGATTATTTTTTTTTAATTAAGTTATATTTACCTCAATATATATATAATACAATAATGTTTAATTATTTCTTAAAAAATAATGTTTTAAAAAATAATAAAATGATTAATACTATTATTAGACTTAATACTACTTATATTATGAATAATTCTACTATTATTGATAATGCTACGAATATGGTAAATTTTAATTATAATAAATTTAATGATGTAGGATATATATATTGTATATCTAATAAATCCATGCCTGGTATTATTAAAATTGGTATGACTAAAAGAAATCCACTTATTAGATTAAAAGAATCGAATTTAACTGATACTTGGAGACCACCCACTCCATATAATATTGATTTTTATATAAAAGTTAATAATCCTAAAAAAATAGAAAAAGAAATACATAATATTTTGGATCAACATAATAGAAAAATACATAAAAAAAGAGAATTCTTCAAGTTGGAATTATTTGAAGCAAAATATATTTTAATAAAATATAACATAATTGTTGATGTTATTTAGGTTATACATATTTCATAAATTACTATTATATTAATACATTTACTAAAAAGGACCCTAACATAAAAAATATTGTATCTAATATTATATCAAATATATTATTGTGACCACGAATTTTATAAGGATAAGACATTCCTATTAAAATCTGCCATAATTCCCATAATGTATGTATTATTAACATTACTTTAAAATATTCATTTTTTTTATTATTATTTCTTAAATAAATGTATCCTACTATTACTCCTGATATAAAATGCATTACAGACCAATATGTTATATAAATAGTATCTTCATAACTTCCATATACAAATCTTTCTAATAAACTTTTGTATTTTTTTCCCAGGAATAAGTCTCCTGAACTATATATTATTTTATCCATCATATTATATAATGGATAAAATAAATAAAAACATGCTATTATTTTTATTCGCTTGTATTCCTACTAGAATTTCATTAACATTATTCGCGAAATATATTAATAATGATATATTACCATACCTCGGCATTATTACATTAATACCTTCTTTTGGATTTATTTTTTTATATTTTTTTGGAAATAAAAAAACTAATATTGTGGGTCAAAATATATGGTGGCACGATAAAAGAATACTTCATGGAATATTATACCTTTTATTTTCTATTAATGCAATATACAAAAATAAAAATTCTTATATATTTATTGCGACTGACACCTTTATGGGTTTAATTATATTTATTCAACGGTATTATCATTTAATTTAAATATAGAGTAATAACATAACTGTGTACTTTCATGTTGTGGTTATCAGCTTCAGACAAAGCGGCAGGATATGATTCTTCAGGCGTGACAGGGGCAGGAGTTAGGCTAGCTGTCGAAGTTTGAAGTTCTCGCTCTGTAAATATACCATTACTAACCGTAGTAAAAGCAGTCGTGCGGTTGGTCTCCTCTTCCCAAGTTTCACCTGGATGAGTACCGCTGACAGCGTACCTGATATTAGGAGGTACGTATGTAACTTTCATATTCAACCTATCACCAGGTATAAATTTAAACGCATACCATTGACCACTATCATTCTCAGGATCATAAACAGTAGTATCCTTCTCAACATTCAGATTATCACTAGTAGGTATCCATCTATTACTAATGTCGAATATAGACTCAGAATTATTACTAGAAAATCTTTCTAGTCCTTTCTGACCTTTTTTAAGTAGTTGTTCGACTAACGACTTAGTAAGATTATTCTCGGTTGTAGTATTATTAATAGGGGTAGATAAGGTACCACCCTGATTTAAAGCATTTGATACGGTATTTTGAATTCCACTATCGCAAGCAGCGACACTGAGTACTAATTCGTCTTCATTACTAAACAAATCCGCAGCAGGTATTTTAAAAATATCATATGCGTATTTTCTTATTAAGTCAAATTTAACTTCACTCCCTAAGGAACTATTTCCGGCCTGTCCAGATACGAGAGTAGAATTACTATAAAGTAAATACGGCCAGTTTGCTTCACAGCACGCATACGATATATCATAATTCGAAGCATCAGACATATCCTTCGAATCAACAGCAAGAAAGAATACTTTATTTAAATCACTAGCATTTACTTCAATCTTGGATACTGCTTCTCCACTTAAGTCAGCACTAGAAGTAGTAAATGTAGGCATCAAGCTCTGGATATGGTATATATCTAGATCTTCAAGAGTGAACTCAAAGGGGTCTAGGTCTAAAGTAGCGGTAGTAGAAGTAGTCATATATGTTATATACAGATTAAAATAATAATAAATATTTTATTAATATTTATATCTAAATGAAATGAAATAAATATTTATATCTAAATGAAATGAAATAAATATTTATATCTAAATGAAATGAAATAAATATTTATATCTAA
>Ga0206126_10001438_pt1:0-2500 | contig 28610 bp, 19 predicted proteins | sample Helgoland_Spring_5_FD_148621 | JGI IMG/M metagenome (GOLD analysis project Ga0206126, IMG submission 148621) | Pelagic subsurface seawater microbial communities from Kabeltonne, Helgoland, North Sea - Helgoland_Spring_Bloom_20160412_1 | ecosystem: Environmental > Aquatic > Marine >...
TGTTATTCGAGTCAATAGTCAATCAGGGAAAGGCGGGGTTGCTTATATATTAGAAAATGACTACGGCTTACAACTTCCTCGTTGGTTACAGATTGAGGCAAGTCAAAAAGTACAAGCTCATGCGGAACAGGAATCTATCGAAGTCAGCCCTGAAACAATATGGGAAATCGTTCAAAAATCATTTATGACGACTGAGCAAGGCTACTCCCTCAGCAGCTATAATGTACAACGTAACGGTGAGCATGAAGGTGTCAATGCCACACTAACAAAGCAAGATATGGAAGAAGTTCATATTAGCGGAAAAGGAGATGGTGCACTGTCTGCATTTTGCCAAGGATTAGAGCAAGCACTAAAAATCCAGCTAGAAATCATAAACTATGATCAACACGCTATAGGATCAGGTACTGACGCTAGCGCAGTCGGTTATGTACAGGTAAAAATAAATAACGATCGTTATTGCGGAATTTCAAAAGACAAAGATATTATTAGCGCAAACCTAAACGCAATATTAGCCTGTGTAAATCAAATGGAAAAATAAAAGATATAAACAAAAACACACTTTCCGCTAATTATAAAAACGTAAAGTGTGTTTTGTTATCTAATAATAAGCAAAGGCCTAAACTGTAGTAGCCCGAGCTTGAATTAACAGCTTTAACTGCATCTATCCTTCTCTAGAGAACCTACTCCCTTTACTAGAACAATCGCTTGTCAACACTCTTAACTTCCCCCACCTCCGCTATTACTTAAATTTCATGCATAAAAAAACCCTGCTCATTGCTGAACAGGGTTTTAGAATAAAAGCTTGACGATGACCTACTCTCACATGGGGAAACCCCACACTACCATCGGCGAGGAATCGTTTCACTTCTGAGTTCGGTATGGGGTCAGGTGGTTCCAATTCTCTATGGTCGTCAAGCAAACTGGTTGCCTCTCAGGGAAGAGAGGTATATCGACACTGTCTGGAACAAGTGTCGATACAGTGTTAAGAAGATTACTCTTTCTTAATCACCTAATTAGATGCTCAGACACGAAGGGTGTTAATGTCTTCATGTCGTTTGTTGTATTCTATAAAACGGTAATACACCTACTGGTATATGCACTAGATAATCAAGTTCGTTTATCCAATCGTATTTGTTACTACTAATATCTTAATCAAGAACAACAATGATGTCTTTAATTATTTCAATTATATGGTCAAGCCTCACGGGCAATTAGTACTGGTTAGCTCAACGCCTTACAACGCTTCCACACCCAGCCTATCAACGTAGTAGTCTTCTACGGCCCTACAGGATTCTTAAAGAATCAGGGAAAGCTAATCTTGAAGGAGGCTTCGCGCTTAGATGCTTTCAGCGCTTATCCCGTCCGAACATAGCTACCCGGCAATGCCATTGGCATGACAACCGGAACACCAGAGGTTCGTCCACTTCGGTCCTCTCGTACTAGAAGCAGCTCTTCTCAACTTTCCAACGCCCACGGCAGATAGGGACCGAACTGTCTCACGACGTTCTAAACCCAGCTCGCGTACCACTTTAAATGGCGAACAGCCATACCCTTGGGACCGGCTTCAGCCCCAGGATGTGATGAGCCGACATCGAGGTGCCAAACACCGCCGTCGATGTGAACTCTTGGGCGGTATCAGCCTGTTATCCCCGGAGTACCTTTTATCCGTTGAGCGATGGCCCTTCCATACAGAACCACCGGATCACTATAACCTACTTTCGTACCTGCTCGACTTGTCAGTCTCGCAGTCAAGCACGCTTATGCTATTGCACTAAACTCCTGATTTCCGACCAGGATTAGCGTACCTTCGTGCTCCTCCGTTACTCTTTGGGAGGAGACCGCCCCAGTCAAACTACCCACCAGACACTGTCCGCAATCCCGATAAGGGACCGGCGTTAGAACCCCAAACATACCAGGCTGGTATTTCAAGGTCGGCTCCACATGATCTAGCGATCACGCTTCAAAGCCTCCCAGCTATCCTACACAGATAGGTTCAGAGTTCAGTGTCAAGCTGTAGTAAAGGTTCACGGGGTCTTTCCGTCTAGCCGCGGGTATACGGCATCTTAACCGCAATTTCAATTTCACTGAGTCTCGGGTGGAGACAGCGTGGCCATCGTTACGCCATTCGTGCAGGTCGGAACTTACCCGACAAGGAATTTCGCTACCTTAGGACCGTTATAGTTACGGCCGCCGTTTACCGGGGCTTCGATCAAGAGCTTCTCCGAAGATAACCCCATCAATTAACCTTCCGGCACCGGGCAGGCGTCACACCCTATACGTCCACTTTCGTGTTTGCAGAGTGCTATGTTTTTAATAAACAGTCGCAGCCACCTAGTCACTTCGACCAGCGCTAGCTTAGGGAGCAAGTCCCATCACCAGCACCGGTGCACCTTCTCCCGAAGTTACGGTGCTATTTTGCCTAGTTCCTTCACCCGAGTTCTCTCAAGCGCCTGGGTATTCTCTACCTGATCACCTGTGTCGGTTTACAGTACGGTTCTTT
>Ga0206126_10001438_pt1:7500-28610 | contig 28610 bp, 19 predicted proteins | sample Helgoland_Spring_5_FD_148621 | JGI IMG/M metagenome (GOLD analysis project Ga0206126, IMG submission 148621) | Pelagic subsurface seawater microbial communities from Kabeltonne, Helgoland, North Sea - Helgoland_Spring_Bloom_20160412_1 | ecosystem: Environmental > Aquatic > Marine >...
CAATCACCAACAACATCAGGGGTATTTAACTTTCGCTCTTCTGCCTTAAAGGAAGGGTCACCGATCAGACCCGTCGCACCACCAACTAAAGCCAGAGGTTTATGCCCTGCCTGCTGAAATCGACGCAAGGTCAATAACGGTACTAAGCTACCGATATGGAGACTATCTGCCGTGGGGTCAAAGCCACAATAAAGCGTGCGACAGGCCCCGGTTAAGTGATCTTCCAGCTCTTGCTCAGCTGTGGCCTGAGCGATAAGGCCTCGAGACCGCAAATCATCCAGCAATGCTTTTCCATTAATCGACATATTCTATTCTTGCCCTGCACTAAACGTAATGATCATTAAACTGTACTAAAACCCAAACCGCTGTCTTCAATTGATTATTATAAGGAAAACCCTCAATATGCGGCCTCAAAGATCGCGAACGATACCTCAACCCGCTGCAATTGCAAGCGACGAAGAAGTGAAGGGGTTCTCATCAGTGATCATCCCTACTTGTGTATAGTAGGGATTGAACTACTTTTTAATGTATTATTAACCGTTAAACGGCTTATTGAACGTTACGATCGTTATGAAGCATGCAACCAAAAATCGAATGAAACCTAGGCTCAGCCAACTGGTAGCAGAGTTTCCCCGCAAACATTTGGCAATTGCAAGCACCGCTATAAGCGCAATTTTTGTCGCTATGTTGCTAGTGCCGGGAGAAACCGCTCAGGCTAAGCGTATCAGCTTGCCTGTTGACTTAAAACTGGAAGCAAAACAGCTAACCGCAAAGGCGACTGCACCACGCCCCGTCTTGGTATGGGAAGAACAAAGCGTTCAAAAAGGCGACAACCTATCACTGATTTTTCAACGAGCATCTCTTTCCGCGAGTGATGTTCATGAGATTATGTACAACAGCGATAACTCAAAAAGCCTGTTAAAACTGTATCCGGGCCAAAAGTTAGCATTTCAAATAGACTCTGAGGGTACGCTTCAGCAGTTAAAGCATATTCAGTCCCAGCTAAAGTCGACACTGTTCGCACGCAACGGTGATAGCTTCATTACTACTCATATCGAACGTGAACCAGAAATCAGACAAAACTATAGCAGCGCATTCATCAGCAGCAATCTTTTTAGTGCTGCACAACGCTCGGGCTTATCACAGAATCTTATTATGGAGCTTGCCAGCATATTTGGCGGGGTTATCGACTTTGTTTATGATGTCAGAGCCGGTGACAATTTCACTGTATTGTACGAAGAGCAGTTTCTAGACGACGAAAAAACAGGCAACGGTCCAATTCTAGCGGCACAATTTACCAATCGTGGAGAAACTTACAGCGCTTATCGCTATGTCTATCCTGATGGCAGTGTCGGCTACTACAACGAGAACGGCGTTAGCATGCGAAAAGCATTTTTGCGAGCCCCTCTAGACTTTACCCGTATCAGCTCAGGATTTAACCCCAAACGGCTGCACCCGGTTTTCAAAACGACCCGACCGCACCGGGGTATCGACTATGCGGCCTCGCGGGGAACACCTGTCTATGCTGCAGGAGACGGCAGGATCGCTAAATCCGGATATACCAAAGCGAATGGACACTATGTCGTTATAAACCACGGTTCCAACTACACCACCAAGTATTTGCACCTTAATAAACGTGGCGTCAAGCAGGGCCAAAAGGTCAAACAACGACAGATTATTGGCTGGGTTGGGTCAACAGGTTATGCGACTGGCCCACATTTACACTATGAATTTTTGGTCAATGGCGTACATCGAAATCCACGGACGATATTAAAAAAGCTGCCAAAAGCCAAAAGTATTGATGGTCAAGAAAAAGTACGCTTCACCGCGCAGATCAGTGGCTTGCAACTGCAACTAGCTGTCTACAATAACCAGCGCAGTGTCGCTACCGCGGACCAACTGCCAAACAGCTCCGCTCTTTAGATGGTTGCGCGTTACTCGAACGTGACCCCACAACTCTATGTTGGACTCATGTCCGGCACCAGCCTGGACAGCATCGACGCGGGCTTATTTGACCTGAGCACCGGCACGTTCCAAATGGTTGCCGCACTCGAATACCCGCTCCCCAAAGAACTCAGACAACAACTCATTGGTCTCTGCCAACCAGGTGATAATGAAATAGACCGAATGGGCTCAGCCGACCGAGCTCTGGGACTGGTATTTTCTCGCGCCACAAACCAATTACTGCAGGATAACAATATCGACATGGCGAATGTGGTCGCTATTGGTAGTCATGGCCAGACCATTCGCCACCGACCAGAATTAGAATACAGTTTTACTACTCAAATCGGCGATCCCAATACAATCGCCTTCGAAACAGGTATCACCACTGTTGCGGACTTCCGTCGCAAAGATATTGCTGCCGGAGGCCAAGGGGCACCGCTGGCGCCGGCCTTCCACCGAGCTGCGTTTAGATCAAATAGATTTAATCGCGCTATTGTCAATATCGGCGGCATGGCAAACATCAGCTTTTTAGGTAGTGAGGGAGCCTGTTTTGGGTTTGATACAGGCCCGGGTAATATCCTAATGGACGAATGGATTCACCGGAATCAGCAGAAAGATTATGACAAAGACGGTATGTGGGCTGCTACCGGCCAAGTACTCGACTCGTTACTTGCCACACTGCTTACCCATCCTTTTTTGGCAAAAGAAACACCAAAAAGCACAGGCAGAGAAGATTTCAATATTGCATGGCTCACTAAAGTCATAGAGAACAAAAACTATCTCGCTGAAGATGTTCAAGCGACTCTGCTTGAATTTACGGCGAGAACAATAACCCGCGAAATCGACCACATATCTGCAGGGGTTGACGAGGTTTATATCTGTGGCGGTGGTGCTTACAATTCGGCCCTAATGCAGCGAATTGAAACCCTCATTCAGCCTCGCCCCCTTGCCACCACCACTGCCCTTGGAATACCTCCACAATGGGTGGAATCGGCAGCCTTTGCCTGGCTTGGACAGCAAACACTGAATAGAAACAGCGGGAATATCTGCAGCGTGACTGGCGCGACGCGGGAAGTCATTTTAGGGGCTGTTCATTATCCCTAAGCAACACACAGCTAACCAATTCTGTACGCCCAATAGGAGCTAAAAATAGAGGTACTTTTTTCGCTGAGCAGGCGTTGCTTTACTTATTTGCAGTGAACAACAAAGAACAGTCGCCAATTACGACAGCGGCCTGCGCGAAGCACAAAACCGCGTCATCGGGCCTGCCAAAAAATTAAACAGAAAAAGAAGATCCGCAGCCACAGGTTGTATCTGCATTTGGATTTATCGCCACAAAACGCGAGCCTTCTAAACCCTCCTGATAATCAACCTCTGCACCCACCAGATATTGATAACTCATCGAATCAAGCAGGGCGACAACCCCCTCCGTTTCAATGACCGTATCATCATCAGCCACCAGCTCATCAAAGGTAAATCCGTATGAAAAGCCGGAACACCCGCCACCGGTTACAAAAACTCGCAATTTAAGGTCGTCATTCGCCTCTTCAGCTATTAGGCTTTTAACCTTGGCCACCGCACGCTCTGACAAAAATAGCGCCTGCGGGGTAAATTGCTCAACTGCTGACATAAGACTGCTCCAAAAAACTGTTAGCCCGATCGAGCTGATAGAGAATTATGCGTAATCCTCAGCATTTTAGTCAACTAATACTTATTGACCAAGTTCAATAGCGCCCTGCGAAGGCTTAATCGCTACTGTTTTTTTGGCGGCGCCGGCGTAAATAAGGCTCCCGTTTAACTGCGCACCTTTTACCATCTCGATTAGGTTATAGTGAACATTGCCCTCTACATTTGCTTTGGCCGCAAGCTCCACATGCTCGCTACTGTGGACGTCACCACGGATCTCTCCGTTGACGATGATTCTAGGGGAGTGTATTTCGCCCTCCACCTGTCCACCCTCGACAATTCTAACACTGGCACTTTTATCGGCTTTTGCGTAGATGTTACCGCGAATAATCCCTTGAATTTCAAGATCACCACTAAAATTTACATCACCCACAATTTCTGACTCTTTTGATATCAGCGTGGTTGTATTGCCACTTTGAAATGCCATTATTCTCCCCTTCATACGGTGTCTTTCCAAAAATATGTGCTTACTACAGACGCTATTCAGATGTATTTTGAACAATCCATCCGTAATGCTTTTCTACTGTGACCGCCTTCGGTGAGGTAACGCGGGCAACTATATCCACGCTGTAGGGGGTAAATCCTTGAGGTAGCCGCAGTTCACCCTCAACATATTGAAAATATTTAAAGCGAAGTTTAACACCCTGACCGTCAATTTGTTCTGACAGAAGATCCAGCGATAATATATCTTCTATGCCATCTTGCTTGCCAACAATATCTACTGACAGCACGCCCTTTAACACCGAGTGCTTAAGTGCCAGTTGCTGCAACACTAGCTTGTATTGAAACACATTATTCTCGGCAGCCGGATAGATCTCCCAACTTCGAATGCCCAGCCCGCGCTCTTTCTCTGTCGGCGCCATTAAGCCTTTGTAAAAAGAAATCTCCTCATTAAGCTGATTAATAGTTTGTTTGTACTCACTTACTAATAAGCGCACGTCATTCACGGCCTGTCTATCGATGTCACCCCCAACCTCTAGATTAACCAGCTGCTGACTCGTTTCTTTATGAGCAACCTCTGCGATACTCAGACGCCACGCTAACTCGGTATAATCCTTTGAAACGGCCTGAAAGTCGGCGCGCATCGACCGCCCGCCAAGCCAGTATGCAGTAACAGCCACGGCCATCAGCAACAATACAATCAACAGTCGCTGTGCGAGATGCCGTCCAAAGTGCTCCTGAACAACAACAGACCGATATTGTTTACTGCCCACAGGATCTGACATGTTTAGCGACTCCGAGCCATCACTAAGGCATTACCGCTACTGTCGTCAAACCAGCGTTTTCGTCCAATCCCAACATGATGTTCATATTCTGAATGGCCTGTCCGGATGCCCCCTTTACCAAGTTATCGATGACCGATAAAACCACTAAAGTGTCTCGATCCTGAGGCCTATGAATAGCCAGACGACAGTGATTAGCGCCACGCACACTGCGCGTTTGCGGATGGCTGCCCGCCGGTAAAACGTCGACAAAAGGTTCGTCTTCGAAGCGCTGCTCATACAATGACTGAATTTCTTCAAGGGTAACGGCGCTATCGGTCAATTCAGCATACAAGGTTGAATGCATTCCCCGAACCATAGGCACCAAATGAGGAGCAAAAGTCACACTGACCTCTCTTCCCGCGATGTCTCCCAAGCCCTGCTCAATTTCAGGTAAATGGCGATGCCCTGGAATGCCATAAGCCTTAAAACTATCGCTGACTTCAGCAAACAGATTATCGATTTTTGCCTGCCGGCCCGCGCCACTAACACCCGACGTTGCGTTGGCTATCAAACGCTGCTCATCCACCAGATTATTTTCAAGCAAGGGCAACAGCCCCAACTGAACAGAAGTTGGGTAACAACCAGGACAAGCAACCAGCTGAGCGTCGCGTATGGCCGCACGATTGACTTCAGGAAGCCCATAGACAGCGCGGGATAGTAATTCAGGGCAGGCATGGGGCTCACCATACCACTTTGACCACAGTTTATGATCCCGAATTCTGAAGTCAGCGGATAAATCCACAACCCGTGTCCCTAGCTCCAACAACTGCGGCATTAACTTCATTGCCACATTGTGTGGCGTGGCAAAAAACACCACGTCACACTGAGCTAATACATCCAGATTTGGGTGAGAAAAACGAATATTCAGATGACCTCGCAAGCTTGGGTAGAGTGCGTCAACTCGAAGCCCTTCTTCTGCACGCGACGTTATAACAACCACCTCAGCTTCCGGGTGATTAACTAACATCCGCAACAACTCAACACCGGTATAACCTGTGCCGCCTACTATACCTACCTTAACCACGCAATTTTCCTCCACATTCCGTCTACTGTACCTATCTATCTCACACGTTAATCACACAATCAAGAGCACTAACTGCTCTCTCTTGAAACTGATGACGAGTTGCACTCAAAAGATGCGGTATAATAAAGCAATCAAAATGCAATCGTAAGCTATTGATCACCATTGCATCGGTTTAAACACAGAGCAAGCAGGAGTCTCTTCACACTTTATGCAGAATAATTGGATTCGCAATACACGTCATCGCTTAGCCGATGCGGACTCGTTACTTCCTCTGTCAATACTAGGGGTTGTCTCGGGGTTTAGTTGTGCGTTGGTGATACTTCTTTTCAGATATTTGATAGAGACCCCATCAGCCCTTTGGCTACCGAACAACGATGCCGAAAACTTTGAGGCTTTACCCCAGTGGGCCCATTTTGCGCTACCTGTCATGGGGGCCATTATTATCGGATTATTTCTCAGCCGGATGAAACCAGAAAATTCTCGCACCGGTATTGTTCATGTCATTACGCGCTTCCATCTGGATCACGGGCATCTGCCGCTAAAAAACGCTTTAGTACAATTTTTTGGCGGCGCATTCGCGATCGCAACCGGACAATCGGGTGGTCGCGAAGGACCTGCCATTCACCTTGGTGCGGCCGCCAATAGCTTGCTCGGGCAAAAGCTAATGCTGCCTAATAACAGTATTCGCCTGCTGGTCGGCTGTGGCATTGCTGCCGCCATCGCCGCGTCATTTAATACCCCTATTGCCGGTGTTATTTTCGCTATGGAGGTGGTGATGTTGGAATATACCGTCGGAGGGTTTATACCGGTGATGTTGGCTACGATCACCAGCACGGCGATGACCAGAGCCGTGCATGGTAGTGAGATGATATTTTCGATCCCTCCCATATCTATGGCCTCACTGTGGGAAATACCCTTTATCGCTTTGCTCGGCCTTGCTGTCGGATGTTGCGCAGCACTTTTCATGGTTATCCTCAAAACGGCGCTTCGGTACAACGACAAACCTATATTGCCCCGTATGGTGCTCGCAGGACTAATAACCGGTTGCTGCGCGTTGCTAGTCCCCGAGATAATGGGTATTGGCTATGACAGCCTGAATGCTGCACTCGCCAACAAATTACCGCTAACCGTACTGCTCCTGTTGATCATCGCTAAAATTATCGCCACCGCTACCAGCAGCGGCCTCGGTATGCCCATCGGGCTGATAGGCCCTAACTTACTTATTGGTGCCTGTATCGGTAGCGCAATGGGTGACCTGGGGGTCAACTTATTTCCGGACCTCGCCTCAAACCATAGTTTCTATGTTTTATTAGGAATGGGCGCCATGATGGGTGCTGTTTTAAATGCCCCATTAGCCGCCCTAATGGCTTTACTGGAATTTAGTAATGACACTTCGATGATTTTCCCTGGCATGCTAGCCATCACAATAGCCACTTTGACCAACAGTGAATTGTTCAATCAAAAATCAGCTCATCAAACTGTCTTTCAGCATATTAAACTATTACTGCCAACCGATCCTATGAGCCTAGCACTGCAGCGAAACAGTGTTGCAAGCGTCATGCAACGCAGTTTGTGTACCACGCCACCACAAATGACCGCTGATCAGGCAAAATTATTACTTAAAGAAAATACGCAGTGGTATGTTGTCATCGACGACGCCAACAGGCCAATCTCTCTCATTGCCGGGGTGGATATGATCGATCACCTTGAAAAAAATATCGGCAACAACACGGTGTATTTGTTAGACGGCTCACTTGCTATGCAGCCATTGACAGCACTAAACATCCAGGCGACTTTGAAACAAGCTTTGAACAAAATGGACGATAACAAGGTCAACGCCCTTTTTGTATCGGGTTATATATCCGGAAGCTATCCCGACAATGGTATAGTGACCCGCGACGATATCGAACAATACTATAAGAAGCCGCCGTCTTACTAAAAGGGTCAGACCATGCTTTGGGTCAAAGCGTTACACATCATTGCTGTTATTTGCTGGTTTGCTGGAATATTCTATCTTCCGCGCATATTCGTCAATCATGCAATGGCCGAACACAAAGAAACCAGACAACAACTGGCTCAAATGGCCCACAAGCTCTATCGCTTTATGGCCATTTTCCCCGTCGCCACCATCATTTTTGGCCTCTGGCTCACTTCTTATAATTGGAGCTACTACTGGAGCTCGAGTTGGTTTATTGTCAAATTGGTGCTGGTCGGGTTTTTAGTGGTTTATCACCTGATCTGCGGGAAATATGTTGCGCAAATAAACCAAGACAACAATCAGCACCAACATGTTTACTACCGATGGTTTAATGAAATTCCGGTATTGATGTTATTCGCTATTGTCATATTAGTGGTGGTTAAACCTTTCTGATCGTTTTCTCTGAACGGCATCACAGGCCCATACTCCGCACAACTGAGGGATCATTACCCAACTCTCGGTACTGATCGATCATCAGTGCTTCGTATTTTTCCCTGCGCTCAACCGCACGCATACCCATTCTCTCGCCCAGCTCCATCTCCTGAGGATCAAGCGGTTGAAAACGGCTCCACGTTGGCATGCCCGGCTGGTTAGGATTGCCATTTTTGGCAAAGTTCGTCCAATAAGTCATTATGTGATCTGTTAATTCAGCGTCAAATGTATTGACGGGGAATAACGGAAATGGACTGTTGAATACAAATGGGATTTCACTCGCATGATAGGCCCCCGCCCATTGGTCTTTCGCTGGAGACGTTCTGGTAAAAAAATAGAGCCACGTTGGCACCCCGTGCCGAGCTGTTTCATTGGCAGCAAACCAAGCTTGCATCCCAAATAAATGATCCCCCAACAGCCTGTTAATACCGTCGAAGAGCTCGGCGTCCGAGGCGATAGGATAATACTGCAGAATAGTGCCTGCCTCATCAGGGTAAACATCCCGGACCATTGCCTCATACCCTTCTGGGGTAGTCGGTCCCGGACTGCGCTTAACGAATGGGCTTCCTATTAATGGACCTAGTAATGTACCTTCATCAGCATTCGTACCGATCATAAGCGGTATTTGCACCTGTTCGCCAGCCGCAAATGTCGCGGCTGTCGACTTCGGCAACACCCATCCGTCTATTACCGGATGAGACAATGCATCCAGATGAGCATTTTCCTCCAAAGCGACAGCCAACTGTTCCGCAGACATCGCTCGCAACCGTAACACTTGATTACCCCCTTCAACACCGACAAAACTTGCAAATTCTATTCCCTGTTCTTCCGCCGATCGCCATGCGCCAACACTGTTTTGCAGGGGTGTGTATTGGTGGGTACCAATACCGCTTTGAGCAATCGCCTTATGGATTAATCCTCGAGACAGGGGTGATGCCATCACCTGTCCCACAGAATGTGCGCCCGCAGACTCGCCAAAGATCAGTACGTTGTCTGGGTCACCACCAAAAGCCGCTATGTTTTGCTGAACCCACCTCAGCGCTTGAATCTGGTCCAATGTTCCGTAATTGCCAGAACTATTATGCACGGACTCTGCCGTTAACTCCGGGTGTGCAAAAAAACCCATAATCCCAAGCCGATAATTAATAGAAACTACAATGACATCGCGAGCGGCTAACGCTGAAGCATCGTAATTGGATGCATCTCCAGCACCGAATTTATGCCCGCCGCCGTGAAACCAGACCATGACTGGAAGAGGTTTATTTTTTTCAGAGGGCCCGTAAATTGACAGGGTAAGACAATCTTCACTAAATGTACCCGGTGACGAGATGGTCATAAACCATCGAACAATAGTTTTGCGCCAGCTTGACATACCCGCACCATCCATCATCAACTCAATAAAACCGAGCTCTCCCGTTCTCGGCTGCACGCAGGCAGCGCCATGTGCAAATGCATCGCGAACACCCTCCCAGCTTGCGGCTGCTAACGCGGGCTTCCATCTTCGATCACCTACAGGAGCTGCCGCATAAGGTATTCCCCGATAGGCCACCGTTGCAGTCGCATTATCTACCAAACCCCTCAATTGACCCGACTGTATCGAAATAAGTTCCGAGTCTTCGGTATTGCTGGCGCCGAGATAAAAATACCCTACGGTGATAACGAGAGTGACTAGCATCAAGCCGATAAGCTTTTTCATTATGTTATTCTCCACTTGCTGTTGTCACAGCACTAACTTGAAAACATGACCCACTACGCCAATAGGGCTCCAAGATGCTATCACGAGTAACTCACTGGATCACAGATGGCACAGAAAAAGACAGCAGAAATCAAATCACCCTGCTGGTGGTGATGGCTATTGCGATGCCACTCACATTTTCTATTTGGCGGACGATGCTAGATAACTTCGCCATTGAAAAAGCCGCTTTCACGGGCATTGAAATTGGCACACTGCAAAGCTTGCGCGAGATCCCGGGATTTCTGACTTTTTTGTTTATTTTTATCACCCTGTTTATTCGTGAACAGCGCTTTACCATTTTGTCGCTGGGCATCGCCGGATTTGGTGTTGCGCTGACTGGCTTCTTCCCTTCAGTAATGGGCCTTTACGCAACCACAGTTCTTATGTCCGTTGGCTTTCACTACTACGAAACGGGACAACAATCATTGCAATTGCAATGGATCTCAAAGGATAAAGCACCGCAAACACTGGGGAAAATCATGGCCGCCGGATCTGTTGCCAGTCTGGGGGCCTATGCAATTATTCTACTGGTTCATCAAGTTTTGCATTTAGAGTATAAGTACATCTACTTGATTGGCGGATCAATAACCCTGACTATTGCGATTTTTGCTGCTTTTTATTTCCCTACCTTCAAAGAAGACGCGCAACAAAATAAACAACTCATTCTGCGCAAACGTTATTGGCTCTATTACGCACTCACTTTTATGAGCGGCGCACGTCGGCAAATTTTTGTCGTATTTGCCGGATTTATGATGGTCGAACGGTTTAGCTTTCCCATTTGGGCTATGACATGCCTCTATTTGTTTAATCATTTACTCAATATGTTTCTAGCGCCTTACATCGGAAGAATGATTCATAAACATGGTGAACGCAATTCACTCGGGGTTGAATATGTAGGGCTAATCATCGTTTTTTCTGCCTATGGCTTCGTTGCCAGCTTACCCGTAGGAACGACATTACTGTTTGGACTGCCTTTGATAGGCTTTGCTGCAGCCGCGTTGTTTTTCATGGATCACGCTCTATTTGCAATGGCCCTAGCCATCAAAACTTATTTCCAAAAAATCGCCGTCAGCGCAGACATTGCCGCCACCGCTGGGGTGGCCTTCTCAATTAACCATATTGCCGCTGTTGGCCTGCCGGTCATTCTTGGTTTGGTCTGGATGCAGAATAATGCGGCTGTTTTCTTCATCGGAGCCGCTATGGCGATAGTTTCGCTTGGCCTGTCCAGATTGGTACCCCACAACCCTGCTCCTGGCAACGAGTTGGTTTGGGGGGCAGCTAGCGCATCAACACTGATAAAAGCGAACGAATAATTTCAACGAATAGTTGTCGATCTAAGTACTAAGTTGTTAAGCTGAAACCTGTTGGTACGCATGCAGTTCTAATCACTATTTGATGGAGAGCAATCATGCCCAGTTTAATGACTGATACGCCCGTTGTCATGAGCATTACCAGTAATGATGCTACGGGTGGTGGTGGGATGTCAGCAGACATTGAGACTCTTTGCAGTCTTGGCTGTCATTGTACGCCCATCATTACCTCACTATCCCCGCCCGGTATCTTCACTTCAAAATATTCTCAAGTCGCCAATACTGGCTTACTGATCGAGCAAATACGGGCAGTTTTAGAAGACATCAAGGTTGACCTGATCAATATTGGCTACACCGCTAGTATTACCAACATTGAAGCAATTCATACCATCCTTAATGACTACCCGACGATACCCGTCGTCTTTCATCCCAACCTAACTGACCAGCCTGAGTTTCAAGACATGGTGGAGGCCGCCGCTGCTCTTTTACTGCCTCGGACCGACATGCTGATATTAACAAAGAATGAAGCCGAAGCCCTTAGTCCCGCGGCTGATACCCTGTCTGCTTGTGCATGGGGAATCATGGAATTTGGCTGCAACAATATTCTCATCACTGATAGCACCGAAAAAGGTAAATACTATACTAACCATTGGTACTCGCACCGATCCATCAGTCGTCAATACCAATGGCAGCGACTACCGTATAATTATCATGGCGCGATGAGCACCCTGTCAGGCGCGGTTAGCGCCTACCTTGCTCACGGATTATCTCTCGCTGAAGCACTGCAACAAGCGCAAAAGTTTTGCTGGCAAGCGCTGCAAAACGGACGCCGTATTGGCATGGGCGATTTAGTTCCAAATAGAATCCACTGGTGCCAACGCTAGCAAACTCCCGCTCTGGCTTTGCATTTATTCAGTAGCATATTGTCAGAGATATCCGGATAATAGCTTTCCCTATTTAAACATCACAGCAGCTTTAAATCTTATGACTTCATCTGAACAACTTTTTGATCAAGCAAAGAAATTCATCCCCGGTGGCGTTAATTCTCCCGTCCGGGCCTTTAAAGCCGTGGGGGGCACACCTGTTTTTATTGAGCGGGCGCAAGGCGCGTATATCTACGACTGCGAAGATAAACGCTATATCGATTACATATTGTCGTGGGGACCAATGATTCTTGGGCATGCACATCCGTCCATCACTGAAGCGGTGATCGAAAAAATGAAACTGGGCTTAAGCTTTGGGGCACCGACTGAAGTCGAGACCGAGCTAGCCAGCCAGCTGTGTGGAATTATGCCTAATATGGACATGGTGAGAATGGTGAGTTCCGGTACCGAGGCAACCATGAGTGCGATTCGCCTGGCACGAGGCTATACCGGACGTGACAAGATTATCAAATTTGAAGGTTGTTACCATGGCCATTCTGACTCTCTGCTGATAAACGCGGGGTCGGGGGCCTTGACGCTCGGAGTTCCGAGCTCTCCTGGTGTTCCCGCCTCACTGGCCGAACACACAATCACCCTGACTTATAATGATATTGAAGGCGTGAAAAAAGCCTTCAGCGAAATTGGCGATCAGGTTGCCGCAATCATAGTCGAGCCGGTAGTTGGCAATATGAACTGCATTCCTCCTGTTGAGGGTTTTTTACAGACACTACGATCAGAATGTGATGCCTATGGCAGTGTATTGATATTAGACGAGGTGATGACTGGCTTCAGGCTGGGCTTAACCGGTGCGCAAGGTTACTATAATATCGAGGCTGACATTACCACTTTGGGGAAAATCATCGGTGGCGGAATGCCAGTCGGTGCGTTTGGCGGCAAGCGCAAAATCATGGAACAGATAGCCCCTTCCGGGCCCATCTATCAGGCCGGCACACTGTCTGGTAATCCTGTTGCGATGGCGGCAGGACTTGCACAGTTAGCAGGAGTTCAAAAAGAAGGGTTCTACGAGTCGCTATTTGAAAAGACAACGACGCTGTGCATGGGCCTAGAGCGAGTTGCTAAAGACGCCGGCATTCCTTTTACAACGAATCACGTAGGTTCCATGTTCGGTGGTTTTTTTGTTGATGATGATTTTGATCTCGACAACAAAATTACTAATTTTCAGCAAGTAATGAGCTGTAATAACGAACGCTTCAATCAATTTTTTCACGGTATGCTGGATGCAGGAATTTACTTGGCACCAGCCGCTTACGAAGCCGGTTTTATGTCAGCGGCGCATAGCGATAATGACATTCAATACACGTTGGAAGCCGCGAAGAAAGTGATGTCTGGATTATAACTCGGCACAACAACGCTGCATTAGAAATACAACAACAACTCATTAACCGCAACACTGTTTGGTGAATACTATTATGTCCAAGTCATTACACCGAGGCCCATTTCCTAGTACCCGTATGCGTAGAATGCGTAGTAGTGAGTTTTCTAGGCGAATGATGCGGGAAACAACACTGACAGTTGACGACCTTATTTACCCCGTATTTGTTGTCGAGGGAACCAATCAGAAAGAGGCAATTGCTTCGATGCCGGGTATTGAGAGACTGAGTATTGACCTACTGGTTAAAGAAGCGATTTTACTCAACAGTCTCGGTGTACCTGCTATCGCCCTTTTCCCCGTAACACCCCTAAACGCCAAATCTGAATTTGCTGAAGAAGCTTACAATCCAGATGGACTTGCGCAACGTGCCGTCAAAGCAGTAAAGGACGCCGTTCCAACAATGGGTGTTATCACTGACGTCGCGCTGGACCCCTTTACCGTCCATGGTCAAGACGGAATACTCGATAGCAACGGCTACGTTATCAACGATCGCACTGTAGATACACTGGTCAAACAAGCCATTTCGCATGCGGACGCTGGCGTCGATATTGTCGCCCCCTCTGACATGATGGACGGACGTATCGGCGCCATCCGTCAATCCCTAGAACAAGCAAATCACGTTAACACCAAAATACTGGCCTATTCGGCGAAATATGCCTCCAGTTATTATGGACCATTCAGAGATGCCGTAGGTTCAGCCGGCAACCTGAAAGGGGCCGACAAATACAGTTACCAAATGGATCCAGCGAATAGTGACGAGGCATTACACGAATGCGCACTGGATTTGCAAGAGGGGGCAGATATGATCATGGTCAAGCCCGGAATGCCGTACCTGGACATTGTTCGACGGGTCAAAGACGAGCTGGCGGTACCAACCTTTGTTTATCAAGTCAGCGGCGAGTACGCTATGCATATGGCTGCCTTCGAAAAAGGCTGGCTCGATAAAGACCAGGTGATGATGGAGTCGCTCGTTTCGATAAAACGTGCCGGCGCCGACGGAATTCTCACTTATTTTGCGAAGGATGCCGCAAAGCTACTAGCGAACTAGGCCTACTCCTCGAAGTGCTTCTATCGATGCTGATTCTTTAGTATCACGAAAATTTTCGTTTTTTTGTCAGTGCACGCTGTCACCTAAACGACAAAAAAATCTGACGTGTCGCTGCTTCGCAACGGATCTGCCATTTCCAAAAACCACAATACTGTTATGGGCACGGGATATTCTTGCACTACCGAATAACAATAGTCATGGCCAGAGATACGTACAAAAATTTACAAACGGACAATTTGATCCGCGCTGACCTCATCAATGGAACAACATCCCATTAATCCCAGTGACCGCTCAACCTCAGTTTTAAGAAGATGGATCGCCCGCGCTACGCCGGGTTGCCCACCGGCGGCCAAACCATAGAGATAGGGACGGCCGATAGAGCAGGCGTCGGCGCCCAGACCAATTGCCTTAATAATATCAGTACCTCGGCGGATACCCCCATCACAGATCAGCTCCAGATCGGCACCAATGGCATCCCTCAATACCGATATGCAATCTACGGGAGCAGGAGCACCATCCAACTGTCTGCCGCCGTGATTTGACACCATAACCGCGGTTGCACCAATATCTCTGGCTTTTTTGACATCGGCTACCGACTGCAAACCCTTAATGACGAAGGGACCATCCCACTGCTCGGCCAGCCAAGCTGCATCATCCCAAGTAATAGTTCGATCAAACTGGCTATTCACATAATCGATCAGACCCATGGGATTTTTTTCTAACGCATCCACTCGATGGGCAACATTCGCTAAGGTGAAATCGGGATTTTTTACAAGATTAAACAACCACTCAAAACTGCTACCGTAGCTAAAAAAGTTTTTCATGGTTATCTTGGGAGGCATCGTCATGCCATTTCGCAGATCACGCTCGCGGTTTCCGGCAATCGTTGTATCAACCGTCAAACACAAAGCTTGATAGCGGCTTTCTTTACAACGCTGAACAAATTCGCGCGTTAGCCCTCTGTCTTTTAGTATGTATATTTGAAACATTTTCGGACCGACAGCGCAGGCAGCAACCTCCTCTAGGCTGGATGTTGCAAGGGTCGACAAACTGTATAGGGTTCCCGCCTCGTTCGCCGCACGGCAAGCAGCAGGTTCTTTGTGGTGATGGAAAAGCCGGGACATTCCAGTGGGTGCCAAAAAAAAGGGAAGATCTAACGTTGTTCCTAAGATATCGGTGCGCAAATCAATCGATTCAATATTTCTAAGATGATTAGGGATTATCTGATAATCTGAAAATGCCTGACTATTACGCAGCAGAGTCCATTCGTCATCAGCTCCTCCGTCAATGTAATGAAACATGGGCGCGGGTAGTTTACGCTTGGCTCGTACCCGCAGATCCGCAATGTTGTAACAACTATCCAATGAGTTCATAACATAGGCTCAGGAAGAGTTGACCGTTGAAGAACATGCGACAGTCACCGACTTTACCGATGAATGTCGCAGTGACGTTAATGTCTATTAGCTTACTTTAACCACAAGTTTCCCAAAATTAGCCCCACGGAATAAACCGAAAAATGCTTCCGGTGCATTGTCCAAACCATCTACAACGTGTTCTTTGTATTTCATTTGGCCTGACGCCAACAATGGACCAATCTCCTCCACCAACTCTGGGATCCGATGAAAGTAATCACTGGCAATGAACCCTTGCATACGAATACTCTTGGTCAGTATCATACTTTGTAGCATACTCATGCGATCAGGGCCGGGCGGTAGCGATGTCGCATTATAATTAGCAATGAGACCACATACCGGTATCCGCGCATGATTATTTAACAGCGGCATAACTGCTTCCCATGAACTGCCACCAACATTTTCGAAGTAAACGTCGATACCCTGTGGACATTCAGCTTCCAGCTGTTGCGCCATATCGCTGTCGTAATGGCTGACGCAAGCGTCATAGCCCAGTTCTTTCACGGCATATTCGCATTTCTCCTTGGCGCCAGCTATGCCCACAACACGGCAGCCTTTGCTTTTCGCCAGCTGACCAACCACGGAACCGACCGCGCCGGTTGATGCCGCCAGCACAACAGTTTCTCCCGCTTTCGGCTCACCAATATCCATCAATCCGACGTAGCCGGTAAGACCTGGCATACCTAACACACCAAGCGCATATGAAGTTTTCGGTATACGCGGATCGAGCTTCATAATGCCCTGACCTGAAGACACCTCATAACTTTGCCAACCCGAGTAAGAACTCACCAGGTCACCGCGGTTAAATGTGCTATTGCGAGACTCAACAACCTCACTGACGGTTCCACCAACCATCACATCACCCAGTTCTACTCGCGACGCGTAGCTCTTACCCGCATTCATCCGACCACGCATATAGGGGTCGAGTGAGAGATATTTAGTCTTCAGTAAAATTTGTCCATCAGCAATCTTAGGGATCGCAACGTCTTCAATTCGAAAGTTTTCAAGTGTCGGCTTGCCAACCGGACGAGAGGCCAGAACAATTCGTTTGTTTTTCTCTTCACCTGCCAATACTGTCGGTGACAGTGCCAAAGCACTCAGGGCGCTAACGGTCGAGAGGGTGAATGTGCGTCTGTCGATAGGCATAAAAGATTCCTTTTTATCGTTATGAATAGTGGTGTTTATACATCGGACTCGAGTTAACCAACGCTGACCCAATAGCCCCATAGTAAACGGCACCTGCAAAATGCGCCAGTTAAATACTGGGGCAGCATCGATCGGCAACACAGCTTTTTTAGCCTGCTACCTAGTGATCGCCAACATTAACATGACGCAGGGTTGAACACTCGAATTGATGTGAATACCTATACTCCGGCACGCTACTCATAGCCATACACTAGTATTGCACTCTTGATAGCTAGAAATTCAGAATTAAACTTAATGCGAAAAATTACAGTCATGGAGCATGATTTCTGCAGTTTCCTACCAAGGAACTGTAAAACACTATTAGCTCATTATGCGTTAGTAAATGAATTTCAAAAACCTTCAGGACAAAAGGACGTCAGGACCTTCATTGCGTATTCGTATTAACGCCTCCTGTGCCGTGGATGCAACTAAGATTCCACTTTCGGTAAAAATACTACCGCGACAAAAATCGCGACCACCACCCGCAAGAGGACTGTCAGTGTGGTAATAGAGCCATTGATCAACCCGCGCAGGCGCGTGCAACCAAATAGAATGATCGAGACTGGCAGCCTGTATTTTATCCCGCGACATCGATACAGTGTGAGGCCGTATCCCCGTACTCAATAACCCCATATCAGAAACAAATGCGAGCAGCGCCTGATGAGTAACCCTACTATCAGAGAGAGCCTGATTTTCGGGATTTCCAAAGAAAGCCTCACCAAACTTAAACCAAAAACCTTGAAAGGGCTCACGGTGCACAACATCTACCCCTTCTAGAGGAAACCGCTGACGCACATCCAGTGTTGCTTTAGGCAGCAATGCCATCATTGGGAATCGCGGCGTTGGCATACCTAATCGTTGCCGTCTATCCGCTTCATTCTCTAATTCATCGGGACGGGGGATGTCGTCTGGCATGGCCATTTGGTGAGATAGCCCTGACTCAGGTATATGGAACGAAAGCGTTGCATGGAAAATAGCTTTGCCCGCTTGTTCTGCGACAATACTGCGCGTACTGAAACTGCCTCCATCACGAACAACATCAACTTGATAATTAATATCCTGATGAATATCGCCGATACGCAAAAAGTGCGCGTGTACCGAGTGCGCATGCCGGTCATTACCGACCGTTGCTGTAGCTGCATGTAGTGCCTGACCAAGAACCTGACCGCCAAATACCCGCGGCAAAGTACCCACCAAGGATTTTCCACGAAAACGAAAACTATCCATTTGCTCCGGCTGTAATACCGAGGTCAAATTATCTATACTGAACATATCGGTACCATCATCAACAACTTCAATTCTAATCCTGATAAGTCATCAGCTGATTGCTATTCTCGCAGATGAATCGAGGCATCTTACCACCAAGGGTAAAAGTCCGGCATATCGGTTGATGCTTTGTCATCAAACTGTGCGGGGCGCTTTTCCAGAAAAGACTGCACACCCTCTTTCCCACTGCCAATACTGGCATAGTATATCGCCAGCGAATCAACTTTGTGGGCGGCCATGGGGTCTGGCTGCGCAGAGTTACGGTACATCATTTGCCGAGACATGGCGATTGCCACCTGACTATGCTGGGCAATTCGTCGCGCAATTTTATACGCTTCCTCTAATAGCTCGTCCTCAGGAACAATTGCTTTTACAAAACGTCCCGCTAATGCCTCTTCAGGCTTAATAATATCGGCACTGTAAACCCACTCAAGAGCTTGGGAAATACCAACAATACGCGGCAAAAACCAGCTAGAGCAAGCCTCTGGTGTGATTCCAATCTTGTTGAAAACAAAGCCAATCCGAGCCCGCTCTGACGCCAATCGTATATCCATCGCACAGGTCATGGTCGCACCAATACCAACCGCCGCACCATTAATTGCGGCAATAACCGGCTTATTACAGTTATATATTGCCAATGTTACTCGCCCGCCAGTGTCGCGAACACCTCGAATCATATCGGCGTCTTCCAGACGACTGTCCATGTCTTCCATAGTCGGAGCCATACTTTCGTCGAGGCCAAAGACATTACCCTCTACCGACAAATCCATACCGGCACAAAAAGCTTTGCCGGCACCGGTAACAACAATGGCACTGACTGCATCGTCGATGCTGGCTCGATTAAATGCGTCAACTAACTCATTCGCCATCTCGATAGTAAACGAATTTAACTGTTCAGGGCGGTTGAGTGTGAGCGTTAGTATTTTTTCACTAACGTCATATTTAATAGTACTGTAACTCATGATCAGGGCTTCCGTTTTAAATTGTTGATTCGACGATAGAGGTCAAACTGATAACAGTGGGAGTTTGGCAGCATTTTTAGACTCTTAAGAATGATGTTTACGCAATTGTGAACAAGCCGGCGGCACCCATGCCTCTGCCAACATTTATTACTCATTGTGAGCACGATAGGTAAACACCGCGTTACTCACCCCCAATGAACGCATGCATCATCATCGGTGCGCCACTGATGCCATAGGGGTGACTCATTGCAATAGCACCGCCGCTAACATTGAGATTTTCCTTTCGAGTGCCTCCTTTGTCACGGCAGTAAACGACCCAAACAGCAAAGGCTTTGTTCAATTCAAACAAACCTCTACAGTCCATTTTCAAACCATTACACGGTAACAATTTGGGGGTTGCGAATACGGGACCGACGCCATTTCATCGGGTTAAATAACCGCAACGGGCCTGCTGCGGTAGACCCAAAAAGGCTCTATATTGCGCCGCTCATTTTATCTCTTCAAAATAAACGGCGTCAGATAGAACACTATCGTCGAGTATAAATAGTGACTGTCATCGAACCGCCGCTATTTAACCAGACTTTTTTTATTACTCTGCGGTTTTGTTCTGCATGTAAGCCATGGCTTTACCCAGAAATTTCTGAGTTTGGCCAGCACCGGTCTCCATAGCAGACTGATTAGAGGTGTCACTGACTTCAGCCAAGTTCGCCACTATATTTTCCGGCGTCTGCTCGTCTGCAGGAAGAAAAATACCATCGGTTTCAAACAGACGAGTGCTGGCATAACCACCCGCACCGGCACAAAGAATATAACGATTAGGTGCATCATCATGACAGATAGTGAGCAACCCAGCTGTTACTGATTCAGGTGTCAACATATCCAATACTTCTTTCGGCATTAGGTCTTCGGTCATCCGGGTGCCTGCGGTAGGAGCTAATGCATTAATGCGAATGTCATTCTTGGCGCCTTCAATACCAATTGTATTCATAAAACCAAGCACCGCCATTTTCGCTGCGCCATAATTCGACTGGCCAAAATTCCCATACATGCCACTTGACGATGTTGTCACTACAATACGCCCATAATTCTGGTCGCGCATAATTTGCCAAACCGCTTTTGTGCAATTGACCGTGCCCATCACATGAACATCCATAACCAATTGGAAGTCGTCTATCGTCATTTTGGCAAAAGTCTTATCGCGTAAAATGCCAGCATTGTTAATCAAGATGTCAACCCGACCCCATTTTTCCATGGTTTGCTTAACCATATCTTCAACTTGATCCATCTTCGCAACGTTAGCGCCATGGGCCATTGCTTCTCCACCTTTGGACTCGATAAGCGCAACAACCTCCTGAGCTGCATCTGAAGAAGCACCGCTGCCATCACGAGCACCACCTAAATCATTGATTACAACTTTTGCGCCACGCTCGGCTAATGCCAAAGCGTGCGAACGGCCCAAACCGTTACCGGCACCGGTTACTATTGCCACTTTACCTTCGAAACTAATTGTCATGCTCTTCTCCTGCTACCAAATGTTGATTAAATGT
>Ga0206126_10001442_pt1 | contig 28599 bp, 29 predicted proteins | sample Helgoland_Spring_5_FD_148621 | JGI IMG/M metagenome (GOLD analysis project Ga0206126, IMG submission 148621) | Pelagic subsurface seawater microbial communities from Kabeltonne, Helgoland, North Sea - Helgoland_Spring_Bloom_20160412_1 | ecosystem: Environmental > Aquatic > Marine > Epipelagic ...
TTTACTAAAGTATAACGAGTATATAACCCTCTTGACATTTGACTAATGTGTATCTCTCTAAAGAAATGCTTAGACTGTATCTTCGAATCAAGACCGTATCGTGCTAGGCCCGATGTATACGTATTGTCTGGATTATATCCACTCGGACGTGTTTTGTAGTTACCGTCAACAAAGTAATACTTATAATATGCTTGTAGAAGTCCCGAAGTTAAACTTTTCTTGTCGTCGTGTAGCGATATAGTAACTGGATCATAAGCAATCTTTGTTTGTATATTTTTCTTTTGATTGTATCTATTCAGTGTTTCTACCTGCGGAGTAAACTTAGGTAGAGAAGCAGTTTTTGCTAACAACCCAATTTCATTTAACCCAAGACCACTTGCTGACATAAATCCCGGCAGGAATGACTTAGCTGCTGGATTCAATACAAAGTTAACATGGTATAGAAAAGCAACCTTAGGTGCTAGTTCCATGTTGTTATCTACAAACAGTCGATTGCCATGCTCATACGCAGACAAATTGCCTTTAGGTCCGTAGTAACTATCGTTAGTTTTTAAGTAAGGTGAAAACTTATATCCCATATAAATATTTATCCATAAAAAAAGGGGGTATAAAACCCCCTTCTATTAAAAAGTTAATTACTGTTAGTTTGTGCCGACACCAGTACTTAGTGTACCGGTTGTTCTTTCTACAGCAGCACCAACGCCTGCGCCTTGCGGTGACTGAACAGCGTTGTCGTAACGTATGTCTAAGCTAATTGTCATCGCATCAGATGTTGAATAGCTTAGCTGGTTGTAGTTAGCGCTGTTTAGATAACAGCCAACCAAGTCAAACGTCTCAAGTACTGTTGGCTCATGAATACCGTTGCCACCATCGAGTATTTCGATCTTAGCGGCAAACTTGTAATCTAAGCCGGACGCAGCACTTGCTTGCTCGTAAAAGTCGAACTGCTTCTGAAGCTGTTCGCCTACTAGTAACTGAACGTTGTTATTAACATCTTCACGTAAGTTGATGCTAATGTTTTGCCATTCGTGCTTACCAGCTAGATACACTTTACTGTTGTAAGTGTCAAGTGTAATTTGCTCAAAGCTCACGGTTGGGCGGGTTACGTCAATAACCTGCTTTGTAAGTTCAGTAGTAGGAGTACTGATCCCGAAGTTAATAAATGAAACTCGGAATCGGTACTGTAACTTCGGCATTAACAGTGCCTGGTTGTTTGCGCTTTGATTGTTCGAAAGCGGCACTGTCATTTTACTAAGTGTACCTACTGGCATATTAATTGCTCCTCATTATAACTATATTTAGCCGTTTTATAGATTTGCTATCTCACCAGTGTTCTTAATGCGCAATGGAATGTAAATAAATTCAATTGCCTTAACTGGTTCAATCGCAATATCAATGTATAGCTCGTTACGATCAATTCTAGATGGTGTGTTGTTAGTTTCGTCACACACAACTAGGAAGTCGTAAAGTGCTCTGTTACCTACTAGTTCTAGCAATAAGCTCTCAGTAGCCGCTTTAATCTCGTCTCTTGTGATCTTATCGTTTGGCTCAAATAGGTATGGCTTAGATAGTTTCTTTAATTGCTTTCTCATGTAAATTACTAGTCTAGCAACGTTAATACGATCTAACGCACTAGCATTTCTTGAACGTGTCTTCTGCCCGAACGCAACTAGTCCAGAGCCACTAATAAACGTAATTGGATTAATTGCGTTTTCGTATAGTGTGTCTCTTTGACCATTGTTAAGCGTTGTAGCAACAAATTCACCTTCGTTGTTGATGTAACCTGTAGACGAAGCATTACTAATACCGCCTCTACGTGTGCCAGCTGGCGCAAACCATGGGAACGATACTTGGTCGCTAAGTGCGATAGTACGTAGCATCATGTGGCTTGGTGGTACAACAACGTCGTTGCCAAAGTTATCACTGGAGAATCCACTTGGGTAGTAAACACCCATGTATTCGTCTCTGCTTACAATACCGAACTCATCGTCTTGCGGTGAGTTAGCACTGTTAAGTGCGTAACCTTGTAGTGAAGGTGTATCTGGTTGTAGTCTAAACGGAGTATCAGCAACAATAAATGCTGTTAAGTCTCTGTCAAAGTTTAAAGTAATAAGCTCGTTGTTTAGTTCTGTGTAACCAGGCGCTGCTAAGAGGTTAAAGTCTAAGCTTTCGTTATCTCTAATAGCATCGTTATTGTTAACAGCAGCTTGTAGAGCAGTAACAATTACTTTACGCTGTGCGAAGCGACCGAAGTTGCCAGCGCCGTTTTCTTTGTTAGCGCTGTCAGTAACCCAACGGTGTGGGTAGTAATCTTCCATGTCTTCGCTGTTGTAGCGATCGTTGTCGTCGTTGAGATCAATGTAGTTCATCTCAAAACGTCTAACGTTGTAACCGCTACGGCGTAGGTTCCATAGTAGCATTCCCTTAGGGTATAGTGCTGGATCCGGAGCATCTGGGTCTAGGAAGTCGGACGCAAGCAGTTCTTTAATAGTGCCGCTTGGAGCAACTGTGGCTGTACCACCGGAAGTACCGTAACGAGCATCGTCGAATAGTACGCCGTCTTCAGTGCTTTGATCAGTAATATCTCTTGGGCTGCCCCACTTAGCGTCAAGTGGTCCAGGAATTGTACTGTCGTAAACATATATTAGTGGATAGTTATCAAGGTCTGCTGTGCTAACCCAAATGTCACCGTCTACAAGTGCGCTACCATCGCTCTGTGTTTCAGGCATGGAGAATCTTACTTGCGGACCATTTGGATCAGTGTTAGTAAACACGTTACCGTAACCTCTCCAGTCAGCACCGTCGTGGTACATGATGTCAACTTCGTCAATAACATTGCTAAACCATTTCTGTCCTTGCGCTGCTATAGCGTTTGGAGCATCAACAGACGCAGTGTATGTTAGTGAGCGCCAGTTAGTAGCTTGGAACTGCTTAGGGCTTGTAGAAGCGTTAGTACCGTCTACATAGTCAAGGTTTGCCATGCTTACTGGGTTAGTAGCATCGTATGGTAAGAAGCCAATTGTTGTTAGCATACCATCAGTATCAACAAACTTGATTTCACCGCCTAATGCGTGTGTAATCTTAATCTGGAATAGATCAGTTACTTCAGCACTTACGCTAGTAATGTTTGCTGCGTTAATAGCGTTAGCAATAGCGTCAGCGTCTGCGCTCTTACTACCAGTAGTAGTAACACTAATGCTAGCAGGTGTCTGGTAAGTTTCGCTGTTCTTAACTGTAGCAGTCATAGTAAAGCCAAAAGTACCTGCGCCTGGGCTAGTAGTGCTAATAGCATCTGTAGTAATAACAGTAGCGCCGGAAACAACTCTCTGATAAATCTTAAAGTTTGCCACTGCTGGGGACGCAGCATCAACATTTACTTTAGCATAGTTTACGCCAACAGCAATGTTTGCACCGCCGCCTGTAGGATCAAGTGCTTTAATAATTTCTGCGTTATTATTGTATGCTAGTGTTTCTTGCTTGTCCCATATTAGTGTAGAACTGTTCCAGAACTTTAAGGAAACATTCATACCTGTATTTGGCGTAGAAGTCTTTAGCCATACACTACCAGTTGGACGTGAGTATGTGTCTGTGGACTTAAACTCAGGAACAGATACGTGTCTTGAAACTTGAAGTGCTGGTGGGTAATAAGTACCAGCAGTTAGGCCCATCTGTGTAAGCTTAGTGGTATCACCGCCGAGTATTACAGGACCAGCTAGTGTACTGTCGTCTGCGCCGCTAGCAGTGCCATCGCTGTAAATTTCTAAGTAACCGTCAACGTTTGCTGCTGTAACGCCTTGAATAGCAAGTGTGTTAATGTTACTAGCAATCTGTGTCACTGATTCTTGATCAACTGCCAGTACAGTGCCGTTAATTTCAATGTTAGCAGAACCAGCTACTAGTGTTGGGTTAGCAGCACTAGACTTAATTGTAGCCCAGCTTGCTTGCCAAGCGTTAGTGCCAACTTCAACCCAAGTACCGCTTGTGTTCTTGTACCAGTATCTTACAACGTTTGTTAATGTAACAACAGCATAAGAACCAATAGCACCGATAGATCCTTTTGGTGTGTAGTCAGCGCCGTCAAAGTCAACAACTTGAGTCTGCTTGTAAATGTTTAGTGGAACTTTGTTGCTAAATGTTTGACCGTTTTCGATGGTCTTAGCTGCGCCGTTCCATTGTTGTATACCAAACAATGTATCTTCAACGTCTAACCAAGCAGTATTATTTGGAGGAAACGCATCAGGTGCTTCTTCAGTCGGTGCTAGCTCGGCCATGTCAGCATCAGCTCTTACTACGTAAGCACGATTGCTTACGCCTAAGTATGAGTATGCTGCCTGTAGTCCGTACTCGTTAAGTTCACCAGCGTGAATTGCGTTATTGTTTTCGTCGGTTTCAAAAATTGGATCACCGAAGAAATCAGCTAATTCTCTCTGAGAACTGATTAAGTATGCTTTGCCAGCGTTAGCTGATGTAGTGCCTTGCGCAATACCTGTTCCAGCTGCGTTTGCTTTGTTTTCACGAGTCGCAACGAATATCATTGGAATGGTGCCAGGTTCGGCCGGTGTGTAAAAACTCTCGTCTATTACTTGGACCTGAACGCCTGGTGAAACTAATCCTGCCATGTTTTTCCTCTCCTAAGTGGGTATAATGTATTTATACTTTGAGAAAGAAAAACTTCTAGATCATCATGGTTTTATGCTGTCTATCAATTGTTTAAGTTTAGTTTTTAATTCAGCAATGGAGCTATTGTTATCTAATACGTAGTCGGCACAATCTTTAGTTAAGCTCATAGACGACGCATCTTCGGGAGGTAAGTGTGCTGATCGATCTACCCAAATACAAAAATCATATGTATTGTCAGCTTTCATTTTACGCCATTCTCGAATATTTCGAAGACCGCAGTATATATCGTATTGTTTAAAGATTTCAGATCCAAGTAACCCCGGATCTTCAAGATTGTAGTCTGAGATCATATTATACCATTCAGCACGTCTGTTATGTCTATCCGCATAACACTCTTCAGCTGTAGTATACCCGTATTTGTCTTTTAGGTCGTTGTATATAAAATGATCAGCACAAAACTGACTCGAAGAAATAAAGTTATAATTGTATTCATCTCTTAGCATTTCGCAGACAGTGTCTTTGCCGTGTCTGCCGTGGCCAATGACTAATAATTTTAATTTGCTCATGCTTATAATATACTATATTAGAGTGCGAAAGTCAACATCTTATTCCAAAAAACCATAAATCGATTCTTGCGAACCAACGTCCTTTGTTTTTTCCAAAACCAATACGTAGCATACGATTATTTTTATCAAGTGCGATATAAGTCATATTTTATTTTAACAAATTATAATTATTTGTCAACCAATAGTAAAGCCGTAACCGTATCCGCCGGTTACTTGTGTAGAAACTTCCTTCTCAAGCTTTTCCATATCAGCAGTTGCTTCTGCTTTTAGCTGACTACCGTTAAGACTTGTACCGCCTTGTGGACCAGCAATAGTAGCAAACTTTTCTCTTGCTTCGCCTAGCATATACTTTGCCGCAGCAACAGAATAATCTTTGATCCATTGCTGTGCTTGATAGTCTGACAATAATTCTTCGTCTGGACGATAGTTATAGCACATAAGCAATAGTTTTTCTTGTGTTCTAGGACGCTGTAGTATTGTTAGTTTTTTAGTACTAGAGTTCCATTTAAATTCAATAAAGGAACCAAACATACGGCCAACAAGTTCTTGGTACTGAGTAAAGAAATTGTAGGTTGCTAAGCCGCCCATATTCGATCCGCTCATTAGGTATGTATTTGTGTATGCCATATTAAACGGCTCAAACATAGACCCGCCGTCGCCACCGCCGCTTCGTGAACCAATACTACGTCTAAAGATTTGACGAACTTCAATAATCTCGTTAGGTAGTATATACTCGTTTTGATCCTGCACTGTTGGCATGAAGTGATAGGCTTCTTCGACACTGTTGTCAGAACGTTGTCTAAACTTACTAAACGCTTTATTCAAAGCAGTTTCGTAATGAATAGGATCTAACTCAATGTCGATCATTCCGCCACCTAATAAGGTGTGAACGTAATCATATATCTCTTGTCTTGTAGTAGCAGCCATTAGTGTGTCTCCAATGTATTTATACAATAATAAATACAGTATAAAGGAGAGAGCCAATTCCTCGTCTATCATTATACAAACCTGAAAAAGGTCCTGACTACGAATTCTTAGACAAACAGATCTTTGAGATGTTTAGCGTCGGCGGTGTTGATATGCATCTGCATAAACTTTTAGGCACCGAGTTAACCGATGAGCAAGTAGCCAACGGTGAAACAGACCTTACGCCAACGTCTATTCAAGACATGTTGTTCTTGGAAAATCGTGACCGACGTTACGATAAAGATGTTTACACGATTCGTTGTGTATACAATGTTAGCGACTTAGATTTTGATCTAAGTCAGTTTGGCATGTTCCTTACTAACGACACTCTAATGTTAACTGTACACATTCGAAGTACAGTTAAAACTTTAGACAGAAAAATTATCAACGGTGATGTAATTGAATTGCCAGCGCTGCGTGATGAGTATGCGCTAAACGATTCTAATTATGCTCTTAAAAAATATTACGTTGTTGAAGACGTTACAAGAGCGTCGCAGGGTTTTACACAAACTTGGTACCCGCACTTGTACAGACTCAAGCTAAAAAGAATTACAGATAGTCAAGAATACAAAGATATTCTGTCAATTGAAAACGACGACTGTACTACAGTAGGCGACGGTAACTCTGTTTACGATACAGAAATTGTTATTAACAATGCTATTGTTGAAGAAGCAGAACTAAATGCTGCGCTTAGCGGTTACGATACTGCGCACTTCTTTACAGTACAAACAGACGATAGTGGTAATATTGAATTACTAGATTCGGATAACGACGGCATACTTGACGAAATGCGTCGTCCTGTAAAGTCTGGTTACAAAGGTTACTTACTTGGCGACGGTATTCCGCCTAACGGTACACCGTTTGGTACAGGCATATACTTTCCTACAAACGCAGAAGATGGCGACTATTGGTTAAGAACTGATTACATGCCTCAGCGTTTGTTTAGATTTACCACTGATCGTTGGGAAATGATGGAAGACAATGTAAGAGTTACGCTGTCTAACACTAACGATAAAAACACACAACTCGGCTCGTTTGTTAACAACACAAATACAGATGTTATTGCAGGTGACACAGTTGAAGAACGTCAGAGCCTAAGTAAAGCGCTTAGACCGCAAGCAGACTGAGAGATATAATGGCACAGCATTTTTACGATAATCAGATTAGAAGGTACTTGTTACAAGTTACTCGAATGTTAAGTAACTTTTATTGGGAGGACGGCGACGGTGCTTTAAAGCAGATTCCAGTAACGTACGGCGACCCTTCAAGGCAAGTAGCGGCACTTATAGCACAAAACAGCGAAGCTTCTATGCCAAGCGTGCCTCGAATCGCAGCATACATCACTGGCTTACAGATCGATAATAATCGTCGTGCTGACCCAATGTTTATTGACAAGCGACATATTAGAGAACGTCGATATGATAGCGCAGGTAACGAATATCTAGAAGCTGAAGGTAAGAATTATACAGTTGAGCGTCTTATGCCAACCCCGTACACTCTTACATTCAATGCTGATGTTTGGTCAAGTAACACAGATCAAAAACTACAAATACTAGAACAGTTGTTAATATTGTTTAATCCTAGTTTAGAAATTCAAACTACAGACAACTACTTAGATTGGACTAGTTTGACTACTGTTACACTAAACAATATCAACTGGTCAAGTAAATCTATTCCGCAAGGCACAGACGATCAGATTGATATTTCAACTTTAACTTTTGAAACTCCGATCTTTATCAATCCCCCTGCTAAGGTTAAGCGTCTTGGTGTTATTACAAATATTATCACAAGTATATTTACTGACGACACTGGTAGTATTGAAAAGGGTGTAACACGACCTGAAATTAATCAGTGGCAAGATAAAGCAGCACTGGGCATGGATTCTAAGACTGTTGTTAAGACAGACGGTGACGGTAATGTTATTGAAGAAGTTACAAACTCTGGTGCTACTATTGGTGTAGCTGATGCTGCGCTTGGTGTTAACTACCAAAGCACTAGTCTTGTTGTGTTAGATAATACTATTAGACTGAACCGAGGAGAAGGCCTGCCTACGGCATCCTGGGAAGGTTATATTACTGCGTTGCCGTTCCAATTTAAAGATTATGTAACTACAATAAAATTAAAAAGAGCAGATACGGGATATGAGATTTCGGGTACACTATCACTGAGCTCAAGCGATCCAACTGTGCTTGACGTTAACTTTGACTTGGATAGTTTTCCTAGTGATACTGTTATTTCGGGTCCGCACGGTGACAGAGCTACGATTGATCAAATTATCAATCCTCAAAACTTCGATGCTGTTACTGCTAGAGCAAGTAATATGCGAGTACTAACGCTAGGCTCGATTAACGGTAGTACTACAGCCGGCTACGATGGGCCTGATGCGTGGAAGGATCTTAGTGGTAACGATAGCTTAGTAGCAGACGCTGGTGATATTATCGAATGGGATGGTTCTAAATGGGTTGTGGTGTTTGATGCTAGCGAAGCAGAAAAGGACAGCACTTTAATTTATACCACAAATATTAATTCTAATGTTCAGTATAAATTTAATCCAGACGAAGGCGAATGGTTAAAAGCGTTTGATGGCGTGTATCCTCCAGGAACCTGGCGCTTAGACTACAACTAAAATATATATTAGTATGAGTATTAAGTGTAGTGGTGCTTTAATTTACGCTTTAGACACTAAAAGATTTTTATTTTTATTTCGTAAACAAAGTAAAAACAACAATGTATGGGGACTAGTAGGCGGCACTAACGAGTTAGCCGAAGCTCCCGGGCCAGCACTGTACCGTGAAATATACGAAGAAGTAGGCGATATTGATGTTGTTAAAACGTTTCCGTTAGAAACATTTGTTAGTACAGATAAAAAATTTAATTACTTTACGTATCTTTGTACTGTTAAACAAGAATTCATACCAAAGCTGAACGACGAACATTCTGGTTATGCTTGGTCAAGTTATAATGATTGGCCGCAGCCGTTACATCAAGGTATTGTAAAAACTCTACGTAGTAAAACAATTAGAAAAAAGTTACAAACAATTTTTTCTATTTTAAATTAAACAGTAACAAACTCAGCTAGTCGTGGCTTAATGATTTTCTCTTGTTCGAGCCATTCAATTGCTAACTGCTTCACTCGACTGTCGTTGGACTCTCGATAAAATGTACTGTCGCTTAGATGACTTAAATGGTCATATAAAAACTTTAGAGCATCTCGGTCTGTTAGTTTGTTTTGTTTAATGCTTTGTAATATGTTGTAAACAACCATATTCCCTGCATCTGTATCCATACCAAACGACATGGCGATCCTTACTTGTCAAAGTTATGTAAAACTGTAATAGGCTTACCTAAATCAGGTGCGCTAGTAAACTTAATATACCATCCGTCGGCGTATGGTGAATTTGGTCCTGTTAAGTTACCACTGGCACTTTGTTCTAGAGTGTAGTTAGTAGTAGCTAACTGAAAAACGTTTTCAACTAACACTAATACATTCTGTGCTGCTGCAGGTACAGGATAATCTGAGTCACCGCTTGCTAAAGGTCCAAACACAGTCTCAGTAGCATCGCCGTTACCTAAGCTCTGCTGAGTAATTGTAGTTGGTTCTTTAAAGCGCATCTTACGTAGTGCGCCATTCTGATAACATTCAAACTCATTTGAGTCAGTGTTGTATCGAATATGACCTTCGGTATAGCTAGTAGTAACATCAGCATCAGTGCCTTTTGGCACTAGCATCATATCTGTACTATCCATTACTACTTGTCCGTTTACATCGTAGATAACGCCCTTGCCGTTTACCGCAGCACGATTAGTATTTTGTTTCTTAACGTATCTCATTATGCTTCCATGTAGCTAACAATAGCCGATAGTGTAGTATTCGAAGCAGTAAAGCTTACTTTGTCACCTGCGTCAAGAATAACACGGCTAAAGTCCCAAACAAACGTGTCGGTGCCGTCTACTGGTATTGCATTTCCGATTCTGTTTACACTTGTACTCAAGCTGTCACCACTTGGTATAAAGTGTAGATCAAATGTTTCTTGAGTGCCCGAATTGTTACAAACACTAATGTTCAGTATTGCATACTTCTTGCCAGCTGGCACTGTAATTGCGTCAAGTTGTGCTACAGTTAGTTGGTTAGTTGCGATTGCCATTTTGTTTCCTTAAAACAACATTGCGAATAGCAATGCTTTATCTTTACTTATTAGTTCGCCAGTGCTACTATTGTCATTAATGAAATAAACACCAGTGCCGCCTACGTCTTCTGCTTTAGAGTATATCTTTGTACCATCTGCTGGTGCTGCTGGATCAGTAATTTCTGCTAAGCTTATTGGGTAAGCAGTAGTTATAGACCCAGTACCGTTTGCACTAAGTGCTAAATTTCCGTTTGTTGCTGTTGGGGCAATTTCGTTATCTTCAATTTTGACATCTTCGATTTCAGTACGGTCATCGTACATTAAAACACGAGTGTTTGAGTCAACTACAAATCGAATTAAACTCGGTGAGCTTGAAGTATCAAAATCCTCTGGGCGTACAAATGTATCGCCGTCAGTTAGTACCGACACGCCGCCAGCGGTTAGTCTATATGTAATTAAATCGTTTACTGCTTTGGCACTAGTTAGCGCATCGTCGTCAAGTACGTGGCCGCTGCCTGGATCGGTGATTATACCGCCGGAATAATTAAATACATTTTCTTCGTAGTTAGTAACACCTTCGACACTTACAATGCTGCTTACTGGCGTTAAGTTTAACTTACTGTCTGATCGTATGCTGTTAGTGCCTAACGGAAGAAAAGCACCGTTAGCGTCTTCTAACTTCCAACTTCCGGTTCCGCTTGCTCCGTTTGTATAAAATGCCAATTGATCATCAAACACAATTCTAGCATTATTGTAATCACCACGGTCAACTTCTAAGCCGGCTTTGTAATCTAATGACGCACTAATACCGTTACCAGTCTGCCCGTCATTAACAATGATAATATTATCATTAATAGTAACTACAGTTGATTCAATAGTAGTGCTTGTTCCTTGTACTTCTAAGTTACCACGTACTACTACTGTGCCTTGTAGTGAACTTTCGTCAGCAGTAGTGTCAAGAGTAATAGTTCCTGCTGAACCATTATCAACTATTACCTTGTAATTATCATCAGTGACTCTTAATACTCTTGACATTTACTTTCCTTAAATTGCAGTAAGTCTTAGGATAGATTCTGTTGAATCATCTTCAGCAGTCCAAGTGTAACGATTGTTATTGTAATCAACAGCAGTTCTGTTAAACAACTTTGCAATTGCTATTGCTTCGCCGCCTGTGTTGATACCTACTAGCTGACATTCGTTGTCAGCGTTTGGTGCAGAACCGTCAGAAGTAAGTCTACAAACTCTTTCGATTGTGTCACCGTCGTTTGAACACTTAAACTTATTTGTTCCACGCTGCGAAAGAATCTTACCTTCAATTAAGCTAGATCCATCGTGGAATCTTATCGGAATAGTAGGAGTAGCATCTACACCTGTTGCACCGAAATTTCTTTTGTTTACTGGACGTCCCATTTGTTTTCTCCTATGTTGACGTTCTAGGTCAATACGCTGCGGGTAACAGCATAAGTCTTAGACAATGTATTTATCAACATAAAAGAAAAGGTATACTAGCCGAAACTAGTATACCTAAGTACAAGACATTATGTAATAGTTTGTACTTTTAAACCAATTACTTTGTTTTTAGAGAGTTAGAAACCCATACCCAACCGGACAGAACGATTGCCGTTGCGCTAACGTAGGTCATCAGTCCACCGGGGAGGAAGACACCAAAGCCGCCCAAGTCAATGAACACAAAGTAACCAATGTCCACAAAGCCGCCAACTGCTGCCGTTGTCCAAATTGCTGTCATATTGCCACGCCAGATAAAGACACTGGCAACCGCAGTCCACAAGCCAGCAAAGCCCAAGTTCCAACCGTGTTGGTTGAGGATTGCATTAATGAGGGGGTGGTAGCTGTCAGCCAGCTCTGAAGGATCCACCTTGCCGCCGATGGCGGTAAACATGTCAACGCCAGAGAGCGAGATGATCATCACGCCAGCGAGGATATGAACGAGGCCCCAGATCATCCAGAGTGCGGATGCTACGTAAAGAGCCATTTTTTGTGTGTTTGTCATAGTTTTAGTCATTCCATATTCTGTATCGACGTTAGGAAAGGCCGCCGTTATTGCCTTATGTATATAATATAACATACTTAAAGTTTTTGTCAACCAAAAAAAAGTCAAAAAAATAGGACCCGTAGGCCCTATTTTCTTGTATTAAGCTAAACTTAGCTAAAGGATACGTTACCGTTAGTAATAGCAACCTTAGCTAGGTAGTCTGCTGCGTTACCCAAGGACGAAGCAGTGTTAGAAAGTTCAACATAACCGTAACGGGTTAGGAAGCTTACTACTGGCTCGAATGTGCTTGGGTCCAGTACTACACCGCTGGACATTAGCGGAATGTATGGACAGTAGAACGCTGCTGCGTCAGATTCGCTAGAACCTTTGTAACCAACTAGTACTGCTGCACTGTCGGATGCGTAGGTGTTCACGTAAACCTTCATAGCGTTGTTAAGAGTACCAACCATCTTAGTGTTAGTTGGTGCTTCGAAAGTACCTTCAGTTGTACGAGCGAACGCAGAAGTAGTTGCGGACTGAAGAATTGTAAGTGCTAGTGGACTTACAACTGCCCAGTTACCAGCGCCACGACGTGTACGCTGAGCAATTAGGTTGCTTGCTCTGTTGATCTGAACAGCAAGTGCTGCGTGCTCATCACCTACGAAAGTAGCGGTACCGGATACTGCTGCTTGGTCGTATGTTTCAACTGCTGTGCCAGCTAGAGTGTCTAGGCTGGATAGTACTTCTTGGTCGATTTCAGCTGTAATCTCTTGTGCCAAAGCAGCCATAATTTCTGCTTCAATGTCGATGCCATGCTGCGACTGTGCGTCTTGCGCACCTTCGAACGTCCAGCGAGCGGATAGCTTGCGGGACTTAGCTTCAACAGTCTGCTTCAAGATCTGAATGCTTAGACGGTTACCAGCAGAACCTTCAAGTGCTGCTGTGCTATCTGCTTTAGCAGTAGTAGCGTTACCGGAGTAAGCTTCAGCAATTTTGAACGGGCTAAGTGCTTCTTCACCAGCTACCGCACCAGCTGCGCCAGTACCAGCAGTGTCGCTGTAGCGAACACGTAGGGTATGAATCTGACCAACTGGACCAGTCATTGGCTGTACACCAACTAGTTCGTTAGCAATTACTGTTGGCATAACACGTCTGATTACAGGAAGAATCACACGGTTAAGGGTTGCAACGTTACCAGCAGATGTAGCGCCAGCTGTTGCACTCTCTGAAAGATACTTGCGAGTATTTTCAAGAGTTGCTTCCATTACGGACTTCTTGTTGCCTGCTAGGCCTTCAAGTAACGCCACTTTAGTGTCGTTCCAACGTCCTTCTAGTAGTTCTGACATTTTTGGTCTCTCCTTATTTTAAGCCTGCAAGACGCTTAAGGTCAACTACGTTGCCCTCCGCCTCTGCTGTAGAACTGTTATTAATTATCTTGTTGCCTGTTATTTCTGTGCCTTCGTTAATTTGTGCCTTTTTACTAGCTGCAGGCTTAGGAGTGTCCCCTTCGATTACCGCAGATAAGTATTTGTTAAACGCTGTCTCGAGCTTGTTAGTTTGAACGCTTTCTAGTAAATCGCTCATGATCTCTTTCTGCTTCACGTTAAGTGGAGCTAGAAGACCATCAACCTTGTCTTTACGTTCCATGCTCTCTTTCAGTAGCTTGATTTCAGTATTCTTGCTTTCTGAAAGCTGTTTGGCAACAGCAACCGCCTTCGCCGCCTCTTTAAGCTTTGCGTCTTTTTCGGACACAACGTTTAAGAGTCTTGCTGTTTCGGACTTTTTGTTTAAGTGACTTCCAACATATTCTTGCTGGTAGGATTCAAACAATCTACGTCCAAAATCATTTTCACGTGCAATTGTGATATCTTCTTTAAGTTGCGATAGTTCGCTCTTAAGTGATTCACTAACAACTTTGTTAACAAGTTGCGCACTGTTCTTAACGAAGTCTTTCTTTACTTCGTTAAATGCGTTTCTTGATTCACGCATTAGTTTAACCTTAGTTTCAGCTAAGTCTTTCTTGTCGCTGTAAAATTCTGAAATCTCTTTAGTAAGAGCTTCGATAACAAAATCTTCTAACTTTTCAAATTTAGCTGCTACTGATTTTTGATCTTCATGTAGTTCAGAAACTTCTGTGCCTAGCTGCTCCATTACAAAACCTTCAAGCTTATCAGCATTTTCACGCATAGCTACAGCATACTTTGCTTTAGCTTCCGCTAGTTGCTTACGATCTTCTTGGAATTCTGCAATTTCTTCAGCAAGCGACTCACCAAGCATAGTATCAATGGACTCAACCATTGTTTGCTTGTCGTGCTCGTATTTGCGTGCGAATTCTTCACGTAACTCAGCAGTTACCTGCATCTTGTTTTCGTGAAGCTTTTTGTCCCACGCTTCTTCGATGTCTGCACGGATTTCTTCCGATATTACATTACCTTCAAATAATGTTTTTAGTGCATCCAACATATTATTCTCCTGTTATTGGAGACCGTTGATTATATTAACCAACGATTCTTTTAGATATTTTTGTGCCTTTGTGTCGCGAACGACGTCTTTGCCTAGTTGTATTGCCTTATATCCGCCTTTGGTATTCATTAGGTGTTCGTAAATAGCACTTGGGTAAGCACTCGGAGCGCTTGGTTGTGCTACAATGTCAACAGTTACGATTTCAAAATCACTTACGTTACCGCTACCGTCTTCACTTACGTTACCAGAACCTCTGCTGGAAACACCCAACTTAACACCGCTTTCGAGCATAGTCTTAACTAGGTGGCCCATTGGTGTAGGCAAGATTTTCAACTTGCCTAACCCTTTTGCGTCTTCACACCACATGTTTTCGATCATGTGTGACACACGATCGAGGTTGATGTTAAGACCTTCAGGATGATCAACTTCACCGAGTACCGAATAGCCGCCTTTGATCTGTTCATTAATAGATGCGACAGCTTTTTGAATTTCATTCACAGGGTAAACACGTTGGTTAGCGTTCTTAACGCCACCTTCGATAAAAATTCCTTTCATGAACAAATCCTTGCCTTCATTAGTAGACTCGACAACTATCTTGGCCTCGTCAAATGTTAGGTTTTCTCTTAAGTTGATCATCCCGATTCCTTTACTTTGCTGGCTTTAAAAACTGCTTTGCTGTGCCTTCGCCTTCAGCTTTGCCGCTTTTCTTTTCAGCGCCGTGACCTTTTGCTACCTTGTTAAGTTTGCTAGCACCTTTGCCGCCCGGAACGTTTACGTTACCAGACTTTAGGTCACCTTTAACTTTACCACCAGTACCTTTAGTATCAGCAGTACCACCTCGGTTTAGGTTGCCTGCGCCGTTACCGCTTTTAAGTTCTGGAGACTTGCCGTTACCAGCTACTGGAGACTTACCGTCGCCGTTGTCACCGCCCGGAGCAAACTTGTTGTAAGTGTCGCCGCCAGTCTTTTGTGTGTACTCGTCAAGCTTCTTAAGGTAAGCCGACATCATTTCGGACTCGTTCTTAGGCTCGTCGTCTTCGTCTTCAGCTTCGTTAAAATCAAAAGATTCTTCAACGTCGTCTTCGTCGTCTGCTTCAACGTCAGATTCTAGATCGTCAGTCTCGTCGCCGCCTAAGTCTTCGTCTTCCATGTCCATTTCTGGACCTTCCATGTCGTCGTCTTTGCCTTCTTGATCAGCAAAAAGTTCGTCCATTTCAGCTTTTAAGCTATCAAGCATACCTTCAAGATCATCAACACGATCTTCTAGTTCGCCTTCGCCTTCGTCGCCCATGTCGTCGTCCATGTCATCCATGTCCATGTCGCCATCGTCCATGTCTGTATCCATTTCCATGTCCATTTCTGGACCTTCCATGTCGTCGTCGCCTTCTTCTAGGTCAAAGTCTTCTTCAATATCAAAGTCTTCTTCTAGATCAAAATCTTCGTCCATGTCTTCAGCATCGTCGTCTGCTTCGTCGTACATGTCATTTTCGAGTAGGCTTTCGTAAATGTTTCTAGACTTTTCTACTACGATCTCGTGGAAAAGATCTTTTGCGCCTTGAGTGTCTTCGTTAACTAGACGCTCAAGCATTTCTTCGAACTTATTGCGTTCCATTGTATATCCTTTCTAATACATAATTTATTTACAAACAAGAAAAGATACCTTCACCTAATAAAGGAATCTAATTTGTGAATGATTGTAAACTGTCTCTTTATTTACGTATATTACTAAAAAACCGATAGTTTTATGGCATTTATTGGTATATTTTATACTAAGATAGAGTAATCTTATTACAAAGCTATATTTTGTTGTTAAACAGCTCTATAAACACTTGCTTCTTCATTATTTTTAAATTATTCAATTTTGACAACTCCGGCGGCATAAAAGTATCGTGATCAACTACCCTTACATATTGTACTGTAGGATTTTGCTCAATTACAGTTTTAGTTTGTTTAAGCCAGTTACCGTAGTATGTTGCGCCGTCTGATGATTTTTTGTAATTGCTAGTATCAGAATAAATGTTATTAAATCTTCGTCCGTCTTGTAAACCTTTATAATCAAATCCTAAAATATAGATAACTTTAAAGCCTTTTTCTGTTGACATATGTAAGGCAGTAGGTCCACTACTCCAACCTTTACTTGGCTTAAAATAGTTTAAATTTTTTAAATTTTCATAAGCTTTGTTATAATTTGTCCATACTTGATTATGAACATTGTATCCTTCTCGATTAATTTCAAGGATCATTTTAACGTCAACAGCAATTAAATAATCAGGTGTATGCTGTCTATATAATCCGTTACAGCCAAATACTATGCCGTGATTATGTAATTTATCAATATCAATAGTACTGCGACTAGTGCCGTTACCTATGACAAAAGCAGTGCCGGCGCTAGTGCTCGGTGTTGGAGCTACGTATTCAAGTTTTTCTTTTTGTTCTCGAGCAATGCGTTTTGCTTCACGCTTTTGTTGCTTTTTTATCTGCTTCTCTTCTTTTGAAAGAGTCATAACAATTAGATACCGCCGGCCTCGGCTGGTGCTTTATACTGAGCTTGGATCTTGCCAAGCTCTAATTGCTTTTGCTGATCATGGAACTCACTGGCTTTGCGAATCTTGCTGATGTCTTTAAGACGCAGACGGGTTACCCGAGTGTCGTCGGCTTTTACAGTAGAAGCGTCGTCTCCTATATCATAGGACACGTCTTCTTTGTCTTCCATAGTTTCGTCAAAGTAAAAAAATTCTCTAAGCAACATACTATTATTTAGTCCTAAATTGTTATTCTGTTGGTGGGGCTTGCGCTCCGGTATCAGGCGGTGCTGTTGTAGTATCCGGCATATCACCTTCGCCTGCTAGGTCTATAGCAGCATCATCTGGTAGTTCTGCGTCCATTCCGCCTAGGTCTGCGCCCATGCCAGCACTGCTAATTCCGCCCATTCTCATTTCAGCACTAGCGTCCATTGCTGGATTTTCTTCGTCAGCGTTGTTTTCTTCTTGCCACATCAGTTCGTTCTCAGCAATCTCTTCTTTGGTCAATCCTAAGAAGCGTTCAAGAGCAAAGCGGTTTGATATGTAAGGCAGCGCTGCCATTTGACCGAACGTTGGTACTCTAGCGTTGTCAAGCTCTGCTTGTCTGTAGCTAGCAAAGTTTTGCGGCTTAACAAAGGATAAGTCAAACATCTCAGTATCAATGTTTACGCCTTTGGTAATCAAGTAGCGCTTGAATTCTTTGTTAAAGGTGTCAATAAGCAAGCCTTGTAGTCTCTCGCAGTAGGTATTAAAGCGTAGCTCCTGAATGTAAGCAGTACCTACTCTACCGTCTTGGAAGTTAGCAGCGCCGTCATCTGCGCCAGTTGGCAAGTAGCTTGAAGGAATACGCAAGCCACGTACAAGTTTGTTAGTAAAGTAACGTAAGTCGTCAATCTCGCCAAGGTTAGTACCGCCTGGCAGTGTTTCAACTTTAGAACCACGTCCTTCTGCTGTTTGCGGAAAGAAGTAGTCCTCGTTAATGCTAAGTGGGTTGTAACTGGAATCAATTACGTTTGCTCCGCCGCCTGTAGCACTTGGAATACGACGTTGGTGTATTTCAGTTTTCACTCTCTCTACAAAACTCATAGCAAGGTGACTTGGCATATTACCTACGTCAACATAGAATACTCGCCTTTCAGGCGCACGCTGTACACGATAGATAATAATCGCATCTTCGAGCAATTCTTTCTGCTTGTATACTTTGAATACAGTTTCAAGTAGTGCGTTACCAAAAGGATAGTTGTTATCCAACCCTTCACTAAGGCTTAGGTGTAATACGTGTTCTGCGTCAACGCCAAGCTCGTTTTGATCTTTAAAGAATCTACTGCCTGTTTGTGCTGCTGGTGTTCCTACTACGCCGCGGGTGCCGCCTGTTAAGTAACCAGTGCCGCCTGCGCTTTGGATATTACCGCCTGTCTGATGGGGAGTAGTAGCAACCATTTCTTTAAAGTTAAAGTTGATATTTTTAATTCTATATTCTTCAGGCTCTTTACCTCGGCTTTCGTTTACAATAATACTAGAAACGTTAGCTGGGTCTACGTGAAAGAGTTTTTGTGTCTCAGGATCGCGAATAAAAATTTCATCGCCGTATTTAAAAGTATTTCTAAAGATTCTAAACATACGAGTGTCAAACTGGTTTAGCTTACACCATTGACGTAGATACTGTGTTAAAATTTGTATTTCAGAATTAGTTGCTGGCTTAGCAAAATCAAAATCAAAGTGGTTACCTTGATGATTTCGTTGTGTACAAAATTCAGCAAGGATATCAAGAGCAGCGTTTACTTCGCTATCCATGTCCATGGTGTTGTACTGTCCGTAACGTTCAGTACGGTTCGGGGAACCAGTATAGACATCAGGAAGGTAGCTGCTGTAGTTAGCACTTGCTGGTCCGGCGCTACTGTTGCCAGAGCCTCCGCTTATGGGACTTACTTGTCCGTCGTATGGTTGAAAATATTTACGCCAACTCATTTGTTATTACTCCACCCTATTCTTCCTGGGATAAATCCTTTAGGTTCTGTCCCAGGAATAACCATTATTGATTTTGTTCCGTTGTTAAACCATCTTTGTTTACTTTTAGTTAGACCTATTTTTTCGTATCGATTGTCTCTAGGTCTTCCTAAGTTTGCTTGTCTAATTTTTTCTGCGTGTTCAGCAGTCTTAGGTTTTTTATAATTTTCTTTATGTTTTTCTGTTCTAACTTTTCCAGAATTTGCTTCGGAAATTTTCTGCTTTGTTTCGTCTGAATGATTCCATCCTGCATAACCACCGCGAGAAATCTTTTTATTTTCTAAAATTCCGCCATCTATTTTTCTTTTGTATTTCTTAATTAAAGAAACTTCAAATTTATATGCTTCATCTTCTGTTAAGTTATCGTTAACAACTTTTCTAAATTCAGGTGCCGGGACGCTTACATACGGAGCGTGGCTCTCATTTATTCTATTTTTTGATCCTTTACCAATATAAAACGGCGAACCGTCTTCTCTTACGTATTGGTAAACATAAAACTTGTTCCAAGACATGTTGTTTTTTTCTCGCTATGATGTTATATTTATATTAATTGTAACACTCATGAGAAATAGTATAAGTAAAATACAAAGCAGCATACTCGGATACTAGTGTTTTTTGATCAGTAAAAACACCGATATAAAACAATACAAAAGCTAATTAAGACTAAAAAGAAAGTAAATCTAATGATTGTAAAGACGCTTAAATTAAACTCAGGTGAAGAAATTTTGGCAGAAGTGTTAAAAGAAGACGATGACACTGTTGCTGTTATTCGTCCTGTGACTTTGTCCGACAGTGTCGACGGTGACGTGTCTCTTGTGCCTTGGTTGTTTTCGGTCAATCTAAACAAAGAGCTAGTGCTAGACAAGGCAAAAGTGTTTTTGATTAGCGACGCTGCTTCTAATTTTGTTAAGTCATACAACCAGTATAAACAAACACTCACTGAGTATCTAAACACAATAGACGGTGATACTACGTTTGATTCTGATCTTGAGCTAAGTGACGATGTTGAAATAGAACAAGACGAAGACTCACCGCCGACTTTTCACTAGGTTATTCTTTGTTCCATTCCTTGGAATGTTGCGTTCTTATCAATAGCTCTTGCGGTCATAGCGCCAGCTGTGCCGGTAACACTAATAAGCTGAGTTAGTTGAGCGTTCACCGTGTCTAATTTTTTATTTTGTTCTTCAAGTACCGAGGGTACTAACGCAGACTGCTGGTCATCGGCTGGAGCAGCAGCGGGTGTATTTGCGCCGCCGTCGAATGGATTTAACGACTTAATCGCACCACCTATGATAGCTCCTTGACCTATAAGTCCCGGGCTAGTTTGTTCGAGTGTTGTTCCACTAGCATTGTATTCGTCAACGGTTGCTGTTTGGCGGTTTTTATTGCGATCATCTAACAAAGGCTGTACTTCCTTTAATAGTTTAGTAGCTTCACCTACTTGCAGGCTTCCGGCTGATATTGCTTCAAATTCTACAACTATTTTCTCCAGTGTGGCGTATAGTGCTTTCTCTTCGTCGGACGCTGTGCCGCCATCTATTTTTCCTTCTATCTCAACCATAGCAGCTTCGATAGCAACTTGATTAGCTGTCATTTGTAGATCTGACAGGTTGCCTTTGAATATATTTTGGAATGACTCTAAAAATGTTGCGGTTGTATCGCCTAAAGCTGCTGCTACGTTAGCAGCTTTTTCTACTGTGCCATCTGACCCTGCTAGCATATTAATAGATTTTAGTAGTTGTGTTGACATGTCAGCTTGGGAGCTTTCAAGCCCTGCTAACGCCGATAACACTGAGTCATCTAGTCTTACTTTAATTTGTTGTTGAGCTGCTGCTTGCTGGCCTCCAACAAAATTTGGGTCGCTTGCTATGCCTAACATAGTTGCTCTTTGTCGATCGAGATCTTTCTGTAAGAATCCGAATTCTGCACCTAGGTACGGAGCAAATCTTCCTAGTTCCTGCATTACTCCTTGCGACTCTTGAGCATACACTACTTGTAATTCTGCCGAAAGCCTTTTAACTGCTGCTTCGTCACCTCGAGCAGTAGCATCATTAAGTTCGCCCAACAACGCAGTAGTCATCGGCTTTAGCGCTGCTTCGATTTCGTTTCCTGGGGTCGGCAATCCTACTCCGCTAATAAAACCTTCAGCTAGGTCACTAGCTCCGATAGCAGCAACAGTATTACTAAACCCAACAAGTGCTTGTGTCATCTTTGGGTTAGTAATTAGGTCCATCTGTCTAGCTAATGCACCTGGTGTTTTCATTATTTGTTCAGTGGCAGCTATCTGTGCTTCGACACTCATACCGGTTGTTTGAGCAAGCATGTTTTGGCGTCTGATGTTTTCTTCAAGTGCTTCGGACATGCCGTTGATGTTGCCTTGCATCGCCGGTCCGTATAAACCAGCAAAGGTTGATGAATAGTTTGCTAACTTGTCAAGCTCGATTCCCAGCGCTCTAAATTCTTCAACCCCAAATTCGTCCTCGCCTGCTTTGTTAATTTTATCTCTTAGCTGAACCAATTGGTCTATTGCGTCATTGCCGAGTAGGCCAGTAGCACGTAATTCGTCCATTTGGTTAGTAGCAAAGTCTGCTAATTGGTCTTGAGTTAAATTTAATACAGCAGCAGTATCGCCAATAGCTTGTATTGATTCTATAATTACACCTGCACGTGCCATCGAATCAGATGCTTCGAGGCTCCTAGCAGCTTCAGTAAACGGAATTGCTAGATCACTTTTAATGTTTAGAACATCACGCATACCGGTGCCGATATCACCGCTTCGGTTCTGGGCAGCACTAGCTGCTTTTCGAGCAACGGCATCGAGCGTACCAAAGGCTTTGCTTGCAATGCCTTTAGCGTCATCAAGCCCGTCGGCGAATCCTTTAACCGAGTCAGTTGCGTCGTTGTAAGTACCCGACTGACCCTGACTGTTAGTTTTTACTATTGCAGCAGCTATTGCCTCTGATAGTTGGTCTAGTGTAAAGTCCATTTTATTAGTCTACCTAATCTGTATGGTTAAATATAGTATACTTATTTAGTGGAATAAATTATGAGCTTTTTAGACGAATATAAACGACAGCCTAAGCTATTTGTAGACATACCGTCGAGCGGGACGTTCTACGACCACACGGTTTTTGAAGATAGTCAATTTGTTCAGATCCCAATATACGCAATGACCGCAGCTGATGATATCATGGCTAAAACTCCCGATGCTCTGTTTTCTGGCAAAGCTGTTGCGTCGGTTTTAGAAAGTTGTGTGCCACTACTTAAAGACCCTTGGCAATTAATTAAAACTGATTTAGAATATCTGTTAACTGCTATTCGAATAGCTTCAACGGGCTCTAAGACAGATATGAAAGCAACTTGTAATGTATGTAATACTGAAAATGCTGTCGAAATAGATCTTCAAAACGTGTTAGCTCATTATGATAATTTTAATCCAGCAGCCTCTTTTAAATTTAAAGATTTAACAATTAACCTGCGTCCGATTACATTTAAGCAACTGTCTGATCTTGGAATTGAACTGTATCAAAAACAAAGAACACTATTTCAGTTACAAGCAGCTGACATGGATCAAGACGAAAAAAACAAACAAGCGGCTGCGGTTGCTAACGATGTATTAACACTTACAACTCGAGCGTTAACTAAGTACATTATAAGTATTTCAAAAGACGACAAAGCTGAAACAGACAGCAACATAATTAGTAATTTTATTGAAGAAAACGATAGTGAAATTTCTAAAATGTTTACTACTGAAATAACAAAGTTTATAACCCTAGCAAGCTATCCGGAACTAAAAATTCAGTGCGCAGGCGAAATTAACGACGAGCGATGCACTAATACTTATAGTGTTGAATACAACAGTGATTTCTCAAGTTTTTTCGTAAGAAACTAATTCACCTCTCGGGGTCTGAGATTGAAGAATTAATTGAATCTTACGAAAATGAAATTAAAGAAATAAAATATCACTTGTATAAAACCGGCTGGTTCATGCGAGGTTTTGTAACATATAACGATCTTATGTATGTTGTTAGTCATGAAGACATACAAATAATGCAAGACATTATTAAAGAAAATTTAGAAACTACTAAAGAAAGCGGAATGCCGTTTTTCTAAACAACACCCGACTGTTGAATAGCTTGGAGTCTAATTTTTTCTTCAGCTCGTTGATTAGCTCTTTCTGAACGCTTTAAAACTTTCATAAGCTTTCTAAAATTTGCTGGGTCATTAGCTTTTAGATCTGCCTTAGCATCACTAATAATACCTGCGAACACTTTGCTAATTTGTTCAATACGTTTACTATCTTCAGGCGTGTTGGTGTTTTCTAAAATTATATCTTCAGAAAACTTTTCTTCCCATCGATCCATTTGTGCGTCTGCGCTACACATCAATTTTATAGCGCTGTTAGAAGCAAGCCCTAGCATAAGTTTGCTAGTTAGCCAATCACTAAAAGGTTTACCCCAAGCAGGCAATGTTTGAGCTAACTTGTTAGCAAAATAAGCACCGGCGCTAGTAACAAGAACAGCAGCAACAGCAATAAGAACACCAGCAACGCCGCCGGCTGGTGATATAGCTCTAATCATTTTAGCCATAGCTCTTGCTACAGTCATTTGTGTTGCAACAGCGCCAACTACTCCCGGTAAGAATCCATAGACTCTTCTTGATAACTCAGCAGCTAAACTGTCGCCGTCTGGTCGTCGTAAAAAAGGATCAAGCACTGGATCTTCAGCAGCTTGATAGCTTGAGCCTTGATCGCATGGACTTTTTACACCGTCTGACCTAGTAGAAGAACCAGTTATGTAGTTGTAATATTCAGTAGCCCATCCGGCAAATTCAGCAGCACCAATAAACATACCTATTTTAAACATACCGCCTATTAATGGAATCTTTGGAATAAAAGCAGATACTTTTTTAACTTTGCTGTTGTTAGGAAGTTTTTTTACTTTTTTACCTAAATTGCTAGCATCGGTTTTAGAAGGCTTTTGATCTGAATCAACACGCAAGCCCGGTCGATTGAGTGATTTTGTCAAAGCATCGTCGAGGTCGTCTTCTCTAATGTTTAATTCGCCGAGTCTCATAGGTTTATGCCTTTGCTAACAATTGTTTTGCGTCTGCTTTTGCTTTAGTAAACGCCTGTTTGAATTCTGACATCTTAGCTGGATCGTCCTGCAGTTCTGCTTGAATATCTTTAAGGATATCTTTAAATACGGTGTCAACTGACATAGCAGCAAAGTCGTCGATGTTAGCAAACTGCTCACTGCTAGTGTCTTCTTCGTCTCTAGGATCATCGCCTTGGGCTGCTTCGTACACTGCGTTAGAACAAGCGTCGATAACAACTTGATCCATAATAAATTGAGCTACTAGTTTCGAAGCATCTGGTCCCCATTGATCGTATTGTTTTAGCAGGCGAGTAATAACTATAGAAGCTAACCAGCCTACACCAGCACTAATCAAGCCGTAAATGATCATCGCCGGTAGACCTGGTCCTGCTACAGGGGACGAAGCAGCTATAGCTAATCCGATTCCTCGTATGAGTAAAGATGATGTAGCTGCGGCAGTTAGTAATGTTGGCAAAGCGTCGTAAATTAAATCAACTAATCTCGGTGTAAAGGCCTTTACGTTATGACTCATCAAGTCTGCCACGCCGTTGCCTTTGTAGTCAAGCTTAAAGATAGCAGCTTCGTTATCAATATAGTAATCAACAAATGGATCATCAAAGCCGTCGTAGTTTGGATTTTTGCACGGAGTAATATAAGGAGGTTGCGAAGATAACACTGCGCCGCCTTGGGTATAAGCAATCCAATCAGACATAATCCTAACTGCGCCGCCGCCAACGAGCACTATGCCTAACATGGGGCCAATTATCGGAAGCCTGTTTAGTTTCTGAACCAGTTTTGCTCCTTCTGCCTTTGGACGTTTACCGTCGTAATTTGGATTTGGTACACGGCTGGCAGGTCGACGAGCCGCTTGGCTATCATCTGGAGAACCTAGCTTAGGTCCGGAACCAGCAGGTCGACGAGCCACTTGTCCGTCAGTCGGAGCACTTAACTTAGGTCCAGGACGTTTGCCGCTAATAACCGGTCGATCACTAGGACTAACTGCTGGGGTAGCTGGTTTTGTTCTACCACTCGGTGCTGGCTGTACTTTAGGTGTATCAGCAGGCGCAGTAACTCTTGACGAACCGGCTTTGGGTTTCTTCTTCTTCTTTTTTGGTTTTTCTTCTTCGCCGTCTTCATCTTCGAGGCCAAAACCAAAGAAATTCGGATCGTCGTCTTCAGTTACATATAAATTGTCAAAGTCATCTCGAGCTGTTAACTTAGTGTTAGTTTTAATTTCACTACCGATGCTTACAAAATCAGATTTTCTCATGAGTATTCCTTAAATACCTATTTAATGTATTTATGTCTCAACTTCGTTGATCCATGTTATCGTTTGTCTTGCTCAGCTATCGCTATCGCAAACAAACTCAACATCTTACTTCGTAAGTACTAGAGTTTCTAAGAGTAGTTAAGTGTTAAGTACTTTTTTTAACAGTTACTAGAAGAGATATTTCTGTAGATTAATCTGCTCAGACGGAACCTGTTTAGGGTTCCGTCATAAAGAAAAATTTTGTTTTTCTGTGAGTATCACCACCCGTGACATGGAAATAGGTGTTTAAAATTTATACACACGTTCAACGGGCTCTGACCTTTCCCTTACCTACGTCGACATCACGTAACAGTGTTACGTTACCTGTACTCTCGTTCCTACGTGTACAGTTTTTATGAACATAGTGTGTTTGTGATCAACAGCATTGACCTATATCAACTTACCGCCTCTGGGCGTTGGCTCAATATGTTACGTGTCTAGGTCTCTATCCCTAGCTTTTCCACAGCGGCTCTTTTATTTCCGGCCCGCCAACCTTATGTGCTGTATAGTTGCCTAAAGTTTAGTTTTACCATTTTCATTGCCTAAGTACTCCTTTAATATTTTAGAACCACCAATGCGTACATTAATAATACCATTGTAATAGTCGTCTGATTCTAAAACTCGCCTTTCGAATTGCTCACGTGCTTCAAGATAACTTGCTATGCCTCTACTTGGGCATATGTGTAGTATCTCTCTTGTAAACTTTTCCTTGCCTATATCTTCAATGTCTCTAAGCAGATTGTCCGAAGATCCCCAATAGTCTCTCCATTCACTTTCTACTGTAGTGCGCCTTTTTCTTTTCTTACCTTTAAGTGGTGGCCTTGTTTTTGTTGCCTTAGCGTTTTTCTTGCCTATATACTTTCTACCATTTAATGTATTAGTGATTAGGTAAACAAAACCTTCACACTCAACTGGTAGAGTATCAACTTTTTTGCCTTGGTAAGTCCACTCCATACTGTATGTATGCTAGGACTTAGCTGGTGCCTTTATTCTTGGGTTTTGTTTTTCGTTTTTGATAAAATTCAGTTTGTATTTCTTTTTGCCTTTTGCGTGCCAGTTTGATTATGTTTCGTAAGTGCCTTCTGCCTGCCAAGTGCGTTCTCACGCTGTGCCTTTTATTAAAATCTGTGTGTGCCTGATAATATCTTAAGTATTCTTCGACGAGCTTTTCGTGAGTGCTTTCGTCATCGAAGTTGTTTTCGTCGTCACTCATTAGTCAACTACATCCAAGTCTGTTGCGTAAGAAGTAAAACCTGATTCTTTAATTACTCTAAGTACATGATTCACTCTTCCTACTAGCTCTTCTTTGTGCGAGATAAGGAAAACATTCTTGCGACCTTCGCGACCCATATGCTTGATAACACCAAGTGCGTGCTCAACACCAGCAGAATCCATGCCACTGTCAATCAGTTCGTCAATGAACAGTAGGTTAATGTTCTGATATAGGTTTTCCCATACGTCACGGAACGCAAAACTAAGGCCGAGGATAAGTCTGTTACGCTCGCCTCGACTCAAATTGTCAAAGTCAAGGTCTTGGCCAAGCTGGGTAATCTCAACGCTTAGGTCATTTTGGAATGCTACTTGGTGCGGAAGGCCAAGTCTAGAAAGATAAGAAGTAAGTCTGTTGTTTAGGTAGCTCAAGTTCTGATCAATAATCTTCTTACGAATGAAACTATCCTTGTTTGTAAGCAGTTTCAACAAGAACTCTTGGTGCTCTTGATAATGCGTAAGCTCGTTTACTGACTCCCAGTTGATTTCTTGAAGTGCTGAAGCAGACAATTCATCGATTTGACTTTGGTAAGGATCTTGTTCTTGCTCTTTTGTGTCGAGACTGTGCTTGAGCCCGTCGATATTCTGTCTATGCTCGTATGCTTCCTTCATAGATTCGTAAAAAACTGCAGGCTTAGCATCGATATCACCGATTATTTTAATGTTTTCGAGGGTTTTCTCGGCTTTTTCTGTTACTTCTTGTAAATAGGCCTGGTTTTCTTCAAGCTCTTTGGTCTTTGTACTAACGATCTCTTGCTTCTTGTCTTCGTGGAGTGGTTGATCACATGTATAGCACTTAGCATCTTCTAGTCCGTCAAGGTCATTGTTGATTTTATCAACACTTTTCTGTGCTCTTGATTGAGCAGCTTCGGAAGATGCTAGGTCTTTCTGTAAATTTTCAAGCTCTGTGCTGATCTTTTGCCAGTTTTGAAGCTTTTCGTGGTTTTCAATCTCAGAATCAATGTCAAGTTTGCTTAATTCTTGGATTGCTCCTTCAAGTTTGCTGATATCAGTACGCTTTTTAGCTTGCCATGCCTTCTGAGTGCGACCTAAACTGGTAATTGTATCTTCAATACGTTCGTTTGCTGACTGAACAGCGTTGATACGATTAGTTTCAGTGTCAATAGCAGCCTTAGTGTTGCGAATCTCTTCTTTTAGTGTCTCGGCCTTCTCTGAAAGGATAGTAATACCAAGCAACTGCTCGATAATAGCACGTTGATCGTTGGTTCGCATTGCTAAGAACGGTTCTGAGTAGGTGTTAAGTGCTACAATATGCTTAAACATATCATGACTCATGCCTAATAGGGTGTTAATAGTCTCTTGTGTCTTACGACTGTCGCCTTGAGACTCGTCAGTCATCTCTTGCTCTTGGTCATTTACATAAAATTTTGTAAACGTAGGCGATCTGCCACGCTCAATGCGATACTGAACGTTGTTTTTCTCGAAATTCAACGTTACTAACATATGTTTGCCATTTGTTTTGTTAATAAGGTTGTTTCGTTTGATGTTAGTTAGTGCTTGGCCGTAGAGGGCGTAGGACAATCCGTTAATGATTGTCGTTTTGCCGGTCCCGTTTCGTGAGCCTGAGTCGTCACCTCCTTGATCTAAGTTTTCACCAAGCACTAGGGTGAGCTGTTCTTGATCAAACCGAACTGCCTGGG
>Ga0206126_10001451_pt1 | contig 28454 bp, 30 predicted proteins | sample Helgoland_Spring_5_FD_148621 | JGI IMG/M metagenome (GOLD analysis project Ga0206126, IMG submission 148621) | Pelagic subsurface seawater microbial communities from Kabeltonne, Helgoland, North Sea - Helgoland_Spring_Bloom_20160412_1 | ecosystem: Environmental > Aquatic > Marine > Epipelagic ...
GAAAGTAGATGTAAATGATAAACTTAAAAATACAACAGATGAATCCATCATCTATGGACTTAATAATATTGGGATGTATCATGCAAAAAGACCTTTGATAAAATCAAAGGATCAGATTTTAATACTCAATGCAAGTACACTCTATTATTACCACAACAGACTAGAGGGATATGGCCTTGAAAAATACATATAAGGTAACCGTCGGTGTCATTGGTACTGGTAATTTTGGTACCGCATTAGCGAATCTACTCGCTGAAAAATGTCATCGAGTGCTGCTCTATGCAAGAAGCGAGCAAAAAGCTTTGCAACTCAATCAAACCAGAAAAAATGGCTACCATGAACTTGCAGATAATGTAGAAATTATTACCGATGTCTCATTTCTTACAGAGAAATGTAACTTGATTTTTCCAATTGTTCCCTCCATCAATTTTAGGGAAATGATGAAGAACTTATCCCCTTATCTGAAACCTTATCATGTCTTAATTCATGGTACGAAAGGATTTGACTTTAACAAGTCAAATAAAAGCAGTAATCCTCTCAAGGAATCAATAATTGAAATTTTCACGATGAGTGAAGTCATCAGACAAGAATCTTCGGTAGTAAGAATAGGGTGTATTGCAGGTCCCAATTTATCTAAAGAAATTGCCTCTAAAATGCCTGCAGCCTCGGTGATCGCAAGTGAATTTGATGAAGTCATTAACTTGGGTCAAAAATATCTAAAAAATGATCGGTTTTTAGTTTTTGGAAGCAATGATTTGATCAGTACTGAGCTTTGTGGAATTTTAAAAAACATCATTGCTGTAGGTGCTGGGACTATTGAAGGCATGAAATTAGGCGAAAATGCCAAAGCCTTGTTTATCACGAGAGGTATGGTGGAAATGGTAGAAATTGCTAAAGCGATGGGTGGACAAGTTGAGCCCTTTTTAGGCCTTGCAGGTATTGGTGATTTGATTGCTACATGCTCAAGTAGCCTCAGTAGAAATTACACGGTAGGTGTTCGCCTAGCTACTGGAGAAAAACTAAGTGAAATCATTCACTCCATACGTGAAGTAGCCGAAGGAATCAAAACCATTGACATCATCCATGAATGGTCAATAAATAATCCCATACGCATTCCAATTACCGAAACTCTCTACAAAATAATTCATGAAGAAATTACAGTGGAAGAAGCGCATACTTACATGATGAAATTCCCTTTCACCTCTGAAATTAAATTTTTAAACTAATCTTTTATTTCAATAAATTCATCGCCCTGATTCTCTGCAATACGGTAGGATGTGAATAGTTAATAAAGACATTAGCCGGATGAGGGGTTAAATTAGATAAATGATCACCACTCATTTTTTTCAACCCATCGATCAAAGGTTGTGCGGCAAAATATGTTGCAGCATAAGCGTCGGCCTCATATTCATGTTTACGGCTGGTCAAATTCATGATAATCCCTAGTATTCTAGATACTGGACTATATAAAATACCAAAAGCGAGCATATTGAGATGAATAGCTGTTACTTCCCCCCCCATGGCAAAACTAACTTCCGTATTTAAAATCATTTTTGAGAGTAAAAAAAGCATTAATCCAGTCTGAACAATAGACATGAAAGTACCTATATAGATATGATTTTTTTTGTAGTGACCCACCTCATGGGCAAAGACCGCCGTAAGTTCATCAACACTGTGTTTGGCAATTAAGGTGTCGTAAAAAACTACTTTTTTCTTTCTTCCCAATCCTGAGAAAAAAGCATTGCCTTTGCTTGATCGTTTAGATCCGTCAATTACGAACACTTGCGTGAGAGGGAAGGATACTTTTTTTGCAAAGTCAGCAATAGATTTTTTTAATTCACCTTCTTCTAAAGGCACTAATTTATTGAATAACGGCAGCAACAAAGAAGTGTAAAGCATATTTAGAGCCAATAAAAAAACCGTGATTACAATCCAAAAATACCACCAAAAATCAGCCCCAATTAACTCAACCATCAAAACAAAAACAATAAGCAAACCGCCTCCCAATAAAACCGCCAAAAGATAGCCCTTTACTTTATCTGCGAAAAAAGTTTTTAACGTCATTTTATTAAATCCAAAGCGCGCTTCAATTACAAAATTCTGATAGAGTGAAAAGGGAATTCCCATCACATCCGAGATCACAAACAATACTCCGAAAAAAATCAAAGGGGTGACCGGTGCCAAAGGACTGAAACTACGCGCCCAATCATCCAAAAGTCCAAACCATCCCAACCCAATAGCAACTATCATTACGATCAAAGATAGCGCCCCTGAAATTTTGCCAAAGCGCCCGGTAGTATTTTGATAGTCTTGGGATTTTTGATATTTCTCATCATCATAGATCCCGTTCAATTCCTCTGGAATGGGTTTCTTAGAACTTTTTTCATTTAAAAAGCTTAATAATAAGTCTAAGAAAAAATCAAAGATTAAAATTCCTAAAACCAAGATAACTATTGTTTTTTCACTCATAAAAATACATTTCTAAAAAAAATCGAATCAACAAATGGCATTAATTTTTTCGTCCATGGCTAAAAAATAAACGGCACAGGACATTTTACATCACGCGACCCTCTAGGAGGTTTTTTTACATCTCTTAAATCAAATGAATAACTCATAGAGAGCTCATGTGCCCCACCACTACTAACCCCTAAGTTTGACAATGTAAAATCATAACTGTAGCCCACCAGAGTAGGTCCTATTTTAATACCAAATAACAGCACAATATCACTTGGTCCGATTCCAGAAAAATCTTCGCTCGGAAAACCACGATACCACAGACCCAACATGAGAGGCTCTAACATAAGGCTCATACCAACATCGAGTTGAGTAAAGTCTTGCTGATCTTTAAAATTAAAAGAAGGGGTCATACTTCTCTCTTTACCATCTTTTGAAGCCCACCTGGGATTGATTTGACTGAAATTAATTTTATAACCCCCATGCAGTGAAAACTTGATCCTCAAAGGACTCTCATCTCCTGAAATAGATTGATTAGGCTCAGTCAGATGATGAAAAGAGGTCCCCAACCAAGCTTGTTTATTAAAAAAAATACCTCCAAAAGCCAAATCCATAAATTCCACGCTCAATCCAGTATTAAAAGATTCAATAGTCTGCGCAGAAATCAAACCCGTATCATCAAATTGATCTCCAAAAGTCAATCGATCAAAGTTTATATCCTTCCAAACGTAGCCCACTTCTACCCCTGGCCTGAAGGTCCAGTTATAATTTAATCGAACTTGATAAGCATATTGAACGGCTACACTTCGAGCATAGAGTCCTGCTAGACCTTCTCTATCTGAATTTAAAATCAAGCCTAAACTACTGCTGACATCATCAAAATTATAATAGGAGTAAAAGGAATAGCTTTCAAAGTTAGCATTGATCGAAGGCCATTGATTACGATAGTTTATCCCTGCACTGCCTTGTTGATTGATCCCAACCAAAGCCGGATTCAAAAACATAGGATTTGAATAATATTGTGAGAACTGCGTATCCTGAGCGGTCAAAACATACAGATGAACTAAAAACAAGAAAAATAATAAACCTCTTGGACTCATTAAAGGATTAAAATAAATCAAAAGTTAAAAAACAATTACTCAAGCAGCAACTGTTGCAAAAGTAACTTATTGTATTATAACAAAAAATAATATGCCTTTTTATTAAAATATCCATGATTAGTTAAATATGTTTACTGTATTATAATATATAATAACAATATTGGTTGCCACTTTGTTACCGCAAGTAACAAATCGGTAGAAGATTTTTGAAATGTTTTATACCTGCTAAATAATTTTTTATAACTATCAAAAAAAGATAAAAAATGAAGCATGCTGACAAAAAATTAAATCTGTCTATCGTTCTATTTAAAGGAAGCCTCCACCAAGGAAAATCTAAAAAAAATGGGGAAATTATGAGATATTAAGAGGAGATTTTAGCCTATGATCACACCATGTTTAGAAATGTTGATGAGGTAAAAGATGACTACAATAGACTTGATATTCAAGAGTATCCTATGACTATTTTCAGACTTTTGATTATGCGGTGAACAAAAAGAAAATCGGACCTGCAACTAGGAAAAACTATCATACCCATATTAGACTTTATGGAAAGATATCTTTTAAAATAGTAATTGCATGATTCTAAGAAGAAAATAAGAGTACTAAAGGAAACGGTGGCAAGACAGAATAAGATAATTGACAAGCTAATTTCATAGATTTTTAAAACATAGTAGACTTTTAAAACAACCTAATGTCAATGAGATTGTTTTTATCTTTACAGAGTATTAGAAGGACTTATTAGGTAGGGATGAGAAAATAGTCAATGAAGTAAAAAAGTTCTAATTTCAAATGAAATGGTACTCTCTTGAGACAATAAACAAGCATTATGCAGGAGCTGATGTCGTAGAGATTGCGAAGAGGATGAGGGGTTAGATCGCTCGCAATCGGCAACAGATTATTACTCAGTTATAAAGATTTCTCTTCTTCTATAGAGAGAAGTACACTTAGGCATAACCGCAACCCATAATCCTATCAAATACTTAATAAAGTAATCCGCAGAAGCAGCCGAGGGGTCAATAGTCAGATAACCCACACTCTTAATGCTATAGAATTTTGATTCTAAAAACAGAAATATTAATTTTTTTGGATGCTAACCAAAAATATTAGAACAAGAATAATCTGCTATCCCTTTACAATTGGAGCCATTTATCTTTTTAGGGCAATTAATTTTTCCCCTTTTGAAACAAATTTTAATTTTACTTTATGGGAAAATGATAAGTTATTTAGATGGCTTGGTCTGTCTCTTTTTTTAATCATAATTGAGGAAGTTCAAATTAGAATAAACGCTAAAAACTAATTGAAAGTGAGCATTAATGTCTCTTCCCCTATATAGAGGAGTACACTTAGGCATGGCTGCAACCTTTACTTGAGGCGGTACCGAAAGTCGCTACTGTTTAATATTAGAAAAATAATAAATTGAGGTTATGAAAAATAAATCAATTACTTACATTTAATATTCCTTAATATTAATAGGCATTACACTTTGTATTTCTGGAACAAGGTGGCTGATGAGTTCAGAACCTTGGATATTAGATCAAGTTGCTGATGAAGAAAGATTACAAATGAATTTTAATTATCTTTTTATAATTGATGGTAACTCAACATTAAGTGCATATCTGACTCAGATATATCGCTTTTTGGGGCTTTATGTTCTGGGAATAGGATTTTTACTCCTTTCGTTTGCACCTAACAAATTTCTAGGAATATATATTGTTAGAAAGCAATTTTTAACCGTGCTTGGGATTTTGTTAGTTTCAAATTTAGTTTTAGCCTACATTTGGCAACCTTCATCACATTTTATCTATTTAATGTGGGGGGCAATCGCGTTGTACTGTTTAGTCTTTACAATCGTATAAGACTAATAGAATAACTATTTGTTATTGCCATGGGTGCCGTACTAGACACCATTGGTGAAAGACTGGCACCACCAAATAAATACGAATAGATTATAGTAATCACCTTTTAATTTTGATTGCAAAAGTTATAAATTGCCTTGTGGAGATTCTCCCTCCACCTTATACAACTTGGAATTAAAAAAAAAGAAAGATTTCAATGAATAAGGTTTACGATACCAAACTTCGTAAATTTCAAATTTGCCTTTACGGTCTTGGATTCCAACCCAGCTCTTAGATAAAATCGCAGTTTCTGAATTAGCTAAAAATTCAGATAAAGGCATACCGATATATGGTGCAGAGTATACAGGGTAAGAAGGCTTAAAAGGGTATAAAGGCTGATGGTAGAAGAAAGGTTGGCATGAACTTATCGATAAGATTAGGATAGTAGATAGTATAGCGACTTTCATGATACGAAGATAATATTTAAATATCATTCTCAGCAAGGAGCTTCAGAGTATCTACTAGGTTGTTGTTAATATCCATAAAGGTTATTTATTCACAACCTTGGGGTTATGTTGAGTTATCAATAATTATAAGTAATAGAAAGCCTATCAAATACCAGGGGGTGGGTAAGTAATCCAAAATCAAAATAGGTTTTTAATCAAATAGACTGACCTATTGGATATGACTACATATGATGGATTGGCTCGAAGGCCTGGTAATAGGAAAGAAATTTAGAATAAGTTTGTCTTAGCTGACAGAGATAAAGTGTTTGAGATTACTATAGAACGCTTTGAGTTTGTGGATGAAGCTATCCTATTCTTCTAATTATCTGTCAAGAAAAAATCGAGCATGCCGTTCGGGCTTTTTAACTACTTCTCACCCTCAAAAATTATTCCTCCCAACATAGTCTTTAACATCTTTGCGAAAGAGTATAAAACATTATCTATAGAGCTCATATAAACCGCAATTAAAGTATTCCCTTTTGATCTCAATGTATGATGAGATAATGATTCTGTTTGGAACTAATGACTAAATGGAATTTCAACTTTAATTTGATCCCATGCTAACTTTAAAAGAGCTTTATTTTTCTCAGTATTCTCAAATCTCATAGAAAATACCTCAATTATTTCAGGGCTCGGTACCACTTTCTGGATGATTCTAAGAGCATCCTCTTTAATATCATATTTGTAAGCTCCCCAAACATTTAAATGATTACTGAAAATTATTGTCCATTGATGTTCTTCTGGTATGGTATATAATGTATAAGTCCCTGCAGATAACGTATCTGCACCAAATATTAAATTTTGGTAAGCAGTAAATTCAGTAGCTTCATTAGCTCCAGTTCTCCAAACTTTTCCATAAGGAACCATCTCACCAAAAACTTCCCTATCATTTTTTTTAGGTCTTCCAAATATAATTCGAGCAACTATACTGTCCCCTGATAAATCTTTAAATGTTTTCTTATATGCAAAACCATCAGGATAATAAATCATGTCCATTGAACTTTTGTCAATACCATTAAATTCTTGATTTTTCTGTTCTTTATTTCCTTGTAAAGAACATGATGCTAAAAATATAAAAACCATTAATGGGGCAGTCTTGATGTATTTTTCCATAATTATCGTATATATGGGATTGTGTAAATATTAAAGCTAATCGTATAAGGGATTGTGTTAATGAATATTATTGGCTTAGATTATATTCAACAAACAAGATATGAAAAGTTTACGCCATTTGAAATTATCTTGGTTTGAAGGATTACTATTAAATAATTTAGCCCTCATCAAGTACAATAAAAATTTCTTTTTCGAGCTCATTTAAACTTTTCCTATATAAATCCAAAAACATTTTTTTGATACCCAGATACCTTCTTATCATTATTAGTTTGGCTTTAAATTTTTCATCATTTTGAATAGCTTCATCAAGGATTCCGAGATAAGCATCAAAATCGACATCCGAATCATCCGTTGCTAAGATAAATTTTGGATGATTTGTTGACAAAAAAGGCAAAAAGCTTTGTTTCAGCTGTTTTTCATATTCAACGGTCGTCTCAACATAGGAAAAAGAGGTATTATGAAGTCTGCTTAATATTTCCTTGATTTTTTCTGAATTCACATATCTTAAATCTCCCGAGTTTATTATTGAGTAGTATCTGTTCATTGGTGGATCAAAAACTCTATAGATTAAAAAGAAGGTCTCAATTCTATATTTACTTTGCGTTAAGCTGAAGATAGAATCAACATCCAAAACTCCATTTCGAGGATAGAGGAATTGGTCGAGTAGGCTTCTATCTTTCTGCCAAGTAGCTTCTCTCTCTTGACAATATTCTTTAATTTCATAAACCTCTCTTTGTAGACTAGATAATACATTAATACGTGCTTTTTCATCTTGAATGTCAATAGATTTTTCATTGAGCCAGAATGAAACAGTAATACTGAATACAATCACAATAAAATCTAATAAATACTTTGTAAAATGATTTTTTTTCACCGACTCGATATTAACGAGATTCGCATAGCTACAATCTACGAACAAGATATGAAATATTCACATAACTTGAAATCATATACGTTTGAACGGTTGGGGTTAATTAATATATTAAGCAAGTATGAGGAATACGAAACCCACCATATACCATGGGGTGGGTAATAAATCCCAAATCAAAATAGATTTTACTCCTTAATCAACCTAATCGAAAAGTGATCACTACTCCCATTTTCTAGCTTGATGATAATTATGCATGCGACTACAGAAAGTGGTAATTCAAATTAGAATATAAAAAAAATTATCGCTTAAAAGACTTGGAAGGATCCCAAGAAAAGGGAAATTGAATTTAAGAATATTTCTATATATATCGTAAGACAAGCATTGCTAGGTGAAGGGTATTTATGCTTTTACGGGGATATAGATATTGAACTTCAAATATATGATCACAATGCCTTTTATATTAGAAACAAGGATAAGATTGATAAGAATAAGAGTTGTAATGACCCCAAAAGACAAGAAATCAACGATGGACAAAAAAAGAAACTACCGCACGGTGAAGAGAGCGAAGTTTAATTTATGAACAGAATCATATTTCAAATTAAAGCCAAGTATGAAAGCGAATCAAAGCTTTTTATGATAACGAGGAACTTATTAGAAAATTCTTTTAATTTAGAATATAGATAATGGTGCTCCTGTACTATTTAGGAGGGCCATATCTCTTGTCATCCTTTTAAAATAATTCTATTTTTTTAAAATTTCTGTAAATTTTTATCTATTTAAGGTAAAAATATCCTGAGGTTTAAATAATATCTGTAGATAATATATATAGTTTGTAGAACTATGAGTCAATTCAACAGCAGTATTGATTTTAAGCAAAGTGGAGAATCAAAGCTTTTTAACCACTATTGCCAGTTCTTCGATGACTTTGTTGTTGAAGAATTTAGGAGAAAGCATGATGCTGATAAGTCATTTAAGGGACATATAGCATTGATGCTTGAAATTGAAGCATATGTTCAAAAGGCAATTAAGTACGACAAGAAAGCGGATTTCTACAATTTAGTCGATACACTGAAGAAGTTAGCTGAGAATGATGTTTAATTAACCTTCTTTTAATTACTCTGTCCCCTTTATAAATGCAATGATGTCATTGACCAAAATTAGAACAAAAGTAAGGGGCGTAAATATTGTAAAGCCATAATCCCAAGCATTTGGAGCCTCCTTCCAAAAAAAATTGTGAAGACCTAACGATGGTAACCCGATAAAGACTAAGGTGGTAGAAAAACTACTTAGGTACTTTCTAACTTTTGCCATGGGGCTAAACTAATAATTCTGATTAGTGATCCAAAAACTTATAACGTTGAGACTATGGGTTGCAGCTATCCTTATTTGTACTCCTCTATCTATCATGAGAGAAATTAAACAGTTATTTGCAATTAATACATACTTTTTAGAGCTTAAATTACCATATATAAGCATACCATGTCCAAAATCTCCCTTTCACTTTTTATACTCCTGCTTTTAACTAGTTGTACGACTTCAAAATTTGATTTTACTACAGCATATAAATTTAATACCACAAGGAAATACCCCAATTTAGGAGAGAAAAATCTAAAAGTTTTGGCTGCTCCAGAACAAGTGCTTCCAAATTGTCTATCGCAGAGTAAATCTAAAATTATTGAGACCACCTCTTTAAAATCAGTTGTTGTAGCATCAGAGGATTTTATTTATTCTAAGTTGAGTACTTACAAGGAATTAGATAATATATCTAGAAAAGACAAAAAACGAAACAAAAAACTAAATAAAAGAATAACCCAACGAAGTGATATAAAATTCGACATAAGCATACCAGAAAGTGGTCTTGTTATTACCTTATAAGAGAAAGAAGAAGCTCAGAAACTCCAGAAGAGCGTAAAAAGAGTTATTGGACCATCGCTAGTGCATTGACACTTTTTATACCAAGTGTTGGTTTAATAATATCTACAATATTGGCTTTTGTGGGGTATAAGCGAGGTAAACGAGTATCTAAAGCCCTGTTAATAATAAATGCAGTTGGATGGCTATTCTTTTACTTTTGATAATACTGATATCTGGTTTGTATAGTTAGTAAAAATGATACCTGAGTTGTGGCCATGTCCAAATGTACTTCGCTATAGTGACAAGACTATGGAGTTATTATGACGATTGACCGCTTTGCTCAAAGTTCCGATTGCTTTATTAGGTGATAAATTGGAGTTGAAAATCCACTTGGATTTTGTATTTATTACCAACCCCGTAGTATTTAGCTGATTTCGTATTACTCATACTTGCTCCATATGATAATTACCTCCGAGATTCTAAATAGATAATTTTTATGGATATTAAAATTGGATTATGACAGCAAACTAGAGAATACTCTCAAGCTCATTGCTGAGAACGATGTTTAAATCAATCCTCATCCGATCTTTTCTTTAATTTTTTTTTCTCTAAATCTTTTTTAATCTTTTCAAAGGCTATTTGAGATTGGATTAGTTTGTTTTGTCTCAGTACTTTATCCATTTTATGACCAAGGGCTCCAAAGTTTGTCCAGTAGACATAGAGCATGGCACATATCAATAAAATTATCAGTAGAGTAAAAACGGCATTGATATTATGTATGTACTTATGGTCGAAGATGACAAATGAACTCCAAACGACTACCATAAGTCCACCAACGAAAGTAATAATACCTGTTATTTTTATTTTCATAATTTCAATCTAAATCTTCATTCAATTTCCACTCTTCAAGGGCAAGGTAATTCCAGCCGTTAGTGAGAATGCTGTTCACTCTATCCTCATCAGATCTTTCACCGTATAGGAATTGAACATCTGTAATACCATTAATTCCATTTCTCTGCTATTGATTCTCTCAATGTTAAATAATTCCTAAAAACACTTAACTTACTATCCATTCTTAACTGCTTTCTTTTCAGTAAAGCCATCAAAGTGTCATCATCAAATATAATCCTTCTTAATTCTTTCAAGATTTTAATATTGTCATTTGTCACCAATCCCTTGTTAAAAAAACTTGGATAATTATAAATTAAATAAGATTCAATTTCTATCGCTGCTCTTTTATCACCTTCAATGTGTACATTAAGATATTCAGGGCTAAGTACATAAATTCGATAGAGTAATTCTTTTATTTCTATTCCTTCTAGCAAATTTATTTCTCCATCACTAACCAATGAAGAGTAAATTGCACTTGGGGGATTAAAATTCCTCCAAAAACAAATAGAATTATAATATCCAGCACCATCTAATCCTAAACTATGTAAACTATCTAAATTAACTTCTTTTTCAAGTAATGCATTTAAGAAATATAAATCCACCGAATACGCTTTCTCCCTAGATTGCAAATATGCATTTGCGTTGCTTAACTCATTTTTTAAATTAATTTTAATAAGCTTTTCTCTATTCTTTGTTTCGTTATCGATCCTTTTGTTTTCAAGAAAAAAAGAAATACTTATACTTAATACGATAACAACGAATTCAATGATATATTTCGAAATATTTTTGTTCATCTTGTCATTTTAGGCCACCATTCTTTCAATATATGTTTCAATAAATTTCATCAGTTTTTCTATCACTCTATGCTTAGTTTTAATTCTCTGAAGGAGAGATATGGGTTATCTTCATACAATGTATTTTCACCCCAAAGCCAAAGATCATAGTTTACCACAGAACTAAAAAAATCAATTTATTATTAGTTAGATTAATTTGTGATCCCACTTCCAACTGACAAAGGAACGATCTGACAGCTAGAATAATTATCATTGTTAATTAATTAAGACTTTGCCCCACATTCTTTTCTGAATTTAATATCATAAGTTAAGACACCATTATCTAATCCAGTTTCATCTATACCCGTTTGTAAAACATTTTCATAAATGTAACAAACACAGCTCATGTCATTGTTATTTCCATTGGACGACACGTCCATATAAACCTTATCATTAAGGTGATGAAGAAAAATTTTTTGCTTTTTTTTCATTTTGGTATTCTTAGGTCCCTTAAAATAATAAATTTATAATTAATTATCTCAGCTTTAATGTTTTACACTTCTTGGAAACAACTAAACGCATTTTTAAAAGTTTGGATGTTCCTCATCTTTAATTCAAATGGATCATCATCCTCATCATTCCAAGAAATAGTCATAATCCCATTATTTACCTCAACAGGGTTGTGGTGAATTATTTTCTTAAAAAGAAAAATTGTAGGCACTATACCAAAAAAAGATGCTAACTGTTGCGCTTGAAATAAAATCGGGTAATGTAAATACCATTTTTATCATCCTCGCTGCCCACGGATTCCACTCCTGCAACAATATTGACTAATTCCCAACCGTCGTTAAGCATGGTACTGACCTTGTCGTTAATTAAAGCATCATTGGCGGCAATATTTTGAAATCTGATACCAACAACATTAAAAAAGTTCAACAGTTTGGTTTCTTCGTACTCATTAGCTCGAATTTCCTGACGATCTGATTTATTTCTTGACTTTAATCCTGGCGATTTGATACTGGTGTATTCTTTGTGATCGCGCATCTCTAATGAATTGATAATTCTTGATCTTCCTATTCCGTTAGGAATAATTGACTCTACAACCGTGAAAGAAGTAAATTCAAATCGCGGAGGAGTTTCATTTCTCTGATTAAGTGCACTAATTGTAATGAGTAATATAAGGCCTATAATGTAGTGAATTTTTTTGATCTTATTCATTTTCTTAAGGTTTGATGGATTTAGAAAAATAGCAATTATCATACCAAATTCCTCTAATATCACCTCTTTAGAGAAACATCCGCAAGTACTGTTAATCTCTTGAACTAAGAGTGGACAATTACTCTCTTGGTTTTGTAAACGTATTCATAAAGCGAATTTTACTCCCTTCAAATGCAATAGCTTCTTGATACCTTATTCCAACATCATTTATAGTTTGGCTATCCCAAATTAAAACCCATTCCTCCCCTTCTTTTGTTTTTACACAGAAATGGACAGCAGAACTATAATCTATAACTGTGGCAGAAGTTGACCAAAAATCGGTTAAATAATATACTACACTATCTTTTCCTTCTACCCTATTTCCATTTGGAAGACTCCACACAACATCATCGGTAAAGTAACTTGATAAATTATCTAATTTTTTTTCCTGACAATTTTTAAGTAGATTTTGAAATTTTACAACAAGTTCTGGATTACCCATTGTAAAATCTTGAGAATATGTAGCTTGAAAAAGATAATTAGGGTTCTCTGGAGCTGTTAATTGGGTATTTTGATTATCTGTACACGAGATTAAAATAGCCGTTAATAAGGTTAAAGTAATATTTTTCATTGTTTAACTAGTTAATTAATTAATAATTTTATTTAGGCAATATTAAAAAATTCCTGAGACATCACACCCCAGGAGTTTAATACTCAAATCATTCATATGACAATATTGACTGCCAAAATTGCTACAATCTTGACCAAAACTTTCTGTCGAATTAAAACGATAGACATTCCTTAGATACCCTTATTTAAAATCAAGGATCACCCTCACCTCAACACCTCAAAATAAGCCTCAAACTCCTCCAATTTTCAACTGCTGATCAAGGCTGTACATTGATCTTTTTTTTGAAAAATGAAGATTAGTACCTTTGCTTTCAAGCATCAGATCTATGAGGAGGAGGTCTAGAGAAAAGAGGAAAAATAATGATATATTTGAGCACTAGAAATGGTACTAAATTGAGGAGGTTTTGGTGGTCAAATTTATTTCCAAAAATTCAATTATTGATTTGTTACCTACACTTTTTTTTGTCCAAAAAAACTGCTTATATTTGCTCTAAACGGCAATTTTTTATGCTCGTAAGCTTGTAAAGCATATATTTGGCATTATACTTTGGCCTACTGATACAACGTTAAATAGATCATAATATTTTGCGATAAATTTAAAGATTTGAATCCACAGTTGAACCACTTAACTATTAAATCCTTCGCAAACCTCATCACCTTTTATCAGAAAAGTTTCATTTATACCTGTCTTCTGGTTTTTTCGATGGCTTCAAATGCGCAATTATTAAATGAGTCGCAATGGTTTTTTGGCAGTTCTACTGCCAACTTGCAATTTGATAAAAATGGGCTTCTCGTATACCAGGAGGATCGTATGAATCCAAATTTTGGATCTGGGGGTTCAGCGGTAATTAATCATTCTCTAACAGGAAATTTAATGTTATACACCGATGGTATTCGAATTTACGATGGCTCCGGAAAAATTATGTCGGGCGCTGTTGATTTAAACGGTGATGCGTCGGTCAATCAAACCGCCTTGGCCTGTCCCTCACCGGATGATCCAGAGAGATATATTGTTTTCACCAACGCAAGCGAACTATCCGCAGAAGATGAATTACAATATAGTATCGTAGATCTGAGTGCTCCCGGTAATGGAAGTCTTAATGCCCCCTTAGGTGAAGTCATATCAAATAATAATCCAGTAGGCCTTTTCAGTCCTGCGGAGGGTATGACGGTAGTACAAAGTGCCGCTAATCTAAGCCTGAGCTGGTTAATCGCCCAAAACAGAGGTACCCATGCTTTTTATGTATATAAAATCACCAATAACGGCATTGATCCAGAGCCTGTAAGTATTCTTGATCCCTTTACTACTGACATGAGGCAATTTGAAGCAGCCCATATGTCAATGAATCCAGTTTATTCTATTCTAGCCGTAGCACCCAAAACTGCCTCAAGAAACGTTATGCTCATGAATTTTAATGATAGTTCTGGAGTGTTAAGCTTCAATAGTCAAATTTTAAATACAGGTTTTCCTGATGATGCTAAACAAAATATTTATGACGCTGACTGGTCAAATGATGGGAGCAAATTATATCTTTCACGTTATGGTGCCTTAGATGAGATCTCTGGCGATCTTTATCAGTTTGATTTAACTGATAGCTCAAGTCTGATTCAATCGATTCTATCACAACCCATTTACAGAAGTTATGGTCTTAAGAGGGCCATTGATGGTAATATTTATCACCTCGTCCAAGAAGAGGAATCAGGTCCTTATTTAGTGAAGCAAATTAAAAATATTGATAGTAGTTATGACTTGATTGTATACGAAGATGATTTTTTAACGACCGATTTTCAAAGTACGCAGTTCCCATCATTTGCACCGGGTACTTTTGAAGAATTCACCTCTTTAGATTTTATTTATTTAGATAGTTGTCAAGATCTATCTACTAAATTTTTCCCTTTAGTAGATCCGCCCGCCAATAAATATGTTTGGGATTTTGGAGATGGAAATGGAATCAACAGCATCGCTCCCATTCATGCCTACGAATCTGCGAGTTCATATAATGTCACCCTTTATGTAGAGCTTAACGGAAAAATACAAAGTATCACTAAGTCCATTAACATCATTGCAGAAGAAATGGAAGTCAATCTGATCGCTGATACTACCATTTGTGATAATGAAATTCTTACTCTTGATCCTGAGACAGAAGATGGTATTTCATATCAATGGAATACAGGTGAAACTACGAGTACCATCGATATTGATACCGCAGGTATTTATTGGGTAGAAATAACTGGTGCCTCAGGTTGTACGAAATATGCGGAATCCTCAGTCACAGAATACGGTGCCCAACGTCAAATTCAAAATAAATGGTATTTTGGAGAGACTGCAGGTATTGAATTCACCGATGGCCCTCTACCGATCGATGATGAAAATCAAATGACCTCATTAGAAGCTTGTGCGACCATTGATGATGCGGATGGGAATTTAATGTTTTATACCAATGGGAAAACTATTTGGAATAAAGCGCACCAAGTCATGCCTTTCCTATCTGACAGCATCCAAAGTCTCTCGGGAGATAGTACAAGTAGCCAAGGTACTTTGATTATTCCTTTTATGGATGATATTACCATGTTCTATGTATTCACTGCTGGAGAATTAGATGCGGATGGAACCCATTTCCCCATGACTTATGCTATTGTAGATATGAAAAAAGATTCGGCCCGTGGTGCCGTTGTACTTAGTAATTTAACACTGTTTGATCAAAGTATTGAAAAAATTACTTCTTCAGGTTTTTCTTTAAATGCCTGGTTGATCATGCATGAAAACGGTAATAATTCTTTCCGAGCCAATCTCATCGATGATACAGGCATCGGAGCTACCGTATACACTCCAATCGGCAGTGTCTTAAAAAAGCAAACGCCTATAAATGCCTCTGGGTACATGACCTTTGGCAATGGTACGCAATTGTTTGCTAATACCGTTCCAGGTCCCAATACCCTTGAAATATTTGATTTTGATAACCAAATAGGAAATTTTGAAAATTTCAGACAAATCGAAACTGCAGCAACAGACGACCTCTATGGTGTGGCTTTTTCTAGTGATGGTTCTAAGATTTATACCACCTCAGCAAGTGAATTGATTCAGTTTAATCTTGATAGTTTAGATACTGAAGATGAAATAACTTACATCACATCAAGTAAATATGATGATTATAGCTCGGAAGGTATCTACGGTGCGCTACAGCGTGGACCCAATGGTATCATTTATCTGGCCATTGATCAAGGGCTCGCGGTGGGTACCATTTCCAATTCTTCACTGGAAGGTGCGGCAGCTAATTTCAATGCTACAGGTTTTGATTTGTTAGGGCATACCAGCAGAAAGGGTCTACCTAGTTTTGTCCAAAATTCAGGATCATCTCTTCAAAACCCGACGGCTTCCTATATTAATGCCTGTTTTGGACTTAGTACGGAGTTTTATGCATCTGGTAGTTCTATTTTAGATGAATATTTTTGGGTTTTTTATGATTCATTATCTCAAACTGATACTTTGTATGCTACGAACGAGCAAACTACAGAATATGAATATGGTGCTACTGGTTTTCAATATTTCACTTTGAATATTACCAATCGATGTGGGTATGACAGCCTGATCACAGATACCTTGGAGGTTTATAGTCTTCCTGTGAATCCTGATATTACCGAAAGTGCCTCCATCTGTGAGGAATTTTTGGAACTTGCCGCATGGGATGAGGATCGCAGTGATTACAATTATTATTGGTCAACTGGAGATACTTCTAGAATCATTGAAATTTTCGATCCCTCTACCATCTCCTTGGCCATTATAAATGATGATGGTTGTTCCTCGGATACGCTAGAAATATTTGTTGGGGATGGGCGTCCAAACCTTGACTTAGGTATTGATCAACAGTATTGTCAATTTGATTCAGCACCCGATTTAAACAGCTATATAAGTGACTTAAATACCCAACAATGGACCATCGATGGCATAATCCTTGATACGACCAGTACGCAGTCCATATCCACAGAAATTTCAGGTGTTTTTGAATATATAATTTATGCCAAAGAGAACGATGCTTTTGGCGGTTGTAGTAATACAGATACAGTCTTAATATCTATAAAAGCAGCCCCAGAGCTCAGTCCAATCTATACTCCCCCTTCTAATTGCGGTGCAGATGATGCACTACTCTCTTTGTACGTTTCATCTGAAGGAAGTTACAGATACGATTTCAGTGGTATAGATATCAACACTTTTGGATCTATTGATGGTCCCGATACCTTATCCGTCTCTGGTGGACTGTCTGCTGGAGTTTATAATTATAAAATCACAGACTTAGTCTCTACCTGTATTTTGGAAAATCCAGTTATTATTGAAGATGATGCTCCCTTCTCATTATCAGCAAATAATCTACCTGATTGTGATATCGATGCGAACTTGAGTTTGACAGTTTCGGGAGTAGCCATTCCATCAGCGGTGAATATATATATCAGCGATCTTAGTTATGATACGGTATATACCGAAAATAATCTTTATGTTCCACTCAGCATTACACCAAAACTAGACTCAGGATTTTATTATGTAACCGTCGAGGAAATCGGTGATAGCGGACCCTGTATTCAGTCCGATACCGTTCTCATTACCCCACTGATTGCAGGAATAAATGACTGTCAAACTGAAATATTTGCGCCAAATGCATTCAGTCCGAATGGTAACAGCCAGAATGAAAACTTTTTTGTCTACCCCAATTTATTTGTCGATCAATTTGAAATATTTATCTATACCCGATGGGGGGAGCAAATCTATTACTCAAATGATAAAAATTTCAGTTGGGACGGTACCTATAATGGCCAAGTCATGGGTCCAGCAACCTATGCCTACGTAATTAAATACACCCATATAGAAAAACCAGATTTAGGAATTCAAACCCAATATGGATCCATCTCTTTGATTAAATGAAAAAATTTGTTGAATAGCCAAAATAAAAAAATATGAACCTATTGAGAATAAGTTACTTTTTGATTACCTACTTTTTGATCAGTCATACCTCTTGGACCAAAACACAGCTGCCCACTACATTAAAAATACAAGTGATAGATGCCTTCGAACATCCTGTTTCTGGTGCTGAAGTAGTGCTTTACACCACGGAAGAAAACTATCGATTTCAAAAAAATACCTTTATCAAAGGAGAAACTGACAAAAAAGGAAGGGTTACTTTTCGAAGATTACAACCTATCCCTTATTTTAAAGACGTCCAAAATGAGTTGAAAAAAAATAATGGGCCCGTAGTTCTGACCGAATCACTTCAAAAAAATAAAATAAACAAAGTAATCGTATTGATTGGTAAAACTATTTCTTTAAGGTAATGACTACCATCGCATATGCGGCGATCAAGACCCAAAAGGCACCATTACTAGAAAAAATATCTAAGTGAATGACCTCCAATTTTTCCAAAACAACTGCCAAGACCAACAATATTGAGGTCAGTCTTATTAAATTTTTATTCCTTTGATCCATGATTCCGTATCTCAATGTAAATATATCAGAAATATTAGATTATACTAAAATCAATGGCTGAAATTGGTACTCAAATCTCGAAAGCATCCCGACTACTAGAAAACAACGAACTGGTAGCCATTCCAACAGAAACGGTATATGGCTTGGCTGGTAATGCACTGGAGCCCCTAGCTATAGCAAAAATATATACAGCAAAGGACCGCCCTAGTTTTGATCCGCTAATCACCCATGTAACCAATATCGTTGATGCCTCCGCACTGGTCCATACATTTCCCGCACTAGCCCAGAAGTTAGCAGAGCAATTTTGGCCAGGTCCTTTGACTTTACTATTACCCAAACGAGAACACGTTCCTGATGTCCTCACCTCGGGTTTAGATAAAATGGCCATTAGAGTCCCCAATCACCCTATGTCGCTCAATTTATTGAAACAAATTCGCTTCCCGTTGGCTGCGCCAAGTGCTAATCCATTTGGCTATGTTTCCCCTACTACTGCCACTCATGTAAACCAACAGTTAGGGGTTAAAATCCCCTATATTCTTGACGGGGGTCCGGCCCATATCGGTTTGGAGTCTACCATTGTATCGATTGAAGAAGAGGTCATTTACGTACATCGACTGGGAGGAATAGATATAGAAATACTCAGAACGTTTGGCGAAGTAAACGTGCTGCCCCATACAAAAAGCCATCCCAATGTGCCCGGACAACTCGACAGCCATTATGCTCCCAGAAAAAAGATCATTATGGGTGATTTAGAGTTACTTCTTCTAAAGTATTCAGATATGAAAACCGGTATTCTCTCTTTTTCCAAAACCTATCCGCATCCCAATAAAAGCATCGCTTTATCTCCCGGTGGAGATGTGCATGAAGCTGCCGAACATCTTTTCAGTGCCTTAAGAACCTTAGACACTGAAGATATCGACCTGATTTTAGGTGAGTATGTACCTCAAAAGGGCATTGGAAGGGCCATAAATGATCGTTTAAAGCGTGCTTCCTTTATTTCGTAATAATTAATTTTAATTTGAAGAAATTAGATACAATTTTGTGGTCGAAAAATATTCAGTGGATATGAAAAATATAGATGATTTTAATTTCAGAAACCGAAAGGCCTTATTAAGGGTTGATTTTAATGTCCCGTTGAATAACGAACTAATCGTCACTGATGAAACTCGGATTATTGCTACCATCCCCACCATTAAAAAAATCATAAACGAAGGAGGTTCTGTCATCCTAATGAGTCATTTAGGTCGACCAAAAAAAGGGCCAGAGGACCAATATTCTTTAAAGCACATCATCCCTAATCTGCAAGAAAAACTGGGTACTGAGGTCAAGTTTGTCAGCGACTGCATTGGAGTACCAGCTTTAGAGCTATCACAGACACTGGGAACAGGAGAGGTAATGCTCCTCGAAAATGTCAGATTCTACCCAGAAGAGGCCAAAGGTGATGAAGATTTTGCCTCCAAACTGGCAAAACTAGGTGACATTTATGTGAATGACGCTTTTGGAACGGCACATCGTGCGCATGCCTCGACAACCATTGTTGCCCAATTTTTTGAAGATAAGTGTGCTGGATATATCATGGGAAGCGAATTGACTAATGCCAAGAAGGTACTTGAAGATCCCAACCGCCCTTTTACGGCCATCATGGGTGGTGCTAAAATTTCAGATAAAATCATGATTATTGAAAAACTTCTGAATAAAGTAGATCATCTCATCATTGGTGGTGGCATGTCATATACCTTTTCAAAAGCACAAGGTGGAGCCATTGGTAAATCTCTATGTGAAGACAACCGTATGGCATTGACTCTTGAACTGATTGAAAAAGCCAAAGCCAAAGGCGTAAAACTCTACCTTCCTCTTGATAATGTCATTGCTGATGATTTTAGTAATGATGCTCATCGTCAGATCGTCAACTCTGGAGAAATTCCTGATGATTGGGAGGGCCTAGATATCGGCCCTCAAAGCATTAATGCATTTGAAAATGTAATTAAAAACTCAAAAACCATTCTTTGGAATGGTCCTATGGGGGTTTTTGAATTTCCGAATTTTGCTGTAGGTACTGAAGCCATCGCAGAGGCTGTGGTGACCGCCACCCAAAATGGTGGTTTTTCTCTCATCGGAGGAGGAGATTCTGCAGCCGCCATTAATAATCTAGGCTATGGTGATAAAGTATCCTATGTTTCAACGGGTGGAGGGGCTTTATTGGAATATATGGAGGGGAAAACATTGCCAGGCGTGGCTATTTTAGAAGATTGATGACGCTTAATAATTTTTACCCCTAATTCATCGCTTTTTAATAACCGCATCACTTTCAAAATAAATCTTAATTTCATCAACTAACTTGCGCAAGACAGTGATGAGATCCTCCTCGTCATAAAGTTTGAAAATAGTGGAGAGTGCATCCAAATCTATTCCTTGAGAAGGTATGGATCGAATGATCTCAAGAGGATTCAAATCTACCAAGACTTATTTTCTGGAAAGACAATAATCACAAATGCCACAGCCCGAATCGGTCTGCTCACCAAAATAATCTTGTAGCATTCTGGTTCTACAGATATGATTTGTATTCACATAATGGAGCACCCGGTGAAATTTATTCTCAGTCTGCTCATTTATTTTCTGTAAATCAACTGATTGGATAGGCAAGGATCCTAGATCCAATCTTCCTTCTATAAATTCAATTTGTGGCTTGAAAGTCGTCATTTGATAGTCTATGACTTGATAATCATGCAGCAGGTTCAACTGCTCTTTTACTTTTTTTAAGTTGATTTTTAAAACGCCTGCGATGTCTGCCTCATTGATCATCATATAGCTCGTATAAAGCTCACCACCATACAACCTAAAAAGTACTTTGATCAAAGGATCAAGTGAGGCATGAGCTACCTGAAACTGATAAAGCACCTCTCGTTGCATCAGCATGGAAATCTTGGACTTTTGAAAAATATTTTCTGTCAGCTGAATGAGACCCGCGTTTTCCAGCTTCTTGAGGGCAAATACCGTTGGGTAAGCAGGTAAATGAAAATCATTGATGAAATCAATAAAAACAAAATCAAAACTCAAGCCTGCCCCACTACCAATCGCCATCTTATACCTATTTGATAGGGCTTGATAGACACGCTTGACAAATTTAATATCTACTGCTGCCCGAGAGATGCGCTGCTCCGTCTCAACGATATCTTGGTCATGGAAAAGAAGTGCTGCATAAGCCTTCAAGCCATCTCGACCCGCTCTTCCTGCTTCTTGATAATAGGCCTCCAATGTTTGGGGCAAATCCAGATGTAATACCGTGCGCACATCGGGTTTGTTTATGCCCATACCAAACGCATTGGTCGCTACTATGACTCTTAATTTTGATTGTATCCAAGCGGCTTGTCTTTGATTTCGTTCATCAAAAGATAAGCCCGCATGATAAAATTGGGCAGAAATACTCTTTTGAATTAAGTCTCTGGAAACCTGCTCAGCTCTCTTTCGACTTCCCACATATACAATAGAAGATCCCGCAACTTTATTGAGAATATCATATACCTTTTGAAATTTATTTTCCCCTTTAAATACAAAATAGGAAAGATTGTCGCGTGCGTAACTGTTCTGAAAGACTTTAGGATCTGCTAAGTTCAGTTGCTTGATAATGTCTTTTTTTACATCTTCAGTAGCAGAAGCCGTTAAAGCAATCAACCTCTTCATTGGAAACAATTCCGTAAAATCTTTGATTTTCAGATAATAAGGTCTGAAATCATGGCCCCATTGAGAGATACAATGGGCCTCATCGATGACGAACAAAGCAATGACCATTTTTTCTAATCTGGCTAAAAAAAGCTCTGAAGTCAATCTTTCAGGAGAGAGGTAAAGAAATTTAATACCTCCGTAAATGCAGTTATCTAAAAGAATGTCAATTTCTCTTGAAGACAAGCCCCCATGGATGGCCACTGCCTTTATGTTTCTCTTTTTCAATTCATTAACTTGATCAATCATCAGCGCGATCAAGGGAGTGACAACTAGGGTAACGCCGTCAAGTAACAACCCGGGAATTTGAAAGCAAATTGATTTTCCTCCTCCAGTCGGCAATAAAGCAAGGGTATTTTGACCTTTTAAGACAGACTCTATGATTTCTAGTTGAGATTCTCTAAAATGCTCAAATCCCCAATAATTACGCAATATCTCTTTCGGATCAGTCAAACTTATTTACATTAAACCCAGTAATCTTAGCAGTGCTTTATTGAAATATAAAACAATAATATCAGCTCCTGTGACTACAAATCTAACATCCAATAACCATCTTCTTTTATATTATGTACAGGTACGTTTATTTCGTGAGCCCAAGTGCTTATTTTCTCAGCATAATAGGGAGAACAATTAGAACCAATGACTAGGCCCCAAATCTTTAAATACCTCAATAAATACTCAAAATCTAAGGTTAACTCCTCAGTAATGACGACATAATCTACACTTAACGTTTCCACAAACTTCCACTGCTGATTAAATATGATTTTATGTCCTTGCCATAATAGCAGATGAAAGGGACCGAAGTGTTACAGTTCTTCGATCTTAAACAACTCAGTCAGATCAGTGGAGGTACTCGGAAGTCCTAAAAATCCACAAAATAGATTTATCCTCCATTTCAAGCGTTCAAAAGATCTGGATTTGTACCGATCAATCATTAAACGAGCAGAATAACCCTCAATCAAATCGATTCCCATTTGGTCTTGCATATCATAAATCCCAAGCATTTTTCGTTCATTCACATTAATATGGTTAAACAAATTAATTATTTGCCAAAAAATAATGAGTAGCAGTCCAAATACTAACCTTACAAATGATTTTTTTCTAAAAGCCACTAGTATCAATATCTGTATCAAATACATAACTAAAACCTCACTTGAATAAAGATGCAAGTCCGATATCTTACTGTATGGTAGCCGCTCAATCCACATGACATAAGCATTCATAACACTTATCAAATTTTCAAGTATCCATCCCATATATAAGTGGCTTGGATCAAAAAAAAAGAGATTATCAACAATACAACTGCCAAAATAAGTATGCAAAATGTAGCGGGTACTACCCATAAATTGGATAATAAAAAATATGTTGGAAGCTGATGAAAATAATACATCGCAATAGGAAGGGTAGCTATTTGTGCTGCCAAAGAAGTGCACATAAGTGCCCAAAAACAATCTCCTACCGTATTTTTTATCTCCCAAAAGCTATAGAACAGAGGAAAAAAAATAACAATCCCTGTCACAGCAATAAATGAAAGCTGACAGCTAACATCATAAATCATATTTGGATCAATCAAAAGCAATACGAATGCGGACAGTACGATCGAATTATAAATATTAGAAGTCCGATGATTCAGTTCGCTCAAACTCACGTTAGAAAACATGGTAGTTGCACGCATTACTGAAGGCACGAGACCAGTGACAAAAGCATAAAGACATAGTCCCAATATGATCCCGATAACATAGTAATAGCGACCTAAATATATATTTCTTAAGGGTTTCAAAAAAACCCTAAAAATTAGAAAAATAATACCCATGTGTAATCCTGATACAGTTAAGACGTGCGTGGTTCCTGAAGTAGCACAAGCTGACTTTAGTTCTTGATCTAAATAATTCTTAATCCCAAGTACTAAGGCAACTACTACAGCCCTTGACTGATCATCCCTAATTTGATTTTGAAATAAGACTTTTGCCTTATGCCTCATTTCAAATGCCAAAGCACGAATACTAAAACGCGAAGAGCTATCGATACTCATAATGTCATCATCTCCCACATAAGCCTGATAATAGATATGTTGGCGGCTTAAGTATTGAGCATAATCAAAAGGCATAGGATTTTTAGAGGATTTAATGGAGAATAAACTTCCAGATACATAGAGATAAGAACCATAAGACCTAACCTTTTTGTGTATTTCTTTCCGTACATGAAGTTGAATTTTTCCCTCCCTTTTAATTGATCGAACTCCCAGGAGCACCGAATCTATTCGAAAGATATATTTGACATATTTTTCTTACTCAATAGGATTCTCTACGATCCAACCTGAAAAAGAACTTATTTACTGAATATCAACATGACTCAAATGATCTACATCTTTGCGCTCATCGGTGTAATAGGCCATGCCATATCCAATCCAATCAAAGTAATCATTAACAAAATAGTAATGCCACTGAGAAATAAGGAATACTTCCTCGCAACAAGCCAGAAGTAAAGAATCGCTAGCCCACTAAATATTGAAAGGGTAAAATAAGGTGTAATTTCTAAATGAAAATCATAGATCCATATGCCGAGGATCAAACTCAATAAATAGCGCAAAGAAGGATAGTTATTCCATAGATACATTCAGTTATACAGTTTTAAACAATATAACTCTCTAATGAAAAAATCTCGTTATTTTAATTAAAGAATGTAATGAAGTGACACTTATAATACTCAAGTTATTTGAGACATCCTTTGATGCATAATATCTGCTTCTATAAATCTCGGTCCTATCGGTAAAAATCCTTGGTGGGCATAAAGATTTATGGCTTCCAATTGCGCGTTTAAATACACAAGTATTCCCGATCCGAATTTACTTTTAATATCTACCAAAATGGATCTTAACAAATCTGCACCTAATCCTTTATTTCTATAAACTGGCAATACTGCGAACCTTTCTAGCTTCACGCCTTGAGAAGTTTTCCTCCAACGTGCAGTACCCAAGGCATTGCCATCCTCATCTATCGCAACAAAATAATGAGCCAAACTTTTCGCATCTTCGTGTACAATAGCTTCGGGAACACCTTGTTCATTTACGAAAACACATTGTCTAATTTCATAAGATTTATGTAATAATACAGCTGAATCTGCGGCTACAATCTTATGATTCATAATGTTTAGAGTAGGCTTTGATAATACTTTTGACCAGGCGGTGTCTAAGTACATCTCGCTCGTCAAGGTGTACAAATCCAATATTTTTGGTCTCCTTAAGTACTTCTAACACTTCTAGCAATCCTGATTTTTGCCTTAGCGGTAAATCAATTTGGGACTTATCGCCCGTCACAATTACCTTTGAACTAGGACCCATACGTGTGAGAAACATTTTGATCTGACTTTGTGTCGCATTTTGGGCTTCATCCAGCAAAATAAAGGCATTATTGAGCGTTCTGCCCCTCATATAAGCCAATGGGGCTATCTCAATAATATTATTTTCCTGATAAAACTTCAACTTCTCTGGCGGGACCATATCACTTAATGCATCGTAAATAGGTCTTAGGTAAGGATCTATTTTATCCTTCAAATCTCCTGGTAGAAATCCCAGACTTTCGCCTGCCTCTACCGCTGGTCGGGTAATGATTATTTTGGCTACGTCTTTATTTTTTAACGCCATCACAGCCAAAGCTACAGATATATAAGTCTTCCCAGTTCCAGCTGGTCCTAAGGCAAAGACCAAATCATTTTTCTGTACGGCCTTTACTAGTTTTTTTTGATTTGGGGTCTTTGCACTTATTTTCAACCCTTTGGTACCATAAACCAAAATTTCTACCAAATCATCACCCTTATTTAGATGATTTTCATCTGCCAAATATGAAATCACATGATCCCGCGTAAGATTCCCGTATTTGTGATAATGAAGAATCAATGAGTTCAAAATTTCATTGATCTTGACCAATTGAGGAGCTGCACCTTTAATAGTGATCTCATTGCCCCTCGAGATAATTTTAGCGTCCGGAAAGGCTGACATAATCTCATTTATATTGGCATTTTCTGTTCCAAGAAAATCAACCAAGGGTATGTTTTCTAGTGTAAATATTTTTTCTAGCAAGTGAAGTGTCTTTTTAAATCTGTCTTTGCCTATTTTTGCTATTGCAAATTCAATGACAAATTAAACAAATATTCTTTTCAAACATGGCCCTAATCACTTTTATGTCTGATTACGGATTAGAAGACCATTATGTCGCCGCTACCAAAGGAACGCTGCTAAACCTCAACCCCGAGTTAACCATCGTTGATATCAGCCATGAAATTAAATTATCAGATATCGCTCATGGAGGTTACGTGTTGCGCAATGCTTTCAAAAAATTTCCCAAGGGTACCGTTCATCTCATTACAATGAATTCTTCCAGAAGCCTGAAAAATCGATGGATTGGACTTACGTTGGAAGGCCACCACTTCGTTGGCACAGATTCTGGTATTTTCAGTATTATAAGCACTGAAAACCCCTCCCTAGTCGTTGAAATTTGCCCTATTAATACAAAAACTACTTATCTAAAAATAGTTGCTCAAGCAGTCAACGATCTGGTCATGGGACGTGGTCTTGAGCACATTGGTCGGATCATAACTGATCACCAGCAACTGATTGATCGAACCGCTAAAATTACAAAAAAGGGTATGGTTGGCCATGTCATTCATATAGATCACTATGGCAATTTAATCACCAATATTAAGCATACTGATTATCTTGAAATTCAGAAAATTAACGGACAAGTGACCTTCCAAATACAAATAGGTAGAGAGATTTTTGATCGATTGCATGAAGGCTATGATACCGTCGATCCTGGTGAGTGTTTTGTGTTTTTTAATTCAGAAAAAGTCTTACAAATTGGTATCAATATGGGGCGAGCCTCAGAACTATTAGGTATCCGAATGGATGCTTCTGTTTATATAAATTTCAATATTCAATGATGCTATTGAGAATTGTCCGTATGGAATTTCAAGAAGAAAAAGTCTTAGAGTTTCAGAAATTATTTAAAAATATCAAAAGTAAAATTTCTGATTTTAAAGGTTGTGAATCTATTCATTTATATAGAGATCAAGATCAATTCAATGTTTTCTATACGCACAGCCATTGGCTATCGGTAGACCATTTAAATAAATACAAAGCGTCTTTGTTTTTTAAAGCGACTTAGACCGAGGTGAAAGTTTGGTTTGCAGACAAGCCTCGAGCGTATTCTTTAATATGAAAAGACTAGGAACAGGAAAGTGATCGGCTGAAGCATTGAAACTACAAAATTGATCCATATTACATTGCCATTTCCATAAAGCTAACATAATTGTTTCAAACTGATCTGAAAAAAATATAACTAGAGATAATTGATGACATTAGAATTTATCTGAGACAGAATTAGATAAATTTAAGTACCAAAGGAGGGAATCGAACCCTCACTCTCGAAAGAACACGATTTTGAGTCGTGCGCGTCTACCAATTCCGCCACTTTGGCATTTAGTGATTACAAAAATATCTAAATCTCATATCAACGCAAACTATTGGTCCTTTTAAGTTGGCCTATTTTTTTATTTTTATAAAAGAAATACCCCTACCAAAATTTAGTAAATACTCTTTTCAAAATGATCCTAATTATTCCTTCTTATTAATGTGATAAACTGAAATCATTAAAAAAATAATTTGTCTATCTTTCCACAAATTTTAGTGCATCGTTTGTAATTATGTCAAAAAAATTAGAAAACTTATTTGAAGGCTTTATGTTTTGGAGCCGTTGGGTGCAGGCCCCTATGTACGGCGGATTGATTTTTGGTTCTTTTATTTATCTCTATGTCTTTTTTCATGAACTCTTCAATATGTTCACAAGGCTCCTCAATCAACCGGTTGGTTCAAAGTCGGGTCCGTGGGAAGAAACTGAGATGATGTTGAGTGTTTTGAACCTTGTGGATATTTCAATGGTAATGAACCTTTTGGTCATTGTAACCATTGGTGGATATTCGATATTTACAAGCCGGATGGATCTCGATTTACATGAAGATAAACCCTTGTGGCTAAATAATT
>Ga0206126_10001465_pt1 | contig 28229 bp, 25 predicted proteins | sample Helgoland_Spring_5_FD_148621 | JGI IMG/M metagenome (GOLD analysis project Ga0206126, IMG submission 148621) | Pelagic subsurface seawater microbial communities from Kabeltonne, Helgoland, North Sea - Helgoland_Spring_Bloom_20160412_1 | ecosystem: Environmental > Aquatic > Marine > Epipelagic ...
GTAGCCGTCTCAAGATCAAGACCCACTTCTTCAGAAATCACAGTACCGCCGGTCAAAATGGCGATATCTTCCAGCATCGCCTTGCGACGGTCGCCGAAACCAGGTGCTTTACAGGCTGAAACCTTGACGATACCACGCAGGTTGTTGACCACCAGTGTAGCCAGCGCTTCACCTTCAACATCTTCCGCGACGATCATCAATGGCTTGCCCGCTTTGGCAACATTTTCCAGCAGCGGCAGCAGCTCACGAATATTAGAGATCTTCTTGTCGACCAAAAGAATGAATGGGCTGTCCTGCTCGGCGCTCATGCTCTCCTGGTTGTTGATGAAGTATGGCGACAGGTAACCACGATCGAACTGCATACCTTCAACGATATCCAGTTCGTTTTCCAGGCCTGAGCCCTCTTCAACAGTAATCACACCTTCTTTACCAACCTTGTCCATCGCTTCAGCAATAATGTCACCGATTTGCGAATCGCTGTTAGCAGAGATCGTGCCGACCTGAGCCACTTCTTTTGACTCAGAGCATGGCTTGGCCAGTGCAGCGATCTCAGCAGTCGCGGCGATAACCGCTTTGTCGATACCGCGCTTCAGGTCCATTGGATTCATACCGGCAGCCACTGACTTGAGGCCTTCAGTGATAATCGCCTGGGCCAGAACAGTTGCTGTGGTGGTGCCGTCACCGGCATCGTCAGATGCTTTTGAGGCCACTTCCTTGACCATCTGAGCACCCATATTTTCAAATTTATCGCTGAGCTCAATTTCTTTGGCAACAGAAACACCATCTTTGGTGACAGTTGGTGCGCCGAAAGACTTGTCCAGAACGACGTTGCGGCCTTTAGGGCCGAGGGTTACTTTTACAGCGTTGGCGAGGATATTTACACCTTCCAACATACCTTGGCGAGCACTGCTGCCAAACTTCACTTCTTTAGCTGACATGTTTATTTCCTTTCATAAATCGGGTTAACACAAAAATTTCGGGTCTCGGTCATCTGCCGAGCACAGCTCTATCGAACAAACGGCTTATTCAATAACAGCTTTAATATCGGTCTCGCTGAGAATAATCAGCTCTTCACCGTCGACTTCAATGGTGTCCTGTCCGGCATACTTACCAAACACAACCTTATCACCCACCTTCACATCAACCGCGCGCACGTCACCGTTGTCAAGAATGCGGCCACTGCCAACGGCAACGACTTCACCCTGATTGGGCTTTTCCTGCGCGGAACCTGGCAGCAGAATACCGCCAGCGGTTTTTGCTTCTTCTTCCTCGCGACGAACGATCACTCGGTCGTGTAATGGACGAATTTTCATACTTTGTCTCTCCAATTAATCTTCAGTGTTTAATCTTGTGTGTTTAAACTTGGGGGTTCAAACTTTCCAGTACTTGCGGAATCCCGCAGCTGGTGATCATATGGTGGCTGTGGATTTCTTTTTCAAGTCATGCCAGCAAAAATAATTCAATCGATTACTTTTCATCCCAGGACTCGCCGTCGATAAAATCCCCCCCGACAGAATCACCACGCCCTGCCGACCGACCAAACCCGCGGCTCTGCATCTGGGCATCGACCACCACCATGCGACTGAGCACACCCTTGACCACCGCTCTGCGAACCAACGGAATCAGGCCAGCAAAGCCAATCGCGTCGGTGACAAAGCCCGGGGTCAACAGCAGAGCACCGGATACTGCGAGAATAATACCCTCGGCGATCTCCTGGGCAGGCAACTGGCCCTCTTCAAACTTGCGGCGACCGCGCCACAGGGTATCGAAGCCCTGCTCGCGCAACAGCGTCACCCCAACAAACGCCGTCAGCAGCACCAGACCGATAGTGGCCAAAGCACCGATATGGGTGCCGACAGTAATCAGCAGCCACATCTCCAGCACTAGCATAATGACAAATAATAAAAATACAAAGCGCACAGCGATTGCCCCTGTTGGTCTGAGTTGTCGGCCCGAACTGTTTGCCCGGGTTAAGCATTACATTGGGGTTGTTTACTCTATTTCAACAGTGCAGCGAATAGCGTAGTCTTATGCAGTGGAAAACAAGTCGCTAAACAACTATGCCGAGCATTCCAGTCGCGAGCAGAGAATCTTCAGTGCACTGGCAGCGGTTCCCGAAGGCACGGTGGTGACCTACGGTCAGCTTGCCGAACTCGCTGGGGTGGCGCGGGCGGCGCGGCTGGTGGGGCGCACCCTGAGCAACCTGCCCCGCGACACCCAATTGCCCTGGCACCGGGTGATAAACGCCGCCGGCAAGTTAAGTCTCGACCCCGACACGGACAGCGGAAAATATCAGCGCGCGCGACTGCAGGAGGAAGGAGTGGTTGTCAGCAACGGCCGCATCAGCCTGGCGCAATTTCGCTGGCGTCCCTGAACAAGAGCAGCGGAGAACTGCATGGCCAGGCAGACGCGCAGACAGTGCAATCGACATCAGAAAAATAACACAAGAGCAAAAACATGACCCAAACCAGCATTACACAGGCCCTGCTCAATCGTCGCATGCTGATCTGTATTTTCACCGGTTTTGCCTCCGGCTTACCACTCTATCTCTTGATCTCGCTGGTTCCCGCCTGGCTGCGGTCTGAGGGTGTGGGGCTTAAAGAAATCGGCTTTTTCGCCCTTATCGGACTGCCCTACACCTGGAAATTTATCTGGTCTCCGCTGCTCGATCGCTACCATTTCAGACTGCCCGGACTGACTCGTCAGCAAACCGGCTTGCGCCGCAGCTGGATGCTCTCGAGCCAGATTGCGCTGCTGATAGCCATTGCCGCACTGGGCTTTTTTAACCCCGCCACGCAGATCTGGAACATCGCCTGGCTGTGTCTGCTGATCGCGTTTTTAAGCGCCACTCAGGATATTGTGCTCGATGCCTACCGGCGTCAGATTCTGTCCGACCACGAGCTGGGTCTGGGCAATTCGATTCATGTTAACGCCTATCGAATTGCCGGCCTCGTGCCGGGCTCGCTGTCGCTGATTCTTGCCGACAGCCTGCCCTGGCAAATCGTATTCGCGGTCACCGCCGCCTTTATGTTGCTGGGAATCGGCCTGACCCTGAGCATTGATGAGCCGAAAACCGAAGCACGCCACCCCACCACGCTGAATCAAGCCGTAGTGGAGCCGTTTAAAGAATTCTTTTCCCGGAAGGGTGTGCGCCAGGCCTGCCTGATACTCAGTTTTATGCTGCTATACAAACTTGGCGACAGCATGGCCACCGCACTGGCGACACCGTTTTATCTGGATATGGGTTACAGCAAAACCGAGATCGGTCTGGTAGCCAAACATGCAGCGCTGTGGCCAATGATTATTGGCGGCATACTCGGCGGCCTGTTGATGCTCAAGACTGGTATTAACCGCGCACTGTGGTTATTTGGAGTAGTGCAGATTATTTCGATCCTTGGCTTTGCCGTGCTCGCAAGAGTTGGCGAAGGGTTGTGGTTGTTAGGACTGGTTATCAGCTTTGAGTATCTCGGTGTCGGTCTCGGCACGGCGGCCTTTGTCGCCTTTATGGCGCGCTCTACGCACCCGGCCTTTGCCGCCACGCAACTGGCACTGTTTACCGCCCTCACCGCCGTGCCACGCACCGTGGCCAGCTCGGTGACCGGGATTATTGTCGAAGGCACAGGCTGGGAAAACTTCTTCTATCTTTGCACCCTGCTGGCTGTTCCGGGGATGCTGCTGCTGTTTAAAGTCGCACCTTGGAATGGTGAGAGCAAGCCCGCTTAACTCATCAAAACCGCCAGCGCGATCAACACCAGCCAACCGGTCATCGATCGTCTGAACAGCGCCACCACCTCGGCAACCTGTTGCAATGCCGCCGTGTCACTGTGCGCTTGCGGATCAGTTTCAGGCGTTTCAGCTTGACTGTTGTGAGGCGTATTGAGTGCACCCAGCACACAGCGGCGCAACAGATCAGCCGTCGACGTCTGGGTACAGAAAAGCACCTGATTAAGCTCGCCGGTCGCACGAGAGAAGTCACCCATCAGCCCCAGAGTCAGAGCCAGAGCCCGGGCTGGCAACCACTCCAGATACCAGAGCAGTTGATTCGCGCTTTGGTATGCGGTCTTATCTGAACTCTCCTCTACAACACCATCTACAACCCCATCTACAACCGCATCTATGGCCTCATCTGCGCGCTTATCAGAATCCGCATGGAATTCCAAATTAGCGATATCATCAGCAATCAACCCGTCAGACTGCCCCGTCTGTTTAGCCGCCGCTTCCGCATTGTCCCCATCGAGTTGCATATCGCCATGCAGTGCCAACAGCCGATAGGCCAGAGCGACTGGCGCGCCGAGAAAAAAGAACCAAAACACTGCGGCAAAGGTGCGCTCAAACAATCGGTAGGGCAGCGTGGCAGTCAACTCGTGAAACAACCCTGCGGCATCCTCGACAGAACTCCCGCGGTGACCAATATTAAACACCGCCGCATCGTGAAACGCAGCTTGCAGGTCGCTGCGCTCAATATCCGATTCAAGAGTATCGATCTGCTTGCGCAGATCACCGCGCCCAAAACTGTAGAGCAACACCGCCAGTTCCAGCAAAACCACCAGCACACCGTCAGCGAGAGACCAGATCACCAGTTGCACTGCAGCCGCTGGCACCAACACAAAGAGCAGCGTCTTGAACATCGAATTTTGGTTCAGTGCAGAAATCCGCGAGAGCGCTGCATACCATTTTCGCAACCACAGATCGCGCTGAATAAACGCCAGCTGGCCACTGCTTTCCAGCGCCACCACTGCGATTAGAACAATTAGAAAATGCATTGTTTACTCTCTGTTAACTGTTAACGTACAAGCAAGTTTTTATAGCGCGCCCAATCAAAGGCCGCGCCGGGATCGGTTTTGCGTCCCGGAGCAATATCACTGTGGCCAACAATACGTTCACGGGTCAGTCGCGAATGGGTCTGCAGAAGCAGCCCAGTCACCTCGGCCAATATCTGATATTGGACGTCAGTGTAAGGAATATGATCAGCACCTTCCATTTCAATGCCAATGGAAAAGTCATTACAGTTTTTGCGACCCTCGAATTGCGACACCCCGGCATGCCAGGCGCGCTGATCAAAGCCGGCAAACTGGGTGATTGCACCGAGGCGATCGATCAACAGGTGCGATGAGACCTTGAGATCACAGATACCGGCAAAATACTCATCGTCATCCGGGTTCAGACAATTGCTAAAAAACTGACCGATATAACCGCCGCCAAACCGATTGGGCGGCAGGCTGATATTGTGAATCACCAGCAAACTAATGTCGTCCGCGTCCGGACGCAGATCAACATTGGGGGATGGCATTTGAGTGGCAGAATTTAACCAGCCGTTTTTTATATGCATAGAACTGTCTTTAGGTGCTAAGAAAGCACGATAAAAAGTACCATCAAAGGCACTATCAAAGGCACCATCAAAAGTACGATAAAAAGTGCCGGCTAGCTGGCGATGGGCAATTCTTTGATCTGCATAATCGCCTCTTTAATTGCTTTGTCGAACAGGTGGGAGTTATCCAGCACCGTCACCGACCCATTCAAAAGATCCACAGCCAAACGTGCCCGATCGCGCGCGGCAATCAACTTGCCCTGATTGTCGACAAACACATATTTCCACGCCGGCCCCACAATGCCTGCCAACCTGCCGCGCTTGTGAGCCTTTATATCACCGCCCAACTCAATCCAGCAACCTTTTTGCAATGCCCCGAGGCAGCGCTGACCGAGGCTGTCGACGGACTCGGAATCGCTGACCGCGCGGGAAATATTTTTGCCCGGCAACTCGGTTTTAACAGCCGACATCAACACTCGCTTAATCTCGCCCACCAGCTGATCCTCGGCCTGGGTCAGTGATCGACCCTTATCAGCCAGCTTTTTGGCCCAATGCTTGGCTCTCGGGGTCAGCCGGGTAACCTTTGCCGATGAATATGACTCTGGCGAAGATGCGATGCCGAGCGCCTCAGAAAGCTGTTCGATCTGCAAACTGCGCTGGGCAATATCAGTAGAGATATGGCCGAGGCGCGCATCGATATGCTTGATCAGTTCGTGACGATACTTTAGATCTTGATCCGACAGCGGACGGTTGGCGAGATAGAGCAGATTGTCCAGCAACTTAAGCCCCACCTGCCAGTCGGCGCCGGATTCGCCATTGCGCTGATGCGCCATATGCAGCACCACACACCAGCTGCGCTGAACAAAATCGATCACCGCCTGTGGGTGCTCCCTGCCGACCATACGCTTGCTAATTTCCTCTTCCACCCGAGTCCGCGCCCAGTTGATTTTTTCCTGCGCTGCAACTCTTTCGACTTCTTTTTCCTCGGCCATCGCGGTCATCCGGCGGTCGCGGTCGAGCAGGCTCATAAATTCACTAAAAATCTGCGGCAGTCTCTGCTCATCAAAGGAATCGTCGAGCATGGTCTCGGACATCTTAACCATCTGCTGATAAATTTTATTGTCTTCACAATCACCCTGCTCAAGGCCAATCGCGTATTTGGCCATCTCATTAAACAGTCGTCTTATCGGGTGATTTTCCTGCTCCAGAATCAGCGGTTTTTTGAGCGCCATTTTAAGCATTGGAATCTCACAGCGATTGATCACCTGCTGCATCTCCGGCGCCACCACCATGGATTGGCCAAAGCTGGAAAAAATATTCTCCACCACCTGAAACACCGTGGCGTCATTGCGGTGCAGGCGACTGCCCCGCTTACCCTTCTCAAGCTGTTTAATCGCCGCCGCCAGATCGCGGGTAATCTGACCATTGCTGGCCAGCTCAGTGCTGTGGGCAATCAGATCATTAACCTGCTTGTTAATCTCGGCAAATAGCTGCGGCTTGGCCATACAGGGCACGCGCGTCTGGTTTGAGTTTGAGTTTGAGTTTGAGTGTGAGTTTGAGTGTGAGTGTGAGTGTGAGTGTGAGTTCAGATTTGAGTTTGAGTGTGGACTGGCCTGGCTGTTGGCGTCCCCGGGCGCCTTGCTCTGCTGCTGGCCATCATTCGCATCGGCATCGATCTGGGCATTTTCCAACATCGAATTAATCCGCGCCAACAGCTCAGTCTGGATGCGGGTGTTGGTAATAAGCGGCTGGTCTGTGTAAGCCTCCCGCTGCTCCTCCACCCGGTGACCCGCGACCGGCTGTTCAAATTGGGGAGTTGGCTCTTGGTTAGGGTCCTGATTGCGGTTCTGATTACGTTCTTGTGGCAGCGCTTGTTTTGAATCTGGTTGCAATGCTGTTAGTGGCTCTGCAGATAATGCCTGCGGCCGATCAGACGATGTGTTTGACACCTGCGGCGCAGGCTCGGGTGACTGATCGGTGGTTGGACTGGGTTCTGCCGGCAGGTAATCTTCCAGCAGCTCACAACCGGCCTCTTCAAGCTGATCAATAGCGAGATTAAGCATCTGCCCATAGGGTTTATCAAAACAGATTTGAGCAAAGGCTCTGACCAGTTCCAGCTGCACTTCCACGGCGATCAGATCGCCGTCCAGTGAACCGACAAAGGCCTCCAACAGAGCGTCGGGGAACAGCGGCAGCGGGCTGGGCAGGCTGTTTTGACCAAGCAGTGTCTTCAGGCGTCCCTCAAGTTCATAGAGCTCACCTCGCAGCTGCTCGCGCGCGCGGCTGGAAAAATTGTCCAACGCAATCATCACCTCGAGGTCTTCATGCTCAAGCAGTTTGAAATGATCGCCGGCACGGCGGCGAGAGGCGGTTCTGGAGGTAGCTGGGGGTTTGTTATCACGGGACGCTGACGGCTCTGCAACAGCCATGGGCTCTGCAAGCATTTCAAAGCCGCGCGCGATGCTGTTGAGGGTTTCCATTTCAATATCGAGGTGTTGTTTTTTTAATAAACGCACAGTATCAAAATAGAGGGTTTGCAGGCGGTTGCTTCCGGCTTCTGCGGCGAGATCGGTGAGCTGTTTGGCGCAGGCGGGATGAAATTTTTTAAAGGCATCGACAAGATGTTGCTGACAGAGCTGCCCCAACGATTCCACAAGCTGTTGTTTTTCGAAACCCGGTCGGTCGCTCATCTAATCTGCCATCCTTAATGGTGAGATACTTTTATCAACACTATCTAGTTTGACTACCCAGCTTGACTGCCCAGCTTTACTGCCCAGTTTGGGTCGCGTCAGTTTGGTTCGCGATTGAACAAATAATCCCGTTAAGTATGGTCGGTTTTAGATTAAATCACCGAAAAATTTCAATCCAAAACTGGCCCGGCGCTTCAGCCCGACACGACCATTGCTGCTATAATCCTGCGCTTTGATTATCCCAATCGGTAAAAGATGCCCATGTCAGACTCAGACAACCTGCAAGCCAACTCTGTCGTGCTTCCCCCTTCGACTGCAGCGGATATTCCGCATGCGGTGGAGCGTGCACTGAATGAAGACATCGGCAGCGGCGATATCACCGCGCAGTTAATTCCCCGCCAGCAGCGTGGCAAGGCGGTGGTGATCTGTCGCGAAGAGGCCGTAATCTGCGGACGCCCTTGGGTGGATGAAGTGTTTCGTCAGTTGGACAAGCGCTCTGGCCTAAGCACCGAAAGCGGCGACGACAACGGGCGCACCCGGATCGAATGGCATGTTAATGAGGGTGACCGAGTCAACCCGGACCAGCCGCTGTTTACCCTGACCGGCAACACCCGTGTGCTGTTAACCGGTGAGCGCGCGGCGCTTAACTTTTTGCAAACACTCTCTGCCACCGCAACCAGCGCACGGCTGTATGCCGAAACCTGTGCAGACAGCAGGATAACCATACTCGATACCCGAAAAACCATCCCTGGCCTGCGTCTGGCGCAGAAATATGCAGTGACAGTGGGCGGCTGTGACAACCATCGCGTCGGCCTCTACGATGCCTTTTTAATCAAGGAGAACCACATTGCCGCCTGCGGCAGCATTGCCAATGCCATCACCGCAGCCCGCAAGATTTCGTCCGACACAAAAGTTGAAGTGGAAGTGGAAAGCCTCGATGAACTGCAACAGGCACTGTCTGCTAAAGCCGATGTGGTGATGCTGGATAATTTTTCCCCCGCCGATATTGAGGCACTGGCCTCAATGGAATTGGGAGAGACCAAAATTGAAGTCTCGGGTGATATTACCGAAGAGAAGCTGAAAGCTTATAGTCACTCCAGAGTCGACTTTATTTCATCGGGAAGTCTAACCAAGCATATTCGCGCAGTGGATTTATCGATGCGATTGGTCGATTAGGGTTTACTCGGCGGATATAAAAAAAGGCTCCTGAAGGAGCCTTTTTTTATATCGCCAATTGTCTTAGCCTTGACAAGAACCAGGAAGACACTTGGTAGGCATCGGATTATTACCAGTAGCTGGCCCACAAGTCCAACTTGCAATAGTTTTACCACCATCTGTAGTACCAACCAAAGCAGTTGTTCCTGTTTGAATAGGTGTAAGCGTAATAGTATTAGCCGTTGCTGATGTGTCTCCACCCAAAGTAGTTGCATTGCCTACGACCGTTATCACGCCGTCTGCACTCACAGTGCGCGATGTGACATATTTGCTTGTCGTAGTACCGCATACAAAGGCGGTGGGCTGTGCCCAGTGTACCAATGGTTACAAGGGCCGGGTCGGGGTCTATGAGACCTTGAAAATCACGCCCGCGATCTCGCGCATTATTATGCAGGGGGGCAGTTCGCTGGACATTCTCGACACTGCGCTCAAGGAGGGCTTTAGAACCCTGCGCACTTCGGCTTTACGCAAGGCGGCCCGTGGTCTAATTAGTATTGAAGAGGCAAACCGCATCACCAAGGACTAACGTTAACACTGTCAGGGAAAGGAAAATATTATGGCCACTGTTGCCGAGCGCCAACTGTTTATCTATCGCGGTAAAAATCGCAAGGGCGAAAAAGTTGAAGGTGAGATGCATGCTGACAACCTGATTGCCGTCCGTGGCCAGTTGCGTAAACAGGGGATTATCTCTACCTCGATCAAAAAGAAAACCACCCCGCTATTCAGCCGGCCAAAGAAAATTGTGCCCGCCGATATTGCGCTGTTTACCCGTCAGTTGGCGACCATGATGAAGGCTGGTGTGCCGCTGGTGCAGTCGTTTGATATTGTCTCCGATGGCGTTGACAAGCCGGCAATGAGAGAACTGATATTACAGATTCGCGACGATGTTTCAGCTGGTGGCAGCTTTGCCAATTCACTGCGCAGGCACCCGCGCTTTTTTGATGATCTGTTTTGCAGCCTGGTCGATTCCGGTGAGACCGCCGGGGCGCTGGAGACCATGCTCGACCGGGTGGCGACCTATAAAGAAAAGACCGAACAACTGAAAGCGAAAATCAAAAAGGCTCTCACCTATCCGATCGCGGTGGTAGTGGTGGCGGTGATTGTGACCGCGGTGCTGCTGATCAAAGTGGTGCCAGTGTTTGCCGAAACCTTCAGTAGCTTTGGCGCCGATTTGCCGGCGTTTACGCTGTTTGTGTTGGGCTTGTCGGAGGCATTGCAGGAATCATGGGTCACTCTATTGGTCTGTATTGGCGCGGCTTTTTATGGCTTTAAAGAGGCGCGCTTTGCCCGAACCCTCTCAACTACCTTTTCTGCGGGTGTGCCGATTGTCGATGCGCTTGAATCAGTGGCTGGCGCGGCCGGCAATGCGCTGTATCGCGATGCCATCTTGAAGGTGCGCGATGATGTCACCACCGGGGTGCAACTGCACGCAGCGATCAAGACACGAAAGATGTTCCCGATTTTGCTGCAACAGATGACTGCGATTGGTGAGGAGTCGGGCGCGCTGGATGATATGCTGGAGAAGGCGGCGATTCACTATGAGGAGCTGGTCGATAACTCTGTTGATAATCTCACCAGTCTGCTGGAGCCATTGATTATGTCGGTGCTCGGGGTGTTAGTCGGCGGCCTGCTGATCGCGATGTATCTGCCGATATTCCAGTTGGGTAATGTGGTTTAATAGAGCGCTGAAATGCGTTGATCAAATGGCTGCAACGGTTGTGCGGCAGCCGCTCAGAAAAATAATTTTCACCGGACATTAATTATGTTTTTCGAGACTTCTTTGTCATCTTTTGCCCTGGCGCTGACCGCCCTGCCTCTGGGCCTGATCGTGGGCAGCTTTCTGAATGTGGTGATTCTGCGTTTTCCCGAACAACTCAAAACGCGCTGGCGACATGAGTCGCAGGATTTTCTCGGCCTGCCCGCTGATTCCTCGGAGCCGCTATCTCTCGCTACTCCGGCTTCGCGCTGTCCATCGTGCGGCGAGAGCATCAAGCCGTGGCACAATATCCCGGTGATCAGCTATGTATTTTTGCGCGGCAAGTGTCACGCCTGTTCACGTGCTATTTCGATTCAATATCCGCTGGTCGAATTGCTGAGCGGGCTGGTGACGAGTTTTATTGTCTATCAGTTTGGGCTGTCGCTGATGGCGGCGTACTGTTTAATATTCAGCTGGGTGTTGATTGCTCTGACCGGTATTGATTATCGCGAGCAAATACTGCCTGATCAGATTACCTTGCCGCTGCTATGGCTGGGGCTGTTTGCCAATCTCAATGCGACCTTTGTGCCGCTCAACGATGCAGTGATCGGCGCACTCGCCGGTTACCTGTCACTGTGGATTGTGTTCTGGTTATTCAAGCTGATTACCGGCAAGGAAGGTATGGGCTACGGCGATTTTAAGCTGCTCGCCGCGCTGGGTGCCTGGATGGGCTGGCATATGTTGCCGCTGATTATTATTCTGTCGACCTTTGCCGGCGCGCTGGTGGGTGTCGTCGGGTTGCTTCTCAAGACCAGAGACAAGCAGGTGCCAATGGCATTTGGGCCGTTCTTGGCAATAGCGGGTTGGATTGCCTTAATCTGGGGTGATACTATTCTCGCCTCCTATTTAGGTGCCTTTGGACTCTAGATCAGGCTGCGCTGAGCGGCCTTCGAGCCGTCGCACTTAATCATTCATCAGCGGCCCTGGCATGTTATCTTGACTGATCACTCCCCTTCTTCAAAACCTTTCGTTGTCGGTTTGACCGGCGGTATCGGCAGCGGTAAAAGCACCGTTGCCGAGGCTTTCCGGCAGCTGGGTATCGTTACGGTTGATACCGATCAGGCCTCGCGCAAGGTCGTTGAACCGGGCATGCCAGCGCTGACTGAGATCAGTGCGCACTTTGGCGCTGATATTCTGCAAGCGGATGGCAACCTCGATCGCGCCGCACTGCGGCAAATTATTTTTTCGGACCCACAACAAAAGCAGTGGCTTGAGTCGCTGTTGCACCCATTGATTCGCAAATGGATCGCGCAGCAGTTAGGCGCGGCGCAAAGCCCCTATGTGATTCTCGAATCACCCCTTTTGTTTGAAACTGATCAGGTGCAATTGGTCGATACCACCGTGCTTGTCGATGTGCCAGTTGAGCTGCAAATAAAGCGTGCCTGTGCTCGGGACAATAATCCGGTGGAACAGATCCAGAGTATTATTGATGCGCAGTTGCCACGAGATATCAAACGCGCCCGCGCAGACCGTATACTGGATAATTCACTGCCATTGGAGACATTGAGCGAGCGAGTTGCAACGCTGCATAGGGAGCTTTTAAAATTAATCCATTCCACAAATTGAGCGCCACCCGATGAGCCCGACAACTTTAAGCTGCCCAACCTGTAAAACGACTCTGGAGTGGAGCGATAAATTTCCGTTTCGTCCATTTTGCAGCAAGCGCTGTCAACAAATCGATTTTGGTGGCTGGGCGCGCGAGGATTTTGCCATTAAGGGCGCTGCGCTGGTCGATCCTGAGATGCTGGACTCTGAGCAGCTATCCAAAGAGTTACTCGACGCAGGCTTGATCGATCCGGATTTGCTCGAGTCCTAGTCAGCTATTTTATTGGTCGACATCATTTGAGGGTTTAAGCCCTGCTCAGCAAGGCGCTCAAGGATCGGTTGATTGGCTGCCGGAAAATCCAGGTCCTGATCTGCTGACCGTGCCGTTAAACTGTGCAAGTCAACCCAGCGACACTGCTGTCCCTCTTTGCCATGGGCATTGCCGCTAAAGCCATCGACTTGCCAGATATCCAACACAACTTTTTTGTCGCCGTAATCGTGGTCGACGCGCATATAGGGTTGCGCATGCGTGACCTGAATATCGATCTCTTCAAATAGCTCTCGCGTCAGCGCCTGTTCGGGGTTTTCACTGGCTTCGAGTTTGCCGCCGGGAAATTCCCAGAGGCCGCCCTGATGCAGATGATCGGGGCGACGGGTAATAAAAATGCGTTGCTCCGGACCGACAATAATGGCTGCGACCACCTGAATTACTTTCACCGCGGCATCCTCAACAACATAATCCGCGCACGTTTAGGTGCGGTATTCAGCATTGATGCGGACATATTCGTAGGTCAGGTCGGTGGTCCAGACGGTTTCGCTGGTGTTGCCGCGATTGAGTGAAATGCTGATGCTGATCTCTTCCGGTGCCATGGCCTGTGCGCCCGCCGCTTCACTGTAACTGGCGGCGCGACCACCGCGCTCAACGATCAAGACCTCATTGAGACTTATCGAGACCTTGCTGACATCGAGATTGTCGACACCGGCGCGGCCGACGGCGGCAAGAATACGGCCCCAGTTGGCGTCGGAGGCCGCCAGTGCGGTTTTAACCAGCGGCGATTCGGCGACGGTGTAGGCAACTTTCAGGGCTTCCTCGGAGTTCACTGCGCTGTCGACTACCACCGAGACAAACTTGGTGGCTCCTTCGCCATCCCGAATGATGGCCTGAGCCAGCTCAATAAACACCTTCTCGAGTTGGCTGACAAATTCCTCAAAATTGCTTTCGTCGATCACCACAGTGCTGGCACCGGTCGCGACCAATACGATCGAATCATTGGTCGAGGTGTCGCTGTCGACGGTGATGCGATTAAAGGATTTATTGGTAACCAGGCGCAGGGCGCGGTGCAATAATTCGCTATCAACCTGTGCGTCAGTGGCGACAAACCCGAGCATGGTGGCCATATTGGGCTTGATCATGCCTGAGCCTTTGCTGATCCCGGTGATGGTTACAACCTTGGGCTCAGTTCCAATCGGCTGGTATTGCAGGCTGGCGCCCTTGGCACAGGTGTCGGTGGTGAGGATGCCGTCGGCGGCATCGGCCCAGCCCTCTTCAGCCAGTGCATCAACGGCGGCGGGCAGTGCCGCGAGTAATTTTTCTATTGGCAGTGGTTCACCAATGACGCCGGTGGAAAATGGCAGCACCTGTTGAGGTGAGACGCCTTGTCGCTCGGCCAGTGCCTGACAGCTGCGCTGAGCATCGACAAGACCCTGTTCACCGGTTCCGGCATTGGCGTTGCCGGTGTTGACGAACAGGTAACGCGGCACATCAGTGCTGAGGTGCTGCCTGCAGACCACAACCGGTGCGGCACAAAACGCATTCTGAGTAAACAGTGCGGCTACGCTTGCCTGGGGCTGAATTTGCATGAGCACCAGATCTTTGCGCCCCGGGGTTTTAATCCCGGCGCTGGTGGTGCCGAGTGCAAACCCGGCGACCGGGTGCATCTTTGGAAAGGGTTTGTTGCCTGTGGCCATCTCGTTTCCTGATCCTGATTACTGAACCTGCCAGCGATTAAATTTTACCGTGGCACTGTTTATATTTTTTACCTGAGCCACAGGGACAGCTGTCATTGCGCCCAACTTTTGGGCCCTGACGCAACATTGGTTGCTGCGCACCTGTCTCTCCACCTCTATCCGCACCTTGCTGCTGGGCCTGCTCATCACTGAGGCTGGCGCTCTGGGCGTGTTGATATTCGCGACCTTCCTGCTCTTTGCGGCGCTGCTGTTCAAGTTTGCGCATGTCCTCTTCACTGGCGATCTGTATATGGCTGAGGAAACGCACGGTTTCAAATTTAATGTCCTCTAGCAACTGTTCAAACATGGCGAACGATTCGCGTTTGTACTCCTGCTTGGGGTTTTTCTGGGCGTAGGCGCGCAGGCCAATGCCCTGACGCAGCTGGTCCATATTGGCAAGGTGATCTTTCCATTGATTGTCGAGTACCTGGAGCATAATTTGACGTTCGACATCGCGCATCTGCACGCCGACATCGGCATAGCGGGTCTGGTAATTCTCTTCGATCAACTCAGCGGCACGGGCGCGCAGCGATTCTTCATCGAGACGACTGTCCTCTTCGAGCCACTGACCAATCGGCAGCTGCACAGCAAAGTCATTGGCCAGGGCTTTTTCCAGGCCTTCGATATCCCACTGCTCTTCAAGACTCTGCGGCGGAATAAAGCTGTCGACAACACGGTTGACTACATCTTCGCGGACATTGGTTATGATTTCGGAGATATCACCGTCTTCGAGCAGGTCGTTGCGCTGCTGATAGATCACCTGACGCTGATCGTTGGCAACATCGTCGTACTCCAGCAGGTGTTTGCGAATATCGAAGTTGCGCCCTTCGACCTTGCGCTGAGCTTTGACGATGGCATTGGTCACCATGCGGTGTTCGATCGATTCGCCGTGTTCCATACCCATTGAGCGCATCATGTTTTTCATCCGGTCGGAGGCAAACAGACGCATCAATGGATCTTCCAATGACAGGTAGAAGCGCGACACACCCGGATCACCCTGGCGGCCTGAACGCCCGCGCAGCTGGTTGTCGATGCGACGTGATTCATGACGTTCGGTGGCGACAATATGCAGACCGCCAGCTTCTAACACAGTCGTGTGACGTTGTTCCCAGTCGGCTCTGAGCTCTGCAATCTGCTCATCGCTGGCCTCGTCACCGAGCTCTTTGATTTCCGCGTCGAGGTTGCCGCCAAGAACAATATCGGTACCGCGACCGGCCATATTAGTAGCGATGGTCACCGCGCCGGGCCGCCCGGCTTCCACAATGATGTTCGCTTCGCGCTCGTGTTGCTTGGCGTTCAACACGTTGTGTTTAACACCGGCTTTGGTGAGCATATTCGAGAGCAGTTCTGAGGTCTCGACCGAGGCGGTTCCGACCAGCACTGGTGCACCCTTTTCAGTGATCTCAGCGATATCTTCGATCACGGCTTCAAATTTTTCTTCCTGAGTCAAAAACACCAGGTCGTTGAGATCCTTGCGCTTGACCTCGACATTGGTCGGGATAACCATCACCTGAAGACCGTAGATCTGCTGAAATTCATAGGCTTCGGTGTCAGCCGTGCCGGTCATACCGGCGAGCTTGCGGTAGAGGCGGAAATAATTCTGGAAGGTGGTGGAAGCCAGGGTCTGGCTCTCCTGCTGAATGGTCAGCCCCTCTTTGGCTTCAATCGCCTGATGGAGACCTTCAGAGAGACGTCGACCCGGCATCGTGCGGCCGGTATGTTCGTCAATCAGAACCGCCTGACCATCCTGAAGGATATATTCCACATCACACTGGAACAGATGCTGGGCGCGCAGTGCCGAGTGCACGTGATGCAGCAGCCCGAGGTTAGTTGCCTGATAAAGGCTATCATCCGGCGCAAGCAAACCCTCACTTATTAAAATATCTTCTACCTTTTGGAAGCCCTCTTCGGTGAGCTCGACACCACGAGTTTTCTCGTCGACAATAAAATCTCCCGGCTCCTCTTCCGTTCCTGCGCTGAGTTTAAGGGTGAGGGCGTTGACGCTGCGATAGAGTTCAGAACTGTCTTGGGCAGCACCCGAAATAATCAGTGGGGTTCGCGCTTCATCAATAAGGATGGAGTCAACCTCGTCAACGATAGCAAAGCTGAGTCCACGCTGAGACTTGTCCTCAAGTCGGAGAGCCATGTTGTCGCGCAAGTAGTCGAAGCCAAATTCATTGTTGGTGCCATAGGTAATATCCGCAGCATAGGCTTCACGTCGGCTACAGGGCCGCAGGCTGGCGTCGCCGCTATCCATCACAAATGAATTGGCACTCTCGGGTCCCTGATAGGACTGAATCACACCGACAGAGAGACCAAGCGCCTGATACAGAGGGGCCATCCACTGGGCATCGCGGCGCGCCAAATAGTCATTGACGGTAATCACATGCACACCCTCAGCGGGCAGTGCATTGAGGTAGGCGGCGAGTGTTGCGACCAGAGTTTTACCTTCACCTGTGCGCATCTCGGCAATTTTGCCCTGATGCAAAGTGATACCACCGATCATCTGCACGTCGAAATGGCGCATACCCATCACCCGGCGAGCGGTTTCACGCACCAGAGCAAAGGCTTCGGGCAGCAGTTGATCGAGGGTCTTACCGGCTTCGAGTTGCTCGCGCAGCTGCACGGTCTGCGCTTTGAGATCGGCGTCGTTAAGTTCGCCGAGCGCGGCCTCCAGCAGATTGATTTTATCGACGGTTTTACGCATTTTGCGTATTTCCCGGTCATTCTTGCTACCGAACATTTTCTTGAAAATATTAGCGAACATACTCTTTTTCCATCTACAGATAACAGGGTATTCAGGGTGCTTTGGCAACCAACAGTGCAACCATTCCAAACACAATAGGCTTAGACGAAGTGCACAGCGGATTCAAGTCTCGCTGACCAGGTCTGAGCGATTTCGCGGTGGGAAATTAGCGGTTGGTTTTGTGAATATAGCTTGCAGGGTCGACCGTGCGGCCGTTTTTGTACACTTCAAAGTGCACATGGGGACCAGTGGAGCGGCCGGAACTACCCATGAGGGCGATCTGCTGGCCTTTTTTGACGATGCTGCCAAGCGTGACAAGATTTTTATCGTTGTGCGCATAGCGGGTGACATAGCCATCACCGTGGTTAATCTCAACCATTTTGCCGTAACCGCTGCGCTTGCCCGACCAGGTGACTACACCAGACGCGACCGCAACGATCTCCGAACCTTTCTTGCCAGCAAAATCCACTCCAGCATGCCAGCGCTGATCACCGTCGAACGGATCAGCACGCATACCGTAACGGGAGGACATCCAGCCTTTGTTAATCGGTGTGCCGGCAACTGTCTGCTCTCGCTTGAGCCTGTTGTCGGACATCATGGAAGTGAGAACCTGCAGCTGTGCTGAACGGTTGTCCAGTCGACGATCGAGACGATCAAACAGGCTGCTCAGTTCGCGTTGCATAGCCAGTGAGTCTGTCGTCTCCACGGCCGATGATCCCTTTGGGCCACCCACACCGGGTGCGTCGGAGAAATCGAATTCACCATCGTCAAGGCGGGCAATCTGGGTCAGGCGTTCACCGAGCGCATCGAGGCGAATCAGACGGGCACGCATTTCGGCCAGTTTAACCGTCATCGCCGTCAGGGTTTCCGCAGCTTGAGCACGACCTTGATCAACTTCTTGTTGCTGCTGAACCAGTTCATGCTGCATCTGATTGACGGTGTTTTCAACCACCAGTTCCCAGCGACCATCAGCAATTTTGACCCCGAGCAAGGTGCCCGCAGCAACCGGAATACCCAACAATAAAACAGACAGCAGTCCTTTGGCCCAACTGTTGAGGCTCAGGGTGCGGACCTTTTCGGCCCCATTGCTGATAAGAATAATTTTCACTGTCTTCGTTACCGCTGGTTCACTTTTCCAGTTATTGTTTCCACTACAGGTTAATACTGTTTTAGCTTGCTTTCATATAGCTAATCGGCACATCTTCGGGATTGTCGATAAACGTCACCACTTCCCAGGCATCGGTGTCGGCGATCAGTGCTCGCAATGATGCATTATTGAGGGCGTGCCCCGACTTGTGTGCATTGAACTCTCCGATCAGGCTATTGCCGAGCAGATAGAGGTCACCAATGGCATCCAGAATTTTATGTTTCACAAATTCGTCCTGATAGCGCAGACCGTCTTCGTTCAAAATCTGGTTTTCATCGACGACGATGGCATTTTCAAAACTTCCTCCCCGGGCGAGACCAACCGAGCGCAGGTACTCAAATTCGTGCATAAAGCCAAAGGTACGTGCACGGCTGACTTCTTTAACAAAGGAGGTGGTAGAGAAATCAATGCTGGCGTTGAGTTCCTGAGATTTAAACACTGGGTGATCAAACTCAATGGCGAAATTGATTTTGAATCCATTGAAGGGTTTAAAGCTGGCCACTTTGTCATCCTGTTGGATGGTGACGTCGCGGATAACGCGGATAAACTTTTTCGCTGCATCCTGCTCACAGATGCCAGCAGATTGCAGCAGAAACACAAAAGGTCCGGCGCTGCCATCCATAATTGGCACTTCGGCTGCCGAGACGTCGACAATCACATTGTCTATGCCGAGACCGGCAAATGCCGACAGCAGATGTTCTACGGTGGAGACTCGAACGTCGCCGTTCATAAGGGTTGTAGAGAGGGTCGTGTCGCCGACGTTTTCAGCCTTGGCAGCAATTTCAACCACAGGGTCAAGGTCGGTGCGACGAAAAACAATACCACTGTCCGGTTCAGCGGGGCGCAAGGTCAGATAGACCTTTTCGCCGGTGTGGAGACCCACGCCGGTCGCGCGTATCACGTTTTTTAACGTGCGCTGCTTAATCATTGCCGAACTCTCTCAACTAAAGCTCGGAATACTACCAGAGAAGCCCTCCATCACCAAGATTTTAAATCTGAGGCGAAGGCGACGGAGGGCGCCGTTTTAGCGGCTCTTCAATGGCTCTTTAACGACTTTTTTTCAGTCTGCCTGCTTGCGCAGGAATGCCGGAACATCAAGATAATCGAGCTCGGTATCAACCTGCATATCGATCTTGCGCGCCGCCGACGTTACACCACCGGGACCCCGTCTGGAGATAGTGGGCTTTGCCAGTCCGGCGTAATCCACTTCACCCTGCGCGGTGCGTGGTGGATTATCAACCACAACACTCATGGGACCGCGTTTCTCGCCCTGCTCACTGAGGCCTGTTGCGACGACGGTAACGCGCAACTGGTCGGTGAGTTCGGGATCAAATACGCTACCGACGATCACCGTGGCATCTTCGTCAGAGAAGTCGCGAATCACATTGCCCACATCTTCAAATTCGCCCAGAGTCAGATCATAACCACTGGTGATATTGACCAGAATACCTTTGGCACCCTGCAGGTTGATGTCTTCAAGCAGCGGACACTTGATAGCACTCTCTGCAGCAACCAGAGCGCGATCTTCTCCGCTGGCTTCACCTGTACCCATCATCGCCATGCCCATTTCCGACATCACTGTGCGTACATCGGCAAAGTCGACGTTGATCAGGCCTTCGAGCAAGATCAGATCGGCAATGCCCTGGACCGCACCATAGAGCACATTGTTGGCCTGCTTGAAAGCGTTGAGAACCGTCATGTCCTTGCCGAGAACCTGAAGTAGCTTTTCGTTGGGGACAATAATCAGCGAGTCAACACGCTCTTTCAGCTGCTGGATACCCTGATTGGCGATTTCCATACGCTTGCGGCCTTCAAAGGCAAATGGACGGGTGACAACGCCGACGGTGAGAATCCCCATCTGCTTGGCCACTTCGGCAATCACTGGCGCAGCGCCTGTACCGGTGCCACCACCCATACCGGCAGTGATAAAGACCATGTCACGCCCTGGATGGCCTGAGAGATACGCTCTTTATCCTCCAGTGCGGCCTGACGGCCGATCTCCGGATTAGCGCCGGCACCCAAACCCTTGGTCAAGGTTCCACCCAGCTGCAAAACAGTTGCACTGGTCAGATCATTGAGCGACTGGGCATCGGTGTTGGCACAGATAAACTGCACACCGTCAATATTGCCTTCCATCATATGACGTACCGCGTTGCCACCGCCGCCACCAACTCCGATTACTTTGATATCTGCATTCTTTGGAATGCTCTCTACTAGTTCAAACATAGGTTTCCCCTTTTTGCGCCTCACAATTAAAAACAATAGCCATCAATATTGATGACCCTTACATTTCACCCTGGACCCAGGACTTAATCTTGCTAAACAGACTCGGTCTTGGCCCTTTACCTTTTTCACCATCACTCTGTCTGCGCTGAGCCTGAGCGCCAAAATGCAGCAGGCCGACACCTGTCGAGTAGATCGGATTGTTGACCACATCCGACAAACCCTTAACGTTAACCGGTGTACCAATGCGCACTGGCATATGGAAGATTTCCTCCGCCAGCTCGACCACACCTTCCATTTTTGATGAGCCGCCGGTGAGGACCACACCTGCCGCAATCAATTCTTCAAAGCCGCTGCGACGCAGCTCTGCCTGAATCAGCGTAAACAGCTCGTCATAACGTGGCTCAACCACCTCGGCGAGGGACTGGCGCGAGAGATCCCGCGCTTCCCGATCGCCAACACTGGGGACCTTGACGGTCTCTTCCGGACGCGCCAGCTTGGCCAGCGCACAGGCATATTTAATCTTCAGCTCCTCGGCATGAGGCGTTGGTGTACGCAGCGCCATTGCGATGTCGTTGGTCACCTGGTCACCGGCAATCGGTATGACGCCGGTGTAGCGAATAGCGCCTTCGGTGTAGATGGCGATATCTGAGGTACCGCCACCGATATCCACCAATGCGACGCCGAGCTGCTTTTCGTCTTCTGTTAGCACTGCCGAGCTGGACGCCAGTTGCTCGAGAATAATGTCCTCAACTTCAAGTCCACAGCGACGGATACATTTCTTAATGTTTTGTGCGGCATTAGCGGCACAGGTGACCAGATGCACTTTTGCCTCGAGGCGCACACCGGACATGCCGATTGGCTCGTGAACACCTTCCTGGTTGTCGATAATAAATTCCTGCGACAACACATGAAGGATCTCCTGATCTGCCGGTATGGCGACGGCGCGAGCCGCATCCAACACTCTGTCCACGTCTAGCTCTTGGACTTCTCGATCGCGAATAGCGACGATGCCATGGGAGTTGAGGCTGCGAATATGACTGCCGGCAATCCCCGCATAGACCGAGTGAATCGAGCAGCCGGCCATTAACTCAGCCTCTTCAATGGCCCGCTGAATCGAGTTGACGGTGGCTTCAATATTGACCACTACACCTTTCTTGAGACCGGATGAGGGGTAGCTGCCGGTGCCGATAATTTCGATCTCACCGCGTTCACCCACCGAGCCGACTATGGCGACGATTTTCGACGTGCCTATGTCGAGTCCGACGATCATGTTTTCTTCATTTCCACTAGCCATACTTTCACCTCGCAACTCGCTGCTATGCCTGAACAGGAGCCGTTGCTCTCACTTGAATGTTGTAAACCGGGTTGTATATTTTGCTATCCCACTTGCCCTGTCGCTGCACTGCCGCCACAGCACTATCTCGCCACGCTACTGCCAGTCCATTTGGGTAGCGCAGATCTACTCTGACGATATTTTTCACCTGCTGATTGAGACCGGCAGCCCAGACCAGATTAAAGCGACGAATCCTGTCACTGATCTGATCACGGCCGATAACCAGTTGCAGACCTGGAGCAGTGTCAATAAACCAGACGCCGACACTGTCACGACGCAGCTCGCTGATCTTAAGTCCAGTGGGCACCAGCAGTTCAGCCATCAGCTGATAATTTTTCATCATCTCTCGCGAAGTGCCGGTGTCGGCACGCAGCACAGGCAGAGCACTGAGTTGACTGTTGTTTTCGATCAGCAATTCTTCTCCGAGACGGTTGAGAAAGCCCTGCTCTCCCCAGCGTGCAATCGGCACCTCTTCAGTGACTTCAACTTTTAGAATTGATGGCCACTCGCGGCGCAGATTGACTTCGGCAACCCAGGGATGGGCGCGCAGCACCTCGGTGAGGCGGGCCAGGTCGATGCTTAAAAAGCCTCCATCCAGTTCACCGGCCACCAGATCGCTGATGTCAGTGGGCTGGAGAAACGTAAAGTCGCCACCGATCATGACATTGGTCAGGGGCTTATCAATCTGCTGGAAGAGCAGCGTGCCGCCGTAGCCGACAATTACCAACACCGCGACCAGCATAATCCGCGCAATATAATCGGCGGCCGCGGTCATCATCGATTCGGAACCTTGGCTTTTTTGCGGCCGCTTGGCAGCGGGTTTGTAGCCACGAGACGATTTGTTGCGATTCAGCTCTGTTGCAGCCATTACAGCGCCCCCCGCAAGATGGTCTCGACCAGTTGATCAAAGCTCAATCCGGCCGCTTTCGCCGCCATGGGCACCAAACTGTGGCTGGTCATGCCAGGCACTGTGTTGACTTCGAGCAGCTGGAACTGGCCAGCGCGATCAACCATCACATCGACTCGCCCCCAGCCGCGACAGCCGACCGAGTCAAAGGCTTTCAGACACAGCGTCTGCAGCTCCTGCTCGCGGGACGCAGACAGCTCGCTGGGGCAGAGATACTGGGTCTGGTCGGAAAAATACTTGGCCTGGTAATCATAGAACTCGGCATTCGATTCAATGCGAATGGACGGCAATATCTGACCCTGCACGATGGCGACAGTGTATTCAGGACCTGGCAACAAAGGTTCGGCAATCACCGAGGTGTTATACCGAGACGCGTCCGCCCAGGCAGCCTGCAATTTTTCAGCGCTCTGAGCGCGGCTCATACCAATACTCGAGCCTTCAGCGGCAGGCTTGACCATCACCTGGCCGCCCAGTCGCTGGAGTTCTGCTGCCCAGTCCGAGTCAGCCGTGAGCAGCGCAAAGTCGGCAGTCGGCAAACCTATGCCCCGCCACATCTGCTTGCAACGCAATTTGTCCATTGCCAACGCAGACGCCAGCACTCCACTGCCGGTATAGGGCAAGTTGAGATATTCCAGTGCTCCCTGCAAGGTGCCGTCTTCACCGCCGGGACCATGCAGTGCGATGAAGACGCGATCGAGCTGATAACCGGGCAGCGACTGCAACAGGTTTTCACCTGCGTCAATAGCGACTACATCAATACCGAGATTGAGCAGTGCCTGATGCACAGCTTCGCCGCTCATCAGCGAGACTTCTCGCTCGGATGAGCTGCCGCCATAGAGCAGACCGACGCGACCGAATTCAGAGTGACTCATGGCGCCACCTCCAAATCGGAGCCGCTGCGCGCTTCAACAGCAACACCCAAACCCCCTTCGGCGAGCAGAGCAACCAGTTTGCTGACGCTGCCGGCGCCCTGGGTAATCACCAGATCATTGTCCTGAGCCAGCTCATTGAGCAGTGCTGGAACTTCTTCGATGCTTTCGGCGTAAATGGGGTCTACCGCACCGCGCTGACGAATGCTGCCACAGAGGTTTTTACTGGTGGCACCCGCAATTTCATCTTCCCCGGCCGGGTAGACCGACAACACAATCAACACGTCGACCTCGGCCAGGACTTTGACAAAGTCTTCATAGAGATCGCGTGTGCGGGTATAGCGATGAGGCTGGAAGACCATTACCAGCCTTCGGTTCGGCCAGCCGGCGCGCACAGCGTCGACAGTGGCTTTAATTTCGGTGGGGTGATGACCGTAATCATCGACGAGCATCGCGCTGCCGCCAGTGACTAGCTGATACTCGCCGTAGATTTCAAAGCGTCGCCCAACACCAGCAAATCCACTTAGGCCTTCAATAATGGCGCTATCGGAAATGCCCTCATCACTTGCCACGGCAATCGCAGCTGCTGCGTTAAGGGCATTGTGACGGCCAGGGATATTCAAGCTGATCTGCAGCGATGGAAGTCCGTCCGGGCGATCGATCACAAAGTCGCTGTGGCGGGTCTCGACTTCAAGGTCGCGAATTCGGTAGGCGGCATCATCGCTGAAGCCATAGGTGAGCAGTGGTCTCGCCACATCGACCAACAACTCGCGAATCACATCATCGTCGATACACATCACCGCCAGTCCGTAGAACGGCAGATTGTGTAAGAACTCGATATAGGTTTTGGTCAGACGGCTAAAGTCGAAATCATAGGTCTCCATATGATCCGCTTCAATATTGGTCACCACGGCTACCATTGGCTGCAAATGCAGGAATGATGCATCGCTCTCATCGGCTTCGGCTACCAAATAACGGCTGCCGCCGAGTTTGGCATTGGTACCGGCACTGTTGACACGACCACCGACAACAAAGGTGGGATCGCGCCCGCCGGCAGCAAAAATAGCAGTGATCAAACTGGTCGTAGTGGTCTTGCCATGGGTTCCGGCGACGGCAATGCCATGGCGGTAGCGCATCAGTTCGGCGAGCATCTCGGCGCGGCGGACAACCGGTATTCCCTGTTCTCGCGCAGCGGCGATTTCCGGATTTTCCAGCGTCACTGCTGAGGATTTCACCACAACATGGGCACCGATAATATTGTCTTTGCTGTGGCCGATAAATACCTTGGCGCCGGCATCGGTCAGACGCTGAATGCTGGGGCCGTGGTTGAGATCGGATCCGGATATGTCATAACCCTGATTGAGCAGCACTTCGGCAATGCCACACATACCACTGCCGCCAATGCCGACAAAATGAATACGGCGGATGCGGCGCATCTCAGGGGGCTGGAAGTACGTATTAGTGCTCATTCGCTTCCTCCAGACAGACCGTGGCGACGCGTTCAGCGGCACCGGTTTTGGCCAGTTCTCGGGCCCGCATAGCCATTTTCAGGCGCTGTTCAGCGTCGCTGCAAAGGGCCTGAATATGCTCGGCGAGCAATGCTGCATTGAGATCCCGTTGAGCCAACATCCGCGCCGCGCCCTGATCAACCAGTAGTTGTCCGTTCACAGTCTGGTGATCATCGATGGCATGGGGAAACGGAATCAGCAGCGAGCCAAGACCAGCACAGGTCAACTCAGCCACGGTGAGTGCACCGGCACGGCAGATGGCAAAATCTGCCCAACCATAAGCCTCATCCATCTCGGCAATAAAGGGGACGACCTCTGCACTGACCTCAGCTGACCTGTACAGCGCCTGGGTCTCGACCAAATGGTGTGCGCCGGTCTGATGCCAAACCTGTGGACGCTGGTCAGGCTCAAGCAGCGCCAGTGCTGCAGGAAGTATCTGATTAATTGCCAGTGCTCCACGGCTGCCGCCCAGCACTAACAGTCGCGGCGCGCCCTCACGGCCAGCGAAACGCTGTTGCGGCAGAGGCAGGTTGGCAATCGCTGGGCGCACCGGGTTGCCACACCATTCGCCATGCTTGAATACGTCAGGGAAGCCTTGCATCACACGACGGGCAGTGCGGGCAAGTATTTTGTTGGTCGTGCCGGCGACCGAGTTTTGCTCGTGGATGACAACCGGAATACCTTTAAGGCGGGCCGCGACGGCACCAGGACCCGAGGCAAAGCCGCCCATGCCGAGTACAACCTGAGGTTGAAAATCAGCGATTATCGCCAGCGCCTGACGGATCGAACGCCACAACAACAGGGGTGCTTTGATCAGTGCGCTGAGTCCGCGACCACGAATGCCTTCGATATCCAGACAATGCAGTGTGATGCCTGCTGCGGGTACCAGTTCGGATTCAATTCCACGCTGGGTGCCGAGCCATGAGACTGCGGTATTCGCCGCGCGCAGACGTTCAGCCACGGCCAGAGCAGGGAACACATGACCGCCGGTACCACCGGCCATAATCATCACCCGGTGCGGCGCGTTATCAATCGGCATCTGGCGATCAACGACCACGACGGACCCTCCTCACAACCTGTGTATCCGGATGTAGCTCGTGACCAATACGCAGCATCATGCCGACCATGGCGCAGGTCACCATCAGGCTGCTGCCGCCGTAACTCACAAACGGGAGAGTTAGACCTTTGGTGGGCAGGAACCCAGCATTTACACCCAGATTGATCAATGTCTGACCACTGATCAAACAGCCAAAGCCAAGCAGGACAAAAGCGCCGTACCAATAACCTTGTGTGATGGCTTGCTTACTGAGTGCAAAAATTCGCTGAACCAGCAGCACATAGAGTCCCAACAGGCACAGCACACCGACAAAACCAAATTCTTCGGCAAAAATAGCGAACACAAAGTCGGTGTGCGCTTCGGGCAAATAGAGCATTTTCTGCACAGACTGACCGAGGCCGACGCCAAACCATTCTCCGCGACCAAATGCGATCAGGGACTGGGTCAGCTGATAACCGGAATTGAACTGATCTGACCAGGGGTCGAGAAAAGTGCTCAGACGCGCCATGCGATACGGCTCAGCTTCAGCAAACAGTACTAATATCGCGCTTCCCACGAGGACCAGGGCGAGGTAGTGCCAGAGCCGGATACCAGAGAGGAACAGCATTGCCATAAAGGTGCAGGCCAGCACCACCACTGAGCCGAAGTCCGGCTCCATTAACAACAAAAACAACGGCACCATCAAAACGCCTAGCGGTAGCGCCCAGTCTCGCCAGTTATCGCCAAAACCTTCGCGATGCCGGGCAAAGTAGCTGGCCATAAACACCACAGTGGCAACTTTGGCGAGCTCCGAAACCTGCAGTGTCATGCCACCCAGATTGAGCCAGCGACGACTGCCGTTAACTTCTCGCCCAATCCCTGGAATCAACACCACAATCAACAGCAAGACTGCTAACAACATCCACAGCCGGTTATAGCGCGACCAAGCTGTCACGGGAGTAAAGAAAGTCACCGCCATTGCCGATAGCGCAATCACCAGATAAGCGGCGTGGCGTTTGAGAAAATAAAATTCATTGTTGTACTGGTGCTCGGCATAGCTGAACGAGGCAGAGGCGACCATAGTCAGGCCGACTGACATCAGCGCCAGCACTGCGACCAACATCAGGCTGTCAATTCGCCAGCTGCTGCGCTGAGAGCCATAGAAATTTAGCGGGAGGGTCATAATCATGCTGCCACCCCCATTACTGCATTCTTGAAGCAGCGGCCGCGGTGTTCAAACCCAGAGAACATATCAAAGCTGGCACAGGCCGGAGATAACAACACAATATCCCCGGGTTCGGCGGCAGCGCGAGCACCTTCAACAGCACTCTGCAGAGAGTCGAATCGCTGCACGGGCACTGTGCCATTTAGTGCCGCCGCAATCAGTTCAGCGTCTTGGCCAAACAGGGCTGCCAGCTTAACGTACTGCCCAATTGGCGCTCTGAGATCGGAGAAATCCTGCCCTTTGCCCTGACCGCCGGCAATCAGAATCAAACGTGCGCGATCCGCTTCACCGAAGCCATTAATTGCCGCAACAGTGGCGCCGACATTGGTGCCTTTAGAATCATCGATATAGGTGACCTGTTCCAGGGTAGCAACAGTCTCACAGCGATGGGGCAGTCCTTTAAAGCGCTCCAGTGTCTCGAGCATAGCGTTCATATCGAGGCCGGCAGCCTGACCCAGCGCCAGCGCTGCCAGCGCATTGGCGAGGTTGTGACGACCTTTTATCGCCACATCAGCACAGCGCATTAATGGCTGAAGCCCATAGGCAAGCCAGCTTTCGCCATCTTCTTCGAGCACGCCAAAACTGCCCAGATCGGGCTTATTGAGTCCAAAGCTGCGGAGTTTTACGCCGACTGATAACAGCGGATTAGTCAGCGGGTCCTGGCGATTAAAAATCACCTGGCTGGCACCACGGAAGATACGGTGTTTGGCG
>Ga0206126_10001466_pt1 | contig 28206 bp, 22 predicted proteins | sample Helgoland_Spring_5_FD_148621 | JGI IMG/M metagenome (GOLD analysis project Ga0206126, IMG submission 148621) | Pelagic subsurface seawater microbial communities from Kabeltonne, Helgoland, North Sea - Helgoland_Spring_Bloom_20160412_1 | ecosystem: Environmental > Aquatic > Marine > Epipelagic ...
ACACTTTGTCCACATAGCAGCCGTTAGTGCTTGGATAGGGCAATGTCTGCTTCTTCAGTTAATGGCAGTAAACAAAACCCCCACCCAATGAATCTACAACGCTAATACTAAAGGCCCGTGGTCCGAGGCGCGGGGCCCTAAAATGCGGGTCCCCGTTCCTAGGTCCTGCGGCTCAATTGTAGCGATTGGGTACAGTAACCCCTGATACACTCTGTTTTGATCTGATGTTTCATTGTGGGTAGCGTTGTGGGTAGAGATATAAATTAATATTATAATTACATTAAATCAATTAATTAATGCCTATATTTGGCGGACAGACAGGGATTCGAACCCTGGAGACGGTCTCCCGCCTACACACTTTCCAGGCGTGCGCCTTCGACCACTCGGCCACCTGTCCGTTGTGCGTGGTCTATGAGACTGGCGCACGGTTTTCAAGGGCCAGAAATCGATTTCCCACCTCATAGTCCAAAAAATTTGATCCGCGGCTCATGTGGGTTCGGAGGGCTCGGAGCGTGCAGCTGACAGGGCCTCTGGATTACGGATCCAAATATCGCGCTGCCCAAACGGAATTTCTATCCCATTGGCGGACAGCACCTCATAAATTTGATGGTTCAGTTCAGAGCGCACTGTCAGCCCATAATTGATATCACCGAGCAATGCGCGGATTTCAAAGTTCAAAGAATCTGCACCAAACCCCTGGAAGACCACTGAAGGCGCCGGATCTTTCAGCACCAGAGGATGATTTTCCGCAAGCGGCAACAAGAGTTCTTCAATCTTACGCGTGTCATTACCATACGCCACGCCGACAGGTACGATGACACGGCCCACAGAGCTGCCATGGGTGTAATTGGTCACCGTTCCCGACACCAGATCCGCATTGGGCACGATCACATCCGTGCGATCAAAGGTCTGAATGCTCGTGGAACGCACGGAAATTTTTCTCACAATCCCCATATTGCCGCCCACTTCGATCCAATCCCCAACGCTGATGGGCCTCTCGATCAATAAGATGATGCCAGACACGAAATTGGATACAATATTTTGCAAGCCAAATCCGATCCCGACCGAGAGCGCACCAGCAACAATTGCGAGTGAAGACAGATCAAGCCCCGCGGAAGTAATCGCCACGACCGCCGCCAAGAAAATCCCTAAATATCCGATACCCGAAACAATGGCGTTTTGCCCGCCAGCATCGATTTTGGTTTTGGCCAAGATGCGGGTTTTTAAAGTCCGTTGGATCAGGCGTGTGAGTAACAGACCAATGACAAAGATAACGATCAGCTGCAAAACAACGCCAGGTGACAGCTGAACCTCTCCAAGTGTGACGCCAGATTTAAAGGTCGCCCACAGCTCCGTCAGCTCTGATGTGCGCACCCCCCAGATCAGAGCAAAGATCGGTAAGGACACCACAATCAAACCCGCATTTACCACGACCGCAGCCAGGCTATCATGCCCGGCGCTGCGATCAGTGGAGAGCATTGCAGATGCATTACGTACGGCCTCAAATGTCACGAAGAGGATGCCAAAAAGCCCGGTCGACAGAATGGCTGCGCGCAACAACTCCAGGGCCAAATCTGAATAGCCGATCACCGCAAGGGCGATAGATACCCCCGAAACAACGGCCAAAGCCCGGCCAAGTCGCACGACAAACCTATGGGGCATTTGGCCGGTCTTGGAGGCTTGTGATCCACGGCCTTGGCGCCAAAGCAATCCGCCAAACCGAAAGCTGCCAATTCCGGCGACGGTCACCAACGCAAAGACATTTACTGCCGCTGTCCCACTCGAAAAATCGCCCATTTCGCCCAGATAATCCATCAAGATCATCGTAGAAATCACCACACCTAGCCAACGGATCAAGAAACGGGCCTGCGCGCCTGAACCGCTGGGCAGTGCAAGAGCGCTTCTTGTCGCCTCATCAACGGGGCAAAGTTGAGTGGCCAACCAACGGCTGATAAAAAGCGGCGCGCAAATCCAAGTTGCGCCTTGCAACAAAAGGCTCAAATCAAGATCATGCAGCCGTGAGACAGCCCAAGCGCGCGACACCAAGAATACGCAGAGCATCACAATCACCAACTGTCCCAAGGCAAGCAAATACCCGGCCAGATCGACACCATAGGCATGTTCAGAGCGCGACAGACGGCGCAGGGCGCGGGCCAGCGAGCGGCGGCCTTGCGTCAGCAACAGGCCAGCTGCCAAAAGCAGCGTCACGATAAGCGGCAATTGATCGCGCGCTTTATCGCGCACAACAGGAGTGTTCCAGGCAGTGGCTACGCTGCCCGCAAGGGATTGGGATTTTTCCGTAATTTGCAAAACCGCCGCGGGCCAGAGACGAAGATCAATGGGCGACGGCCCCAATTTCAGCAGATTTTCAGTTTGTTTCGCCGATAACGCGGCATCAATCTCACGGATCAAGCCATCGGCCTGTTTATAAGCTTCTCGGGCCCGAATGCGCGGCGCATTTATGGCTTCAATATTCTGGGTCAAACTCGCGCGACGTTCCGCTATTTCTGCCGGTTCGGTGCCGCTTTCTGGCGCGGGGCCAAGGGCGGCCAGCTGCTCCTCCAAAATGGCCAATCGCGCCGGAAAAGAGTTTTGCGCTTCGGAGAATTCAGAACGCCGCAGCGCCAATTGCGCCCGCAGTTTGATCAAAAAAGCTTCATTTGCCGTGCCGGTTTCTAGCGTATCTTGCGCCATATTCGCTGTCGCGTCCCATCGGCTATAATCTGGGCTGGTTTGCGCCGAAGTTTGCGCGCTCGCGAGCGCAGCCCAAAGCCCCAAGAACAGGATCAGAAAAAATCTAGACAGGTTCGAAAACAGTTTGGATATCACGGCTGGTCTCCATCCATTCTGGCACCGCAAGTCCTTTTGAGCGCAAGAAATCTGGGTTAAAGAGTTTTGATTGATAGCGCGTACCATAGTCACAAAGAATAGTAACGATTCTATGGCCGGGGCCAAGGTCATGTGCCATGCGCACGGCGCCCGCAATGTTAATTCCCGAAGAGCCTCCCAGAACTAAGCCCTCATTGCGCAGCAGATCGAACACGTAGGGCAAAGCCTCTGCATCGGGGATGTTATAGGACATATCCGGCGTAAAGCCCTCTAGGTTCTTGGTGATCCGGCCCTGACCGATGCCTTCGCTGATCGAGCCACCATCAGAGGCCAAAACCCCGGTGGTGTAAAAACTGTGCAAGGCCGCACCATCGGGATCAGCAAGGCCCACTTTGACGCCCTTGGGTTGCAAATACATTCCCATGCCCGCCACGGTTCCGCCCGAACCTGCCGCACAAATGAAGCCATCGAGCTTGCCCTGCGTTTGCGCCCAGATCTCCGGCCCGGTGGTCTCGATATGCGCTTGGCGATTGGCTGTGTTGTCAAATTGATTGGCCCATATGGCGCCATTGGGCTCTATTTTGGCCAATTCTTGGGCCAAACGCCCCGAGTAGCGCACATAGTTATTGGGATTTTTATAGGGGGCGGCGGGAACTTCGACAAGCTCTGCACCGGCAAGTCGCAACATATCCTTTTTCTCTTGGCTTTGCGTTTCAGGTATGACGATCACTGTGCGATAGCCCATGGAGGCACCCACCAGGGCCAAGCCAATCCCGGTGTTGCCCGCAGTGCCTTCAACGATCGTCCCCCCCGGCCTTAAGTCACCAGAGGCCGCGGCGGCTTTGATGATATACAATGCCGCGCGGTCCTTAACCGATTGCCCTGGGTTCATAAATTCCGCCTTTCCAAGAATCTCACAGCCCGTGGCCTCACTCGTGGCATTGAGCCGGATCAATGGCGTATTGCCAACGGCCGCAGCCAAGTCGGTATAGATAGTCGACATCACAAACCCTTTATCTTTTATTCTTACTAAGCCGCATAGGGCAGAAGCTCAAGAATTCTTCCGCAAGCTGTCTCGATTTTGTGCCAGCCAATAGCCTGCCAAAGCCAATGGCACCACAGGCAATTGATGGGTCGTCAAACGATGGTAAAAGTCGTCAAAGCTCAGAACATGCCCTTGGATATCCTCAGATTCTTCGGGCACTCCGCTCAAGATCGCCGCCCCATCACCAATATCTGCCAGGCCAACAAAAATGTGAAAATATTCACTGCTACATCCCGGTGAGCTATAGCCGCTATGCACCTTGTGAAGATCCGTGATCTGCAACCCCGCCTCTTCAAAGCTTTCACGGATTGCGGCCGCTTGGGCTGTCTCACCCGCATCAATACGCCCAGCAACTGGCTCCATCAGCCACGGATGGGCATCGGCGCGCGCAAAGGGGCCAAAGCGAAACTGCTCAATCAATAAGACCCGATCCGTTTTGGGATCATAGGGCAGAACGATGGCGGCATCTGTGCCAATAAAGGCCACCCGCTCCACGCACTCGCTCCCTGCCCCATCAAAACGCGGCACGCATAAGTCGGCCTGCTGCAAGGCGAAAAATTTTGTGTAAGGCTGGCTGTGTTCATGCACCACCACATCGCTGCGGCTCAAACCAGAGGGCGACTGCGGCGCCGGATCTGAGCGCGCCTTGAGCCGAGCATCCGCACGCACGCGCATCATGGGATAGGCCCGCGCCAGTTGTGCCGGTGACATCTGCCCCATCACGGCCATAACCTCCCAAGCCGCTTCCAAAGCCAGAGCCCCATAAGCCTTTTGCCAATCTGCCAAAGACCACTCTGATCCCGCTGCTAGGCCGTCTGGAGGCAGGTAAACTTGCGCTTGTACGCTGCGCCCCGCAACCATGACCGACACCGGGTCGAGCTTATAGCCAAAGCCACTTTCATAGTGATCCATACGCGCCAAAACCTGCGCATCACACCCCCGCAGCAAAATGCCCGGCGCTCGAGAGCCCGCTTTGGCATGGATGGCCGGGAAAGCTTGCCCCTTGGCCCAGCTGACATGATAGCCCGGCAATTCCGCCGCCATACCTGAAGGGCAAGTTGCCCCAGCCACAAGGCGCAGAAGCTCGGGCCAGCATAGCGTGCCGAATAAAAATACATTGGTCATAATCGCACTAGGCTTGCTTGCAGAGGGTAATTTGCGTCACATCGCAATTGGCGTAATGGAAGGTCGCAGCGCAAGACGTCAGGTAGAAATTCCACATCCGGCGGAAACGATCATCAAATCCCATCGCCGCCACCTGATCCCATTGGTCATTGAACCGCTCATGCCAAAGCCGGAGTGTTTTGCTATAGCTTTCGCCAAATTCGATTGATTTCACAAAAGCCAAACCGGCTTTATCTGCTTCCCGGCGCAGCACTTCCGGTGAGGGGAGCATACCACCCGGAAAAATATATTTTTGAATAAAATCAACAGATTTTCGGTAGCCTTCGAAGCGATCATCTCGCACTGTGATGATTTGCAGCGTGGCCTGCCCACCTTTTTTGAGACGCCCAAAAACCGTACTGAAATAGGAGGGCCAATATTTTTCTCCAACGGCCTCAAACATCTCAATGCTGGCGATGCCGTCATATACCCCAGTCTCATCGCGATAATCTTGCAATTTGAACGTCACCATATCTTGCAAACCCGCAGCGGCAATCCGATCTTTGGCATATTTAAACTGCTCTTGGCTGATGGTCAGACAGGTCACCTTCAAGCCGCGCTCTTTTGCAGCATATTCGGCAAAGCCGCCCCAACCACAACCGATTTCCAACACATGATCGCCGGGTTTTACTCCCATTTGATCAACCATGCTGGCATATTTTGCTGTCTGAGCCTCCTCAAGAGTTCCATGCCCACTGGCAAAAATCGCCGATGAATAGGTCATGGTCTTATCGAGCCACAGACCATAAAAATCATTACCTAAATCATAGTGATAGCTGATATTCTTGCGCGCCTGACCCTTGGAGTTACCCTGCATCCAGAAGCGGAATTTCTCGTAAAGCTGCACCAGCTTTTGCCCTGGGAAACTGTCAAATACCTCTTCATTATCCGCATGGATATAGTCCATGAAAGCCTGCAAATCCGGCGTGCTCCATTGGCCATCCAAATAGGCGTCACAAAACCCTAGCTGCCCTTCACGCAGCAACCGCTCGAATATTTCATTGTCGTGAATACGAAGCTCGCAGACCGGCCCCGCGCCCGGACCTTCCGCCCGAAAGATGCGGCCATCCTCAAAAACAAAGTCTATGCGCCCATTTTGTCCTTTTTGCGCAACGCTAAAAGCCGTGGCAAAATAACGTGGCAAATTTTTCTGCCCGTCGGTGGTGTTCAGGATCATATAGGCGTCTCCCTTATCGATTGGAATTTTTGGTAAATTAACGGAGCAGGCGTAAGAAGCAAGCCTCGCAGTGATTAGAAGTCGCGCGCTTTATAAGACGATAGGGCAATTTCGCGCCCGTCTTTGGCTGAGACAATGGGCACGGGATATCCGCTCTGCGCCGACAGACCCCAAGACGGCGGGACGGCGTCGAAATATTGCAGCGCGCTCGGTGGCGGATCGGCCTGGCTTTCGGCAATCCACATCTTGCGATAGCGCCGATCTGGATCAAATTTCTCGATCTGGGTTTCAGGGTTAAATACGCGGAAATAGGGCGCCGCATCCGGGCCGCTGCCCGCCGCCCATTGCCATCCCATCGCATTGCTGGCGGGATCCCAATCTATGAGGCAATCTTCAAACCAAGCCTGCCCGAGCCGCCAATGGGTCATCAGATGTTTGGTCAAATATGAAGCCACAATCATCCGCCCACGATTGTGCATGGTGCCAGTGACATAAAGCTCGCGCATCGCCGCATCAATAAACTCAAGACCGGTGCGCCCAGTTTTCCACGCGGTGAACTTGGCGCTGGTGGCATCCTCACTCCAGGGAAAGGCATCCCAAGCCGGTTTCCAGTTTTGCGTCAATATCTGCGGTGTATGGTGCAGCAGGTGATAGGCAAACTCGCGCCACACCAATTCTTTCAGAAAGGTTTCCGCGCCCGGATTGCCACGGTCCAATTCAGCCTGCCCCGCGTGCCAGCACTGCGCGGGGGAAATTTCCCCCAGAGACAAATTTTCCGCCAATTTTGACGTGCCATCTTCACCGGGAACATCTCGCCCCTCGCCATAGTTCCATAACCCACCACTGGTGAATTCTGCCAAGCGCTGCTGGGCCAAATCCGCGCCGACCCGCGCATATTGTGCCACGGTTGCAGCACCGCGTTGCATGTCGCGCCCCAAACCCCATGCGCCCAGCGCCTCAGAGCTTGGATAGGCCTCAGGCGCAGGGATCCGCCCAGGCTCGGGCAAGGGCGCAGGCACCTCACGGCCGCGCACAGCCTTCCAAAGCGGCGTGTAAACTTTGTAAAATCCTCCCAGCTTGGTTTGCACGGTCCAAGGTTCGAACAAGAGATGACCTTTGAAGCTTTTGGCCTCAAGACCCATGCCAGAGAGGCAAGCCTTGACCTGGGCATCTCGTGCCTGACTGGCTGGATCATAGGCTCGCTGCCAGTAGACCGCGGTTGCGCCCGTTTCTTCGACCAGCAGCGGGATCACATCTATGGCAGCGCCGCGGCGCAAAATCAGTTGGTTCCCCTTGTCTTTCAAATCCTTTTGCAGGGCAGCAACACCCTGCTCCAGTCGCCATCTCGGCGCTGATCCCAAGGTCTCAACCTGCGCATCGCAGATGAACACAGCAATCACTGGGCCACCGCGGGACAGCGCCGCCGTCAGCCCCGCGTGGTCCTGCAGACGCAAGTCGCGCCGGAACCACAGTAAAGTTGGAGTCATATCGGGCCCTTCACAAACCGCTAGATCACTCGATCTAGGGCATTTAGCAGCCGGTCAACGTCATCGGCACCGGTATAATGCACAAATGACAGGCGCAGCACCCCATGCTCTGGTGCAATGCCGAGGGCAGATAATGGGCGCACTGCGTAAAAGTCCCCACCGCCGGCCATGACGCCGAAAGGGGCAAGCTTCTCCGCTGCCGCCTCACCTGGCATAGGCAGGTGCACGGCAATCGTTGGTGCACGGTTTTCCGCCTGAGCCGGGCCAATCAAATGCACAGAATTTTTTGAGCCTAGATAGTCCAAAATTGGTTGCGCCAACCGAGCCTCATGATCTCGAAACAGATCATGGACCTTTGCCGCCCGCTCTGCCGGCGTCGCTTCAGCTGAAAAGTGATGCGCATAAACCGCATCCATATAATCGGCCATACCCGCACAGGCTGCTACCTGAGCGTGATCAGGACCGGCGGGGGTAAACCGCTTATACAGGCTATCTTCGTTAAAATAATGCCCTTGATTGGGCAGGCGCATTCCAAGATCACGCCGGATCACCATCAGCCCTTGATGCGGCCCATAAGTTTTATAGGCGGAAAACAGGTAGATATCGGCACCCAACTCTGAAACATTCACAAAGCCATGCGGCGCATAGCTCACCCCATCAACACAAGAATAAGCACCAGCGGCACGGATCAATGCCGTGATTTCCGCCACGGGGTTCACCGCAGCAATCACATTGGAACAATGCGGAAAACACACCATCCGCACAGACCCATCAAGCAGAGCTTGCAAATCTTGAGGATCCAGCAGACCGGTCTGCGGATCAATGCACCATTCTTTGACCTCAATCCCACGTTCGGTCAAGCGGCGCCAGGGGCCCGAATTGGCCTCATGGTCTTGATTGGTCACAATGATGGACTGCCCCGGTTCCAGCCATTGCCCGACCGCTTGCGCCAAAACATAGGTATTCTGGGTGGTGGAGGGTCCAAAACTCAGCTCATCACTCTCCACACCCAGCATAGCGGCCAAGCGCGCACGCGCCTCGTCCATTTCCGCCCCGCCTAAGCGCGATGCCTGATACGGCGCATAAGGCTGTACTTTGCGCTCCCGATAGAACCGGGCCAGACGGTCCTGAACTTGCGAACAGGTGTAGGAGCCACCAGCATTTTCAAAAAACGATTGCCCATGCAAAGAGGGTACGTCAAAGGCAGGGAAATTTTGGCGGATAAACTCTAAATCAAGCTGCATGGTGTTGGTCCTTAGAAGATGGCTCCTCGGGCGCGCCCAAAGAAAAACAGGAAGGCGAGCCGCTATGAGTTGCGGCCCACTGTGGCAACAACTTGCGGCCCTTAGGCGTTCACGTCAACCACCACGCGTCCCTGCACTTGGCCTTTGAGGATCTCTTTGCCCAAGCGTGGCAGATCAGACAAAACGGCCGGAACAATCATGCCTTCAAGCTTGTCGAGTGGCAGATCTTTCGCGACCCGCGCCCAAGCCTTTTGCCGGCTTTCAAAAGGTTGCATCACGCTATCGATGCCCAACAGGTTCACACCCCGCAGCAAAAAGGGAATGACAGTTGCCGGCAGTTTCGCCCCGCCAGCCAGGCCCACAGCCGCCACAGAGGCACCATAGCACATCTGCCCCAAGACGCGGGCCAGCATGTCGCCCCCCACGGCATCGACACAGCCCGCCCAAGTCTCTGCCTCAAGGGGTCTTTTTGTCAGCTCGTTGATGTCATCGCGCGCGACAATCTGTGTCGCTCCCAAGGACTTCAGATAATCTGCTGTCTCGGGCCGCCCAGTGACCGCAGCCACCTCATAGCCCAAATTGGCCAAGAGCGCCGTGGCCACAGAGCCGACACCGCCAGCCGCACCGGTGACCAAAACAGGTGCCGTGCCGGGTTTAAGCCCATGATTTTCAAGCGCCGTAACTGCCAATATGGCCGTGAGGCCGGCGGTGCCCACCGCCATAGCCTGCCGGCAGGTTAAACCCTGCGGCAGCGGAACCAGAAAATCGGCCTTGACCCGCGCCTTTTGCGCATAGCCGCCCCAATGGGTCTCACCCACGCGCCAGCCTGTCAAAATAACTTTATCCCCCGGCTGATAACGCGGATCATCCGAACTTTCGACAGTGCCGGCAAAATCTATTCCTGGCACGTGAGGATAAACGCGGACCAAACCACCGCCCGGCCCGATGCACAGCCCGTCTTTATAATTCACCGTGGAATAGTCGACCGCAACCGTCACATCGCCCGCGGGTAAATCGTCATATGAAATTTGCCGCAGATCGGCTTGGGTGCCGGATTCCGTTTTCTCAACAACTAAGGCGTTAAACATAGGGATCTCCAAGATTGTACAGACCTCTCCTGCTAGCGCCAATCGCACCCAAGTGCCAGGGGCCAGCGCGAAAACTTATCCGCCTGTTGCTGAATTTAGCCTCCCGCGCCCCTTTATTTTCTACGCAAAGCACATTACATATAAAATGTCCCTCGGGACTATGGTCATAAACGCGCTCGTAATAAACGGATCGGACCCGGGGGCGGTACCCGGCAGCTCCACCAAACCTCCCTCATTTGGGGACAGATGGGGCTGAAATAGGATCGACGGACGTCTAAAGGGGTTAGCTTTGGCTCGGTGAGATACCACCGTTATCGGTTCATTTAAGCTAGTTGCAAATGACAACAAAGCTCCAATGGCTCTGGCTGCGTAAGCAGTCCGAAACATTGAAACCTTAAGCCCTGTCGCCTTGCAGCGTCAGGCGGGGTCCGCAGGTACCTGGCAACAGAAACCTGCACCTTCCCGCCTCCTTCAAAGCGCCTCAAAATCAATCCAACATTGCGCATTTGCTATGGACCACCGTCGGGACAACCCTGCCTTTGCGCGGCGGCTCCATTGCGACCCAAAGCATCTGGTCTGCCTCGTGGTACATCAATGTCATATTAAGCCCGTTCCAGAGCGTTTTAGCATGAACTTCAGATCTGCTCTCATTTTCAGTTATTCCCAAAATGCGGTTTTCACTGCGCGCCCAAAACACATCCTTTTTTGTGAGTGTAATATAGGGGGTGAAATAGGTTTCGACGCTCTTGCGGGATCTCAAAGCCTTAATGGCTTGATCCAAATTGCGCTCGGAACATTTGACGCCCTCATGGGCCACTCCAGCCACGGGTAGACAACACCACAGTCCAAACGCCAAAGAGATCCCCCGACACGTAAGCAATTTCAATATTTTCCTTCCAATACTTTCGTCAAAATTTTTTTATAAAAAGACAGCCTATAATTACTAACCCGCAAACAAGGCGCATCCGCCGGTCAGGCTTGATGCTCCCGCGCGACACGAGGCCGGCCGGTCGCCTCAACTGAAATCACAGCCTCAATAAATAGCTCACGCGCCTCGCTGCGCGCCCGTTTAATATCACGATGGCTTGAGACCTGTACAGTGTCGCTGCCGCTGTCCTCCACTTCCGCGCGCGCTGTGTCGCACAGCCAAGTCTCCAGCGTGACTAAGGCATCATCCTCGCTGTGGAAATCCTGCGGCCCCTCGGCAAAATGCACCCGAAAGACTCCTTCAGACGGGGCGGTGATCGTGCCCGAACGGCGCACAGTGATGCGTCCAACCACCGCGCCAATGGCATTGGCCACGGCGGCATGCTCGGGCAAGATAACATCGCAATTGAGCGCCCTGCCAACCGCCGGGTAATAGGTCGCCGCCGAGGCACCAAGTCCGATCACATCCACATCCAGACGGGCCTCGATCTTCACCAATCCCGGCGCATGCCGCAATCCGCGCTGCAACAGCTCATGGCCGGCCAAATCTGCTGGCGCCTCGCCAAAAGGATCGCTCTCCTCTTCAAAGGCCGCCGTGAGCAGGGCCTTTGAAGTTTGAGCGGTGAGTTGATCAATAATAAGTCTCGCCATGTCCTCAGGAGTTCGTGCCATAGGCTCGCCTGCCCCGCTGCGCCTGCGCCCCATTAAAGCTAGGGCAATCGCAGCCGCTTCATGGCTCCAAGCCCTCAACAGGCCTAAGACATGGCTTGCATCTGAGGGGGTGACGCCGCTGCGCTGAACAAGGCCACGCGCCACCAGACGTTGCAGAGACAGATACTCAACCCGCGTGGACAAAAGCTGGTCGAGAGGATGGGTCTGCGCGCCCATGCGGGCAAATACAGCCTGGTCTCGAGCGCTAAGACCGGCGGTATCGCCGCCCGGCACCGCACGCGCAAATTGCCCGTCATAGTCGCCAGGCATGACGGCGCGCAGCTGCCGATCAAGGGCAGGTAAAACCACCTCTGGCGCCTCATGGGCGATCAGAGAAATCGGCAGCACCCGGCGGGGGCCCAAAGTCACGCCGCCCGCGAGACCCTCGGAGCGCATATGCACCTCACTATCCCCACCCAAACCCGTTGTGCGTATGGCTACCGCCTCGACCATCGTACGATAAGGGCCAACCTGCGCCCCGGCCGGGTCGATCTGCGGTTGCCCATCGCGCAACAGGGCAATATCTGTCGTGGTTCCGCCAATGTCCGATACCAAGGCATGATCGCGTCCTGTCATCCAGCGAGCGCCGACAATGGACGCGGCGGGGCCGCTCAAAATAGTTTCTATGGGCCGCTCTTTTGCCTTTTGCGCGGAAATCAACGCCCCGTCACCGCGGACCACCATCAGAGGCGCAGACAGGCCAATTTCACGCAAAATATCTTCCGCCCGGCCGATGAGCTTATGGGTCATTCCGATCAATCGGGCATTCAACACAGCCGTTAAAGCCCGTTTGGGTCCGTTCAGCTTTGAGGAGAGGTGATGCGACGCGCTGACAGGACGCCCGGTGATCTGCCCAATCACCTCGGCGGCGCGCAGCTCATGGGCGGCATTGCGTGTGGCAAATTGCGCGGCCACCGCATAGGCCGATACGCCTTGGTTTTGCGCCAACCACTCCCGCAGCGCAGCTTCATCCAGCGGAGCAGCCTGCCCGCCCGCATGATCATGCCCGCCGCTCAGCGTGATCACAGGATCCGCCTTCAGCACCTCCCTCAGCCCGTGGCTGTCCAAGTCCCGCGCTTCAAATCCGATATAGACCAAACCCACGCGGCCACCTTGACCCTCAACCAGCGCATTGGTGGCCAAAGTTGTGGACAAAGAGGCTAAGGCAATCTCACCAGGCGCCACATCGGCCTGCCCCAAAACGGCCCGGACCGCAGAGCCAATGCCCAGCGCCAAATCCGCGCGTGTGGTCAAAGACTTTGCGCTGGCCATCACATGGGTGTCATCTTGGATCAGCACTGCATCCGTATAGGTGCCGCCCGTATCAACGCCCAACAATATCGTCATCAGCTTATCTCCCGCAAACTTCGGCTCGGTGTAACCCATTTTCGCGCCAGGTCACGCCATTTTGCGACATCTGAGCAGCCGAAAACCGAGCCTGTCTTCTTGCAACTTGTACCGCCCCCGCTCTTGCGGCATTTTCACCTAAGCTAGACAGGAGCATTCACCCGTGCAAAATCAGGCCACATCCCACGTCTCTTTGGCGCAATTCTCAGCTGTTGCTGGGAAAATCGGTCTGTTATCTTTTGGCGGGCCAGCGGCGCAAATCGCCTTAATGCAAGACGAGCTGGTCGACAAACGCGGGTGGATCTCACAGCAAGATTTCCTTAGAGCGCTGTCATTTTGCATGTTACTGCCCGGCCCGGAGGCGATGCAATTGGCAACCTACCTTGGTTGGCGGCTGCATGGGCTGCGCGGTGGATTTATCGGCGGCACCTTGTTCATGCTTCCCGGCGCATGTGTTATTTTTGCCTTGGCTTGGGCCTATGTGCATTTTGGGCACACCGGCTGGAGCCAGGCCGCATTCACTGGCATCAAAGCGTGTGTAATCGTCATTGTTCTGCAAGCCTTGCTCAAAATTTGTGCCCGCGCTTTGATCCTACCCATGGCCTGGGCGATTGCCGCCAGCAGCTTTTCCGCCATTGCACTATTCGACCTGCCCTATCCTTGGGTGATTTTGGTAGCAGCGCTTTGGGGTATGGCTGGGCTACGCGCATCGGCATATCCAAGCAACCACACCCCTACACCCAAGCAAACCACTCTGGTCGCCTCCAGCGGCCTTGCCGCCCTATGGGCGCTGCCCATTGCTATCCTTTGGAGCATTAAACAGGTATTCCTGACCAAAATCGCCCTGCTCTTTTCAACCCTGGCCGTGGTGACCTTCGGTGGGGCCTATGCGGTTTTGGGGTATCTGGCGCAAACAGCCGTAACCAATCTTAACTGGCTTTCAGCACCACAGATGATCGATGCCTTGGGGCTTGCGGAAACCACGCCGGGGCCACTGATTTTGGTCACACAATTTGTGGGATTTCTCGCAGGGTTTCAGGCCGGCGGGCTCTCGTTGGCCTTTATCGCCGGCCTCCTGACGCTTTGGGTGACTTTCCTTCCCTGTTTTTTGTGGATTTTTCTCTTTGCCCCGCATCTTGAAAAGCTGATGTCGATCACTTGGCTGGCGCGCGCGCTTGCTGGCATCACAGCCGCGGTGGTCGGGGTGATCGCCAGTCTTTCCATATGGTTTGCAGGGCAAATCTGGTTTTCGAGCCACGTTGAGCAGAGCATTGGTCCGCTACGTCTGTCCCTGCCTGATCTCGGCTCGTTTGACCCGCTGTCACTCAGTTTTTCCGCCCTATCAGCCCTGCTTTTGCTATGGCGGAAATGGGATATTCTTTGGACTTTGCCCCTTATGGCGCTTGTGGCCCTCGGAGTTTCCGCCTTTTAAGCGCCCAACAGCCCTTCCGTTTCTGACAAAATACCTTAGAATATACCTCTATCAAGTTTGGACGATTGGGGAAAAGAATGATCGACTATGGCAGCATGATGCATGATGCAATGCGCGGATTAATCAAGCGTTTGTTGCAAGATATTGCGGATGCGGGGAAATTGCCCGGCGATCATCATTTTTTTATCACCTTCGATACGATCTACCCCGGCGTGCTGATCCCAGATTGGCTGCTTGATCGCTACCCCGACGAAATGACAATCGTCGTGCAACATTGGTTTGAAAATCTCAACGTTACCGATGAGGGGTTCTCAATCACCCTGAACTTCGGCGATTCTCCCGAGCCGCTCTATATTCCGTTTTTGGCGCTTCGCACCTTTGTTGACCCTTCCGTTGAATTCGGCTTGCGTTTTGAGCACATTGAAGAGGATGAGCCAGAAAACTCAGAGGCGCCTATGCATGAAAATGCCGAGCCCGATGACGCCATCAGAGGAGATGCGCAGGTTGTGAGCCTAGACAGTTTCCGAAAACAGTAAGCCTCGCACGACAGAGCGCATTGCACCCGCAGCGCTGCATGGGTAAACCTTTGTGCAAATAACAAAAGGGTATCCCATGACCAAAACACGAGTAGAGACCGACAGCTTCGGCCCATTAGACGTTCCTTGTGAGAAATATTGGGGTGCACAAACCCAAAGATCGCTGATCAACTTCCCGATAGGTTGGGAGAAACAACCCATCGCTATCGTCCGTGCGCTTGGGGCCATCAAACAGGGCTGTGCGATGGCCAATACAGACCTCGGCAAATTGGATGCTGACAAGGGCAAGGCTATACAAGCGGCTGCAAGCGAGGTCGCGAATGGCCTGCTGGATGATCACTTTCCGCTGGTGGTCTGGCAAACCGGCTCTGGTACGCAGTCCAACATGAACGCCAATGAGGTGATTGCCAACCGCGCAATTGAAATGATGGGCGGGGTGATTGGCTCGAAAGATCCTGTGCATCCCAATGATCATTGCAACATGGGCCAGTCGTCCAATGATACCTTCCCAACTGCGATGCATATTGCCACAGCGATCACCGCAAGAGATGTCACCCTGCCCGGCCTACGCGCCTTGCACGCAGCTTTGCAGGCAAAAACCGACGCGTTTGCGGGCATCATCAAGATTGGCCGCACCCATACGATGGATGCCACCCCCCTGACACTGGCACAAGAGTTTTCAGGCTATACCCATCAAGTGGCCATGGCCATCGCACGCATCGAAGGCGCCCTACCGCGCATCTATGAGCTTGCACAGGGCGGCACGGCCGTGGGTACAGGACTCAACACCCCCGTCGGCTGGGGAGAGATGGTTGCGCAAAATATGGCGCAAATTACTGGCTTGCCCTTTGTAACCGCGCCGAACAAATTTGAAGCCCTCGCCGCTCATGATGCGATGGTCGAGATGTCCGGCGCCCTGAAAACAGCTGCTGTCAGCCTGTTCAAAATCGCCAATGACATCCGTTTACTCGGCTCCGGTCCGCGCTGTGGATTGGGGGAATTGATGTTGCCGGAAAATGAACCCGGCAGTTCGATCATGCCCGGCAAGGTCAACCCAACCCAATGCGAAGCTCTGACGCAGGTTTGCGTCCATGTGCTCGGCAATGATGCGGCCGTGGGATTTGCCGGCAGTCAAGGCCACTTTGAGCTGAACGTATACAAGCCGATGATGGCCTATAACGTGCTGCAATCCATGCAACTGCTCGGCGATGCTGCACAAGCCTTTACCGATAATTGCGTCAATGGCATCACCGCCAACCGGGATCAAATTGACAAGTTGATGCGCGAAAGCCTGATGCTGGTCACCGCTTTGGCGCCGGAAATTGGCTATGACAATGCCACCACCGTGGCTAAAACTGCCCATAAGAACGGCACCACTTTGAAGCAAGAGGCCATCGCCCTTGGCTTTGTTGATGAGGCAACTTTCGACAAGGTCGTACGTCCTGAATTGATGATTGGGCCTAAATGAGCGAACCGATGAATCTCAACAAGTTTCGAAAAGCCAAAGCTCGGGCCGAAAAACCGGTCCGAGCGGCACAAAACGCTGTGAAATTTGGCCGCAACAAAGCCCAAAAACGACTGCAAAAGACCTTAAATGCAGCGCAGGTGCAGCATTTGGATCAACACAAGCGTGATCCATGATGCACCGGCCCAAGAAACGCTCCCTCACCCTGAACGGTCATCGCACCAGTGTCTCTTTGGAGGATGAGTTTTGGCTAGAATTTCTGAGAATAGCCCAGGAGCAGGGCAAGGCGATCAACGCTTTGGCCGGAGAGATCGACCATGCTCGCGGGGTTGAGGTTGGGCTGGCCTCTGCGATCCGCCTGTTTGTTCTGTCTCAAGTGCTTGGGCGGCCGTTTCCCTAAGATCCAGGCGGCGAATTTTGCCTGTGGCAGTCATCGGCATTTCCTCCAACACCCGCACCCATTTCGGCGCCATATGCGGTGAAAGTTGCCCAGCCACCTGCGCAATTAAATCCGCTTCGAATTCCGGCTCAGGCATGCCATTGACTGTGACATAGGCGCCAATCACATGGCCGCGTGTCGCATCGGGCGCCGCCACAACAGCGGCCATGACCACTTGCGGCGCGCGGGCCAAAACAGCCTCAATTTCCGTAGGGCCAATCCGATACCCGCTTGACGTGATGACATCATCATCACGGGCCATGAATTGCACATATCCCAGCGCATCCATACGCCCCAGATCCCCAGTGATCAGATAGTCGCCCAAAAACCGTTCAGCAGTTTTTTGTGGTTGGTTCCAATAGCGCAGAAACATGGTCGGCGTATCACGGTGGACGCAGATTTGACCAATCTGCCCATCCTCAACCGCCGTGCCTTTTTCATCTAATATACGCATATCGAACCCCGGAAAGGCCTGGCCAATCCACCCGGTCTGCGCAGCACCCCAGCTGCGGGCCGATCCGGCACTGAGGTTGCATTCAGTTTGCCCATAAAGCTCGTTCACCTCCGCACCTAAGGCCCGTTTCGCCCAATCAATCAGATCGGCCGAAAGCGGCTCGCCCCCTGATGAAATGGATCGCAGCCGCACTGTGCTGGGTACCTCGGCTTGGCGCATCATTTTCAAAGCCGTAGGCGGCAAAAACGCCCGCGTGACCTGAGCATCGCGGATCAAATCATAAGCCGCCTCAGCGGTGAAGCGCTCGAAACGTTTGGCCACAAGCGGCACGCGGAAATAAAAACAAGGGATCGCCATATCCATCAAGCCGCCAATCCAAGCCCAATCTGCCGGCGTCCAACCCACATCCGCCCCATTGGGAAAATCTACAAATGAGAGCTCCAAGCAGGGCAAATGACCCAAGAGGAACCGATGCGCATGCAAAACGCCTTTTGGATTTCCAGTCGTGCCAGAGGTATAGATCATCATGGCAGGGTCTTCCGCCAGGGTCTGCAGTGGCCGATATGGGGCATCTTGCGCCTCAATAGCGCTCCACAGCCCTTCAGCGGCGCCTCTGGCCCCTTCGCGCAGATAAACCTTCTGTAAATCAGGAAGATCTGGCTGAATTTCACAAATTTTTGGATATTGCGCTTGATCACTGACCAGCAGTTTTGCGCCGCTGTCCTTCAGCCGAAAGCGCAAGGCCTCCGGTCCAAATAGCACAAAAAGCGGCAAGGACACCGCGCCGATCAAATGCGCTGCGAAATGCGCAATCAAAGCCTCTGCACATTGTGGCAATAAAATCGCCACCCGCTCACCGGGCCGCAGCCCTTGCGCTTGCCAAACCGCCGCTAAACGCTCCGCTGCCTGCGCCATCTCCGCATAAGTCCAAATTCGCGCGTCACGACTCAAATCCATCAAAGCGACCGCCTTAGGAAACGCGCGCGCATGGCTCATTAAACAGGCCTCTGCGATATTGAAAAATTCTGGCACGCACACAGGGCTTTCGCGAGGGAGACGTCCGTTTTCTACTTGGTAGTCGTGGCGCCGATCACGGGCACTCACAGTAAGCCACCATTCGCATTGGCAGGACACAAAAATGACCAGTTTTGCGAATGAAACATAGAGTGCCTCCAAAAATCGCAGCAGTCCCAAGGCCACCTGCGCCGCACCCTGCTGTCATAAAGCAGCTTAGGTCCGCGCTTGCTTTGCTTCAACCAAAATCACACTTGTGATCTGTCTAGCCCAAGGCTACCGTCCACCAATGACAGCACCGTTGATTGATCCATTTGCCCGCGCCATCACCTATTTGCGCCTATCGGTCACCGACCGATGCGATTTTCGCTGCGTATATTGCATGCCAGAAAATATGACGTTTTTGCCCAAAAAAGATCTTTTGACGCTTGAAGAGCTTGATCGGCTTTGCACTAGTTTTATCGGGTTGGGTGTTCGCAAATTGCGGATCACAGGCGGTGAGCCTTTAGTGCGGCGCGATATCATGTCATTTTTCCACGCTATTTCCCGCCATCTGCAAAGTGGTGCCTTAGATGAGCTGACCTTAACCACCAATGGCAGCCAGCTGCACCGCTTTGCCGCTGAGCTTTATCGGGCTGGTGTACGGCGGATCAATATCTCCATCGATACGCTCGATGCCGATAAATTTGCTAAAATTACCCGCTGGGGCAAATTACAAAACGTGCTGCGCGGTATTGATGCGGCTCTTGCAGCAGGCCTAAAGGTTAAGCTCAACGCCGTAGCACTGAAAGATTTCAACGAAAACGAACTGTTTGATCTCACCGCCTTCTGCGCCGCACGCGGCATGGATCTCACCTTCATCGAAGTGATGCCCATGGGCGATCTAGGCGCAGAGGATCGTGTGGGCCAATATTGGGCCTTAAGCGATCTACAAACTCAATTGGCCCAGCGCTTTACCCTGACCGAGCTGCCCGACCGCACTGGGGGGCCGGCCCGTTATATTCGCCTTGAAGAGACCGGACAGCGCATCGGGCTGATCACCCCTTTAACTCATAATTTCTGCGAAAGCTGCAATCGTGTGCGGATCACCTGCACAGGTGAAATCTATACCTGCCTTGGTCAGGAGGGCAGTGCAGATCTCAGAGGACCACTGCGCGCCTCTGAAGGCAATCTTGTTTTGGAACAGGCCATAAGAGCGGCCATTGGTTCAAAACCTAAGGGCCATGATTTCGATTACTCCCGCGGCGATGAAGGCGGCAAGATGTCCCGCCATATGAGCCACACAGGCGGTTAAGCAGTCTGCAAGCTGTCCAATAAACGCGTCAGCATCGTCTCTCCCGCTTGGAATTCAACCACTTCGATATACTCGTCCGGTTGATGGGCCTGTGCGATGGAACCTGGTCCACATACCACGACCGAAAAACCTTTGGCCTGGAAATGTCCACCATCGGTGCCATAGGCGACCGTATGGGTTCCATTGTCCCCGGTTAAACGCCGCGCCAGAGCCTCTGCTTTGCCTTCAACCTCGGGAACAACAGCTGGGCCGCGCATCACGTGCAAATCGAAGAAACTGCTGGGATCTACAGCCTTCATCTCCGCCTCAATCATGTCAATTTGGGATTGAATTTTTTCCAGCAGATCCTCGGTACGATCATCGCCCACACAGCGCAAGTCAATTGAGAAATAACAATCCTTCGCGGTGATATTATGTGCCGTGCCGCCATTCATCACACCGACATGCAAGGTCGTGAAAGGAGGATCATAAAGCGCCGCCGTAGCCGTTGGAGTCTTGGCTTGGCTTTCAATATTTTGCTGTCGAACCCATTCGACGAAACGCGCAGCGCACATCACGGCCGAAACCCCTTCATGCAGGCGTGAGGAGTGCACCTCTTTGCCGCGTACATGAAATTGCAAATCATCACAGCTCTTATGGCCAGTCACCACCTGCATTTCAGTCGGCTCGCCAACAATCACGGCCTCAGCCTTGGCATAGTTTTCCAGCAAGCCCCGCGCCACATCTGGCGCGCCAAGTAGCCCAACCTCCTCATCGCGCGACAAGGCAAATTGCAGCGGGCGTTTAAGGTCCAGAGATTTTGCTTTCACCATGGCCTCGATAGCCAAGGCCACAAATCCCTTCATATCGCAGGTGCCGCGGCCATAGAGGCGGCCATCGTTTTCAACCACCTGCCAAGGATCTGTGCTCCAGTCCTGCCCTTCCACGGGCACAACATCAGAATGGCCAGAGAGCGCCACGCCGCCGGCCACATTCGGCCCAACCTGCGCCACCAATCCGGCTTTGTTGCCGTCCTCATTGGGATAGACCACGCTCTCAATGCCATGCTGTGCGAAATAGTCCCGCACAAAGTGAATAAGCGGCAAATTCGTATCCGAACTGACCGTTGGGAACGAGACCAAATGGTCTAACAATTGGCGGGCACTCAATATATCTGTCATGCAGGCCATTGGACCTGCATTTTTGCACAGGTCAAGAGGCATTTGCCTCAATGCGCGATACGCTTGCGTATCAGGCGCAGAGCGAGATAGACCGAACCCACGACGAAAGGCACCACAGCGGCGGTCAGAACACCTTCTGATAAGCCGACAAGACCCGAAAAAGGCGCCAAAACATAAAGCGACAGGCCAGTGGCGTAATAGCTGATGGCCACGACCGACAGGCCCTCCACGGTTCTTTGCAACCGCAGCTGCGCATCTGCGCGGCGGTTCATACTGCTCAAAAGCTCTTGGTTTTGCGTTTGCCGCTCCACATCTACCCGCGTCCGCAGCAAATCGCCCGTGCGAATGGCCCGAGAAATGAGATCTTGAAGCCGGCTGTCCAGCGCTTGTACCGTCCTCATCGCAGGATCAAACCGGCGCATCATAAACTCGCGAAAGGTCTGACGCCCTTCGAATTGCGTCTCTCGTAGAACTTCGATCCGTTGTGCGACAATCGCCGCATAGGCTTTGCTGGCAGAAAACCGATACGCCACCGCGGCCGAATGCCCCTCAAGATCAGCTGAAAGTTTGAGCAATCCGTTTAGATTATCTTCCGCCGGGACTTTATCATCCGCCAATTCAGCCACCAACGCCGACAGGTTCGTGTCCACTGAATTCAATTCTACCGACAGGGCGCGCGCGCGCATGAGGCCCAGCATCGACATGGTCTTATACACTTCTATCTCATTGAGACGCTGAACGATCCGCCCCACGCGACGCCGGCCCGTGGAAGCCGGCACAAAGACCGCAAAGCGCATATTGCCATTATCATCCATGCGGTAATCGCCGGCGATAACGGCCGCACTGTCCAAAACCCGGCTGGCCGCCAAGCTTTCAGAGACAAACCAGTCCTCAAGCTTGTTCTTAATGCTTTGGGTATCTTGATCTTCCTCGACCCGTATCGAAGTGGAACTGAGCGTTGTACCGGGCAGAGCGGCCTGCCAAGCGGCGGGAAAGATGGAAAATTCACTACCATCAAAGGCACGGTCGCTCAGATCATCGACAAAGGCCGTGTAGGTTACAAATTCCGTGTGGCATTCCCATTTGATCCAAACCTCACCCAACTGGCCAAAGAAATGCGACTCCGTGTCAGCGGGATGGCCCACACCATAATGATCAAGAAGGCGCAAGAAATGTTCCCGATCTGCCGCCTCACGGCGCCCAGAATCATTCTGCGCCGAGGTATATGCAAAAAACGCAGCACGCGCGGGGGCCGAAATATGAGGAAATGGCCGCGCATGTAGCTCAGATGCCGTGGCTTGACGCAAAGGGTGATCGATCAACTGTGCCATAAAACGGCCTTACCTTGGACTCAAAAAGCAGCGTCGCCAGAGCGCAATCTAGCGACGCTATGTTTCATTACTCTATCATTGGAAGCAACTTGTCCAAAGAGGCTTTTGCATCACCATAGAACATCCGCGTGTTTTCCTTGAAAAACAGCGGGTTTTCTATTCCCGAATAGCCGGTGCCCTGCCCCCGTTTGGACACAAACACCTGTTTCGCCTTCCAACATTCCAAGACTGGCATCCCGGCGATTGGACTATTGGGATCATCTTGGGCGGCTGGATTCACGATGTCATTAGATCCAATGACAATCGCCACATCTGTGTCAGGGAAATCATCGTTGATTTCATCCATCTCCATGACAATATCATAAGGCACTTTCGCTTCTGCCAGAAGCACATTCATGTGACCTGGCAACCGGCCCGCTACGGGGTGGATGGCGAAACGCACATTCTTGCCCTTAGCCCGCAGTTTGCGCACGAGCTCTGAAACCGACTGCTGCGCCTGGGCGACGGCCATGCCGTAGCCCGGAATGATGATTACGCTGTCCGCTTCATTCAAAGCTGTCGCAACCCCATCTGCCTCAATCGCGATTTGCTCGCCTTCCACCGCCATTTGCGGTCCAGCTGTCCCGCCAAAGCCGCCAAGGATCACGCTGACAAAAGAGCGGTTCATCGCTTTACACATGATGTAAGACAAAATCGCACCTGACGATCCAACCAAAGCGCCGACCACAATCAACAGATCATTGCCGAGGCTAAAGCCAATCGCTGCAGCTGCCCAGCCCGAGTAGGAGTTGAGCATGGAGACCACCACTGGCATATCCGCCCCACCGATTCCCATGATCAAATGATAGCCGATGAACAAGGCCATAAGGGTCAAGATCATCATCGGCGTCAATGCACCGGTGTTCAAATACCAGATCAACGCGCCCAGCGAGACCAATGCCGCCACAGCGTTGAGCACATGCCCACCAGGCAGCTTTGTGGCTGCAGAGTTCACTTTGCCGGCCAATTTTCCGTAAGCGATCACGGATCCAGTGAAGGTGACCGCCCCAATCCAAATCCCGAGCGACGTTTCGACCCGCAATATATTGATCTCGACAGATGTCTTTTTCGCCAAAAGGGCCGCAAATCCTTCAAGGGATTTGCGCGCGCTCTCATCCATGGCCGCAACATTGACCAGCTCGAAATGCGTATTGAACCCAACAAAAACGGCGGCCAACCCCACAAGGGCATGCATGCCGGCCACCAGCTCTGGCATTTGGGTCATTTCAACTTTTGACGCCAATTGATAACCGATCACCCCACCGGCGGCGATCAAAACCAAAGATAGCCCCCAAAGACCAAACCCTGGTCCAAACAATGTGGCTGTCACCGCCAGCGCCATGCCCACAATGCCATACCATACTGCTCGCTTGGCGCTCTCTTGGCCCGACAAGCCCCCTAGGGACAAAATGAAAAGAATAGCCGCAACAACGTAGACGGCCGTGGTAAAGCCCATTTCCATAGTCTCGACCTCCTTAAGATTTCTGGAACATGGCAAGCATGCGCCGAGTTACGAGAAAGCCACCAAAAATGTTGATGCCAGCGAAGAACACCGCAATTCCCGCGAGTATAATAACAAGCAGGCTGGTCGATCCAACTTGCAGCACCGCGCCCAAAATAATGATCGAGGAAATCGCATTGGTGACCGCCATCAGCGGCGTATGCAAAGCATGGCTGACATTCCAAATGACTTGGAACCCGACAAATACAGAGAGCACAAACACAATAAAGTGCTGCATAAAGCTCGCCGGTGCGTAGCTACCGACCAAAAACAGCAGAGCCCCACCAATGGCCAAAAGCGCGAACTGGTTCTGGGTTTGCTTTTTAAAAGCCTGCACCTCTTCGGCGCGTTTTTCCTCCGCTGTTTTCTCTGGCACTTTTTCTTTTGGCTTGGCCGCAATGGCCTGAATTTTGGGTGGTGGTGGCGGAAATGTGATCTCTCCAGCATGGGCGATCGTGGCCCCGCGGATCACGTCATCTTCCATATCATGCACGACCACCCCATCTTTCTCAGGAGTAAGGTCAAATAGCATATGGCGGATATTATTAGCATAGAGCGTGCTGGCCTGCGCCGCCATCCGGCTTGGGAAATCTGTATAACCGATGATGATAACACCATTATCCGTCACGATCCGCTCGTCCATGACCGTCAATTTACAATTGCCGCCTTTCTCTGCAGCCAAATCAATGATCACAGAGCCAGGCTTCATGCTGGCAACCATATCAGCGGTCCAGAGCTCAGGCGCCTCTCTGTTGGGGATCAAGGCTGTGGTGATCACGATGTCCATATCTGGTGCAATCTCGCGGAATTTGGCTAATTGCGCGGCTGCAAACTCCGGTGATGACACCGCAGCATAGCCACCCGTGGCCGCACCATCGGCCTGCTCCTCGGAAAAGTCCAAGAAAACAAATTCCGCACCCATCGATTCGACTTGCTCGGCCACCTCCGGGCGCACGTCAAATGCGTAGGTGATGGCCCCGAGTGAGGTCGAGGTTCCGATCGCTGCAAGTCCTGCCACGCCAGCGCCAACCACCAAGACCTTCGCAGGGGGCACTTTGCCAGCGGCGGTGACTTGGCCTGTAAAAAACCGACCAAAATTATTACCAGCCTCGATCACGGCCCGATAGCCCGCGATATTGGCCATAGATGACAGCGCGTCCATTTTCTGGGCGCGGCTGATACGCGGCACCATATCCATTGCGATCACGCTGGCACCTTTGGATTTGGCCAGCTCCATGAGATCCGCATTGGCTCCAGGATAAAAAAATGAAATCAGTGTTTTTTCTAGAGAGAGGCGTTTAAGTTCCACCTCACTTGGCGGGCGAACCTTGACAATAACGTCGCAGGCTTTGGTCAATGCGGCAGCGGTCGCCGCAACTTCGACGCCAACGGCTTTGTACTGCGCATCGCTAAAGCCGGCTGCAACCCCAGCCCCTTTTTGGACGACACAGTCATGACCAAGCTTTTGTAACTGAAGTGCGCTTTCTGGTGTTAAGGCGACGCGCTGTTCACCGGTAGAAATCTCTTTGAGAGCTCCAATTTTCATAATTTTCGTCCTTTCATGACGCGGTCTTTCACCGGCCTCGAAACCTTTCGAATGGCGAATGGGTAACGCGCGCAACAATATTGCGCAACTGATCTAGCGTGGCTTTTCGCCGCAAAATGTGAGTATATTTCTGCATACAGAGATTGAGGGGAATAATTTTGCTACTGACAGGAAGAAATGCAGTCATCACCGGCGGGGGCACAGGCATCGGACTGTCAATCGCACGCACATTGGCTGAGCAAGGCTGCAATGTCGCCGTCACGGGGCGGCGATTGAATGTGTTGGAAGAGGCCGCCAAATCTTTTGGAGGCCACGCGGTAAAAATGGATGTTTCAGATGAGGCGTCAGTGGTCACCGGCATGCAATCCATCGCGGATTACTTTGGAAGCATTGATATTTGCGTCGCCAATGCCGGCATCGCAGAGGGGCAAAATATCCGCAATTCCAGCTTTGATTTTTGGCGCAAGATCATGGCGATAAATCTGGATGGCGCCTATTTGACCATCCGCGAATCTCTGCGCCATATGCCGGTGCAAGAGTGGGGCCGGGTCTTGGCAGTTTCCTCAATCGCCGGAGTGCGCGGATTGAAAGGGGCGCATGCTTATAGCGCATCAAAACATGGCGTCATCGGGATGATCCGCTCGCTTTGTGCCGATCATGCAAAATTGCCTGTTACATTTAATGCGATCTGTCCTGGCTATGTCGACACTGATATCATTGACCGCAATACACAAAGTATCTCTGAGCGGGCGCATATTAGCCAAGAGGAAGCCCGCGCCTTGATGGTCGATCTCAATCCGCATGGGAGATTGATCACCGCCGATGAGGTCGCCTCCGCCGCGCTCTGGATTTGTGGTCCCGGCTCAGACAGTTTTGACGGGCAGGCGATGGAAATTTCGGGCGGCCAACCCTAAGCTGGCGCCCTGCGCGCGGCGCGCCATTTATGGACCGCCGCCCCAAAAGCCGAAAAGAGCGGTTGAGAGACAGGATCTTGCGCCGCGTTATATTCCGGATGCCATTGAACGCCCAAGCCGAAACCTTTGGCATCTTTGATATAAATCGCCTCGGGCGTGCCATCGGGCGCATAGCCATCAACCACCACACGCGGGCCGGGCTCTTTGATCCCCTGACCGTGCAGCGTATTGGTGCGCACAACCTCGGCCCCCAACATCTGCGCAAAGACCCCGCATGGCGTGAAGCGTACATCATGGCGCAGCGCAAATTTTTCTTCCAAAGTGCCATCAGGCGGCATGCGATGATTATCACGCCCAGGCAAATCACGGATCTCCGGGTGAAGACTGCCCCCCATTGCGACATTCATCTCTTGAAACCCACGACAAATCGCCAAATAGGGTTGACCACGCGTCGCGAGGGCGCGGATCAACGGCAATGCCAGACCATCTCGTTTCTCATCAATGTCCCCATGACCTTCCGTCAGGTCTTCACCATATTCTTTGGGATGCACGTTAGGTCGCCCGCCAGTGAAAACAAAGCCATCGCAGGCCTCCATCAGCTCCTCAATCGGGGCAAGCAGCGCGTCAGGCGGCACGATGACAGGCAAAGCGTTGCAAATCTCGCGCACTGCCCGAGAATTCATCTCACCCGCCCCATGCACCAAATATTCTGAATTGATCAGATGGGGATTTCCAATAATGCCAATAACGGGACGCGCCATAGTCACACCTTATGCGAAATTTGATCAAGCATAGAATGTCCAGCGCCAGCGGGAAAGCCCTCAAGCAAAAAGCTGTTTGCGAAAAAGCGCGGCGGCAATTGTAGCCAACACACCCCAAATGGCACTTAGCAAGGCAGTCACCGGCCATAACACGCGGTTGGGGTGGGCGATAATTTAGAGACGATCATCACAGTATATTGCATGATATCAGTTATATAATCTTTTAATGCCACCACCGGGCGCAGACGGCGAGCACACAGCAAGGCCGCGGCCGTGCACGGTGTTTTACGCCATCGCTCTGCAATCGCTTAAGGGCGACCCGCATAAGAAACAATCGCACCAGCGCAAAAAAGCACCACTCACGCGCTCTTTTATAGGTCAGTGTCACTTGTACCGGTGGTGCTCAGGGGGGCGCCTGGCCCCGGCCAGGTTTACCCTTCGCCGATCAAGCCAGTGGCCTCAATACCCGCCACGGCCGCAATCAAGTCGTTGTCAGAGCTGTCGCCCGTCACACCAACAGCACCGACCACGCTGCCTTTTTTGTCGCGCAGCAAAACACCCCCGGGGACTGGGATCACTTTGCCACCATAAAGGACGTTCACCGCAGTCATAAAATAGGCCTGCTGCTCTGCGCGCGCCATTTGAGCTGTGCCGCCCATGCCCAGCATGATTGACCCAAAGGCCTTAGCTTGTGCGATAGAAAATCGGCCAGGCGCCGCCCCATCTTCGCGCTCAAAGGCAATCACATGCCCGCCGGCATCCAGCACCACCACGGAGAGCGGTTTTAGCTCAAGCTCTTTGCCCTTTGCCAAGGTGCCACGGATTATAGACTTTGCTTTTCTAAGATTAATATCAGGCATTAGTATTCTTTCGATTGAAACCCGTGTGATCGCGGGCGTAAGTAAAAGTGACATGCAGACGTTACTGCGCCTGCGCGGCTTTCAATTCCAATCTCCGGCGGTGCAAGACAGGTTCCGTATAACCTGAAGGCTGCACCCGACCCTCAAACACAAGATCGCAGGCCGCTTTGAAAGCGATCCCGTCAAAATCGGGCGCCATGGGCGTATACTCTGCGTCACCCGCATTTTGCCCATCAACCACAGCGGCCATTTTCTTCATGGCAGCCATCACCATGTCACCGTCGATAACATCATGGTGCAACCAATTTGCCAAGGCCTGCGAAGAAATGCGGCAAGTCGCCCGATCTTCCATCAACCCCACATTGTGAATGTCTGGCACTTTCGAACAGCCAACCCCACTGTCCACCCAGCGCACCACATAGCCCAAGATCCCCTGCGCAT
>Ga0206126_10001469_pt1 | contig 28172 bp, 28 predicted proteins | sample Helgoland_Spring_5_FD_148621 | JGI IMG/M metagenome (GOLD analysis project Ga0206126, IMG submission 148621) | Pelagic subsurface seawater microbial communities from Kabeltonne, Helgoland, North Sea - Helgoland_Spring_Bloom_20160412_1 | ecosystem: Environmental > Aquatic > Marine > Epipelagic ...
CTGTTACAAGCCTTTTTTCCTCTTCATCTTTAGCTAAAATATCTGAATCATCGTAAGTATAGGTTCTTGTAGCTTCAATCGTTACAGGGAGGTTCCATGGACCATCCTTGCTTTTGAATCGATAAGTGACTTCATAATCTAACTGGTATTCACTTACCGCACCTGTTCCTGTCAAAGTTAAAATTGTTTTAGTAAATTTATTTTCAATTATTTCTACAATTTTTTCTGCTTCAGAAGCGCTTGCTATCGTGATTCCAGCCTGTCTAAATTTGCGTTGGAGAGTTTTATTGAAACCTGATGTCCCTCCTGAAATTGAAATAGAATCAAAATTTGCTTGGATATCACCTCTTAGTTGAAAGCCACATGCGCTTACGAATAAGATCAGCCCGAAGATAGATAATTTTCTAAGAAAAATTTGCATAATTAATTCTTAACCACAATATTCACTAATTTATTTTTAACATAGATAATTTTTATTATTTCTTTATTATCGATGTACTTTTTTATATTTTCTTGAGAAAGTGCTTTATTTTTAATTTCACTTTCTAAATCTTCAATTGATATTAGCATATCTGCTCTCAACTTACCGTTTACCTGAACCACAACTGAAATTTCATCTTGGACTAGAGCATTCTTATCCACTTTTGGCCATTGCGATTTTTCGATTAAATTTTCAGGATGAAGTACTTCCCATAATGATTTTGAAATATGAGGTACGAATGGATTTAACATCAATATGACATTCTCAAACATTTCTTGCCTTAATTTAAATGATATCGTTCTCATATCAAGTGACTTTGTATAAGTATTAATGAGCTCCATAATCGATGATATGGCTGTATTAAAGCTATTACGTCTAGTAAGGTCATCTGTTACCTTTGCTATCGTTGAGTGAAGTTTATAACGTAGATTAGTTATTTCTTTTTCACTTATACTACCTAAATCTTTATTATTATTTTGGTGGACGAAGGTTAATGACCAAAGTTTTTTGAGAAATCGATGAGAGCCCTCGATACCTTTGTCTGACCACTCTAAGCTTTGTTCTGCTGGGGCAGCAAACATAATGAATAGTCTGGCTGTATCAGCACCATATTTTTTTATCAATTCATTAGGGTCAACAGTGTTACCCTTCGATTTTGACATCTTGGAGCCGTCCTTAAGAACCATCCCCTGCGTTAATAACTTTTTAAATGGCTCGGCAGTATCAACTAATTTCATATCAAATAAAATTCTATTGAAAAACCGTGCGTATAGAAGATGCAAGATCGCATGCTCAATCCCACCTACATAATAATCAACTGGCAGCCAATATTTTGCTCTTTTATCAAGCATTGCATCAGATTGATTAAAACTTGCATACCTTGCAAAATACCAAGAGGATTCAAAAAAAGTATCCAGCGTATCTGTTTCTCTTTTCGCTTTTCCACCACAGGTTGGGCAATTACATTCTGTAAAATCTTTTAGTTTTTTTAGAGGCGATCCTTGTGCATCAATTTTAATATTTTCTGGTAATTCTATGGGAAGATCTTTTTCGTCGGCTGGAACGTCTCCACATTTTTCACAATAAATCATGGGAATTGGACAGCCCCAATATCGTTGCCTCGAAATACCCCAGTCTCTTATGCGGTATTGTATTTTCCCCTTACCTTGCTTTGTGGATTCAATTTTTTTAGTAATAATTTCTTGGGCAATCGAGCTCTCAAGCCCATTAAATTCATCTGAATTGATCAATATTCCTTTACCTATATAGGGTAATTCATCGAGTCTCGAATTATTTTTTATAACCTGTATGACGCCTAAATTATATTTATTTGCAAACTCAAAGTCTCTTTCGTCGTGGGCAGGAACAGCCATAATTGCACCCTCACCGTATCCAGCTAAGACATAATTTGCAATCCAAATAGGCAATTTTTTATTTGAAATGGGGTGCAAGGCGAATAGACCAGTAAAAATCCCTACCTTTTCTGCTGTAGCTATATCGGCTTCTGAAACACTATTACTTAGTTTTTTGATAAATGATTGTATTTTTACATCATTAATGATTTGACATAATTTATGTTCTGGAGCAATTGCTAAAAATGATGCTCCCATCAATGTATCAGGTCTTGTGGTATAAACTTTTATGCTTTTAGGCTTGTTTTTTAAAGGCCTTTCTGACGAATCACCACTATAGGCGAGTTTGAAATCAATCTCACAACCTTCACTCCTTCCAATCCAATTTTTTTGCATTGTTTTGACTTGATCAGGCCAGTCATTCAAATCTTTAAGGCCATCAAGAAGATCGTCTGCATAATTTGTAATTTTCATGAAATATTGTGGGATCTCTTTTCTTTCAATCAACGCACCTGATCTCCATCCTCTTCCTTCAACTACCTGTTCATTGGCCAAAACAGTTTGGTCCACTGGGTCCCAGTTTACAGTTGATGTTTTTTTATAAATTAAGTCCTGTTTATAAAGTTTTAAGAAAAGCCATTGCTCCCACTTATAATATTCAACAGAGCATGTTGCAATTTCTCTTTGCCAATCAACGGCCAGCCCGAGTTCTTTGAGCTGTTCTCTCATATGCTCGATATTTTGATACGTCCATTTTGCCGGTGCAGTATTATTTTGAATCGCAGCATTTTCGGCAGGTAGGCCAAAGGCATCCCATCCCATAGGTTGCATAACATTAAACCCATTCATTGATTTAAATCTTGAAATTACGTCACCAATTGTATAATTTCTGACATGACCCATATGAAGCTTGCCACTTGGGTAAGGGAACATGGATAAAACATAGTATTTTTTGTAATTTGAATTTTCTGACGATTCAAATGATTGATTGATATCCCAATAACTTTGAATATTTTTTTCTATTTCTTCAAAAGGATAGTCTTCTTTCATATTTTATTTTAATTTATTTGCGATTTTTGAATTTATATTATCAGGCTTATCTTCACCATCAATTGAAATAAAATTAAGTGTTTTCGATGAATCTTTTTCTGCTAGATTTGAATAAAATTTAACAAGTGGTTCTGTTTGCTCATGATAGGTTTTAAGTCTCTTGATAATTGTACTTTCTTTATCATCGTCGCGGATAATGAGTGGTTCTCCAGTTACATCATCGGTACCATCTTTTGCTGGTGGGTTGTGAGTTATATGATAAATTCTGCCTGATGCAGGATGAATTCTTCTGCCTGTGAGTCTATTAATGATTTCATTGTCTGGAACAACGACTTCTATAACGTACTCAATAACGATTTTTGCATCTATCATTGCTTGAGCTTGTGGAATTGTTCTTGGAAAGCCGTCAAGGAGAAAACCATTTTTACAGTCATGCTCTTCAATTCTTAGTTTTACTAAATCTATTATTAAGTTATCAGGAACCAACTGGCCTTGATTCATATAATCTTCAGCCCTCAGCCCTAAATCTGTCTTACCTTTTACTGCGGCTCGGAGCATATCTCCTGTGGATATTTGAGGGATCTTATATTCATCCTTTAAGAAGGAAGCTTGTGTTCCTTTCCCAGCTCCTGGGGCACCAATTAATATTATTTTCATTTTTAACTCCTAAAAAAACAGTTGAATTATATCAGCAATCAAAATTTATATTATTTTGCGTGACATAATTTTCTAATTTTATAAATTGATCTATGGTCAATGCTTCAGATCGAATTATTGGTGATATCTTAAGATTAAAAAAATCTTTATCAAACAATATATTTTTAAAGTTATTTTTAATTGTTTTTCTTTTTTGGGAAAAAGCTATTTTAACAATTTTTTCAAAGCATTCTTTATCAATGACCTTTAGGCTTAATCTTTTTTTTCTTATCAATCTTATAAATGCAGAGGTAATTTTAGGTTGTGGGGAAAATGCTTCTGGTGGTATCTCAAATAAAAGTTCAGTGTCAAAATAATATTGAAGGATTACCGATAATCGGCCGAAAGATTTGTTTGATGGTTTAGCAGTTATTCTCTCAGCAACTTCCTTTTGAACCATAAAGTATAATTCAGATGAAGAGCTATATATTTTTGTAAGTTTTAATATTATCTCAGTAGCTATGTAATAAGGTAAGTTTCCAATAATTTTATTAAATTTTTTAAAGAATTCATCATTTATACCTAGTACATCCTCAGCTAGTATGGATATATTTTTAGTGCTAATTTTATGCTTTAAAATTTTTATCATATCAGGGTCAATTTCAACAACTGAGATATGATTAATTTTCTTTAATATTGGTTCCGTAATTGCGCCTTTGCCTGGACCAATTTCAAGTATATTGCTTTCTTCTTTTGGATTAATTTCATTAATGATTTTAGATATGTAATAACGATCAACTAAAAAATTTTGACCAAATTTTTTTTTTGCTTTCAATATTGATTTTTAGCTAAACTAATCGCTAATTTAATTGATTCAAAAAAACTACTCGGGTCAATGTTATTTGAGCCAGCAATGTCAAGCCCAGTCCCGTGATCTACCGATGTCCTTATAATCGGTAACCCAAGTGTCACATTAACCCCTTTTCCAAAGGTAAGAGCTTTAAACGGCCCTAATCCTTGATCATGATACATCGTGAGATAACAGTCTGTATTTCTCATTATTTTTGGTGTAAATGCCGTATCTGCAGGAATAGGGCCATTTAATGAAATACCTAACTTCTGCATTTTTTTAATAGCTGGCCTTATTGTTCTTATTTCTTCATCACCAAACTCACCATCTTCTCCACTATGAGGATTTAAGCCAGTCACTGTGATTTTTGGACAAGTGATTTTAAATTTTTTTTTCAGTTCACTATGAAGGGTTGAAATAGTATTGCACAAGCTTTTTTGAGAAACATTGCCTGGAACATCCTTCAGTGAAATATGGGTTGTAGCAAGAGCTACATTTAATTTTTTGCTGGATAAAAGCATTACTTCATTGCCTTTAAAACTGCAAGCATCGGCAATATATTCTGTGTGACCAGAAAATTTATTTTTTTGTGATGAAAGAATTTTTTTATGGATTGGAAGCGTAATTAAGGCATCAAATTCTTTACTTAAACATAGCTCAATTGAGGTTTTTAATCCCTTTAGCTGCTGTAAGGAATTATTTTTATCAAGTTGCCCGGCAACAACTGGATTTTTATAATCTAAATTAATTATTTTAAGCTCTCCATTTCCTAAATGTGAACCTAATTTTGTTGAGATCTTAATGTCTTTTTTCAATAGCTTAGCCCTAGAAAGGATGGCATTTTTATTTCCGATGATTGTGATATTTGCCAGAAATTTTTTAAAGGCTAGCATCACACAGAGGTCTAGTCCAATTCCTGCTGGATCACCTGATGTGATAATAAGATTTGGTAATTTTTTCATTAGTTTTCATAAAGCCATATTTCTATATGAGCACCCTCTTTCAATGTTTTAATCCAATCATTGAATTTGATATCAGTCTTTTGCTTTAATAAACTATCTTTTACTCTTTGTCTCAATGATTCTGATGATAAATCTTTTTCTCTTCTTTCATTAACCTGGATTAAATGCCATCCAAGTGCAGTTTTAATTGGCTGGCTAATTTCATTTAATTCTAAATTATCCATTTCTATTTCAAATTCAGGAATAGTATCTCCTGGGCTTAGCCAACCTAAATCTCCCTTACTTGCAGCAGAGCCGTCCTCAGAATATTTTTCAGCAGCTTCAGAAAAACTCATACCTTCAATAATTAAGTTTCTAATATAATTTAGTTTTTTCTTAATTTCATCCTCGGATACAATTTGATTCTTTTTAAGTAAAATTTGTTTTGCCTTTGATTGGCTAACAACGATGGTTTCCATTTCAAACTCTTCAATTTGATTTAATTTTATTAAATGGAAGCCACCTGAGCCATTTATTGGTTGACTAATCTCTCCAATTTTCATTGATTTTAGGCTTTCTATAAATATGTCTGGAATCTCATCAATTATTTTTGACCCTATTAGCCCTCCTTTTTTAGCCATGGGGCCATCTGAATAGTTTATTGCTACGTCATCAAAATTTCTTTCTTTAAGTTTATTTACAACTTCTGTTAATTTTATTTTTGTTTTTTCAACATCAACATCAACATCAACATCAACATCATTATTTTTTATGTACTCTATAAATATATGCGAATAATTATACTTAGTAGGTGTTCTCTCTTTTTGAAGCTCAATAAAGTTATCAATTTCAAATTTAGAAATTTTCAAATTTGCCCCAATGATTCTTTTTTTTACTTGATCAAAAAGTAATTGAATGCGAATATCTTCTCTAAAGTCGGAGTACCTTGTTCCATCCATCTCGATTTCTTTAATTAACTCTTCGATAGATATATTGTTAGACTTAGCAATACCATTCATAACATTATTTAGTTGTTCTTCACTGACACTTATTCCCTGCATCAATGTGTACTCAAATACTAATTTTTCCACAATAAGTTGATCAAGAGATAATTTTGTAATTTTTTTATCAGAGGGCATATCTCCCTCTTGTTGAGAAAGTGCCTTTCTAATCTTCTCTTTTTTCTTATTTAGTTCTGAATTTGTAATTGTTTGTGTTTCAACAATAGCAACGATCTTGTCGACTTCAACGTATTTTTGAGCAGCTGAAAGTGGGTTTATCAAAAAAATATTTTGTAGGATTGTCAGTGCGCAAATAAAAATAACTTTAGTGATCATTTAGTCGGTTATAGATGTCTTTAAAAATTTCTCTCGCGGAATTCATCAGGTAAATCGCTTGCAAATGAACTACCTTGAACTGTCCTATTCATTTTTTCAAATAAGCTTGCCTTATCTCCCTGGCCAAATGATCCAAGATCACCAATTTCAAGCATTATGAAGAATGTGTCTGTTGATTCTTCATTAGTTGCAAGTTGAAGTCTATGGAACATCATTTGTGTAGTCCAACAACCCGCATCGTATTGAGCTCCGATCATTGACTCAATGTCTTGTCGTTTATATAAATCATAATTATAACTTGCAAGAGCAGACCATCCAGAAGTTAGTGGCCATTGGGTAGATACTAAGTATTGTTTAACATCATAAACACCCGATGATGGATTTATAACTTGACGATAGGAAGCGTTAAATACCTTACCTGGTTCAGGTGTAAACCTTCCTGCAGCAGTAAATTTATTGGTCGTATCCTCAGAAAAGTTATATTCATATTCAGAGGTTAATCTTAATGATTTGGTTAGGTTTGCTTGAGCACTTACTAAGAAATCTGACTTATCCCCTTTGTATGATGAGCCATCAAATTGTGGTTCATCTAATACTTTTCTATCAGATAGATAAAATCTTTGAGCCATAGTTAATAGTGCCCAATCATAACCAGAATCATCTAAAATCCTTGTAGTAAGAGCTGTCGTAATTGCATTGGTATCCATCACTCTATCTTGACCAGAAAACTGATTTTCTTGGAAAATTGTGGTTGAATTTAATTCGTTCAAAGAGGTATCAAACATCGGAAGCTCAGTTTGGTCTTCATAAGGCGTATATGTATAAAAAACTCTGGGTTCAAGTGTCTGGATAAAACTGTAGCCACTCAGCTCAAAAGGTCGATCAAGGTATAAGCCAGAATCAAGCGATACGGTTGGAACGGCTATACTCTTTTGTGAGGTTTGAGCATCATCAAGGTCATAGTGCCTTAAATTTGCCATCAACTTTGGTTTTAGGTATCCAAAACTAGCCTCCATTGGAAATGAAACGCTAGGATTTGAGGCAACTCTTGACCCAGTTGCAATATTTTTTGCAGCATTATTACCAGTATCAAATTGATCATATGAAAAATTTGCATCTGTTTGTAAAAACAATGATTGGTCAACGCTATCCTCCCAACCTTTCTTATAACTTAGATTTAAACTCGGTTTTAGCTCATACGGAGATGCGGAAGTTAGGTTTTGAAATTCTTGCACCTTTAAGCTAGCTTTAATATCGGATAAATCATCAGTCTTTTTATAATCCAAATGTGCAGTTTGCCTCAAACTTACCTGGCTTGTAACAGCAATACTTGTCGACATATCTGCAAAATAATTATTATCACCACTTTTCACCTTTTCATATTCGATCTTTGCTGTAAACCCATGGCCAAAATCATGCTTATGATTAATGTCTAAAAGGTATCGATTATCTATATCAGATTCATTATCCTTATTTAAGAATTGAATTTGCGAAGTTCCTGCAAAATTTTCTTTCATATATCTAAATTCACCATCAAACTGTACCCCCCTTTTTTCCATATAGCGACTGGTAAGTGTTGCGTCATAAGTAGGTGATAAATTAAAGTAGTAGGGGATAGAAGTCTCAAACCCGCTAGTGGTTGTTGTCCCAGCAGTTGGAAGTAACCAGCCAGACCTTCTTTGAGATGTGGTTGAAAAGTCAACATAAGGTGAATACATGATTGGTATACCTCTAAGCGAAAGCACTGCATCTTTTGCTTTTATATTGCCTGAAGACTGATCGATAACTGTCTCATCACTAGTTATGAACCATTCATTTTGACCCGCCTCACATGTTGTAACTTTTGCGTTCTCAAGTTTCTTTTTATCTTCACCTTCTAAAAATATTTTTGTAGCGGTACCTCTTAGTTCTTTGTTGAATTTGGAAGTACTATCTTCATTAATATTTGCTACAAAAGATGCATTTGCAATAGAACCAGTATTTTCAGCTAAAGACATTTCCAGCTCTGAGCCTTTTAGTTGAAGGTCTGGGGTGGTGATTTTAATTTGACCTTTTGCATAGAGTTCTTCAGAGATCTGATCGTACTCTATAAAATCAGCTGTAATAGATTGATTGCCCTTTAAAATTGAGGCATTTCCTGTGGCCCTGAGCTTTCTATCAAGAATACTTTCTAGAGAGTCGCCTTCAATAAGCACGCTATTCTCGGTCAAGTTTTGATAAGGCGTGGATGCATTTTTATTTTTCTCATCAGCGATAAGAGTTGTGTTTTTTAATAGAAAAAACACAAATAAAAAAATCCATATTTTTTTTGTTCTTAAATTCAAATTATACGAAACCTGATATAGTCATTTTAACCATTTTAATTTTAAATAAACCTTAGTCTTTATTTTAAAAACTAATATATAAATCAGTGAGTTGTGGATTATAACTCATGTAAATTAAAAAAGAACGTATTTATCATCAAAGAGATAATCATTTGGACAGTTTAAAAAGAATAGATTTATTAAGGGACTGGCTCTCCAAAAAATTAGAAATAAATTTTTCTATTTCTGCTGCCTCGAGTGATGCAAGCTTTCGAAGATATTTTAGGGTAAGAACTATTGAAGATAGCTTTATCGTTATGGATGCACCTCCTCAGAATGAATCGATTGAAGCTTTTTTAAAGATTAGCCAAATTCTAAATTCAATAAATGTGAATGTTCCAGATATATATGAAGAAGATGAAGCGCTTGGGTTTATCTTGATGCAGGATTTTGGGAGCGATACCTACCTAGATGTCTTAAATGATGATAATCAACAACGTTTATATAGCGACTCAATTGGATCACTTATTCAAATGCAGAAATTGGTTAAAAAAGACTTATGTCATAGTTACACACAAAGAATACTTTTTGATGAAATGTCGCTTTTTATAGAGTGGTACTTAAAAAAATATAAAAAAATTGAGCTAACTTATAAAGAAAATGAGATGTTGTTAGCTTGCTTTGAAACAATTAGTAAAAAAGTTCTTAGCCAAGAGAGATTTTTTGTTCATCGTGATTATCATAGTAGAAACCTGATGAATCAAAAATCAAACAATCCGGGAATTTTGGATTTCCAAGATGCCTTAGTAGGCCCAGTTACATATGATCTTGTCTCACTCCTAAAAGATGCATATATTGAATGGGATGAGGAAATTGTCCTAGACCATACCGTTAGGTATTGGGAAAAAGCGAATGCCAATAAGTTCATCACTAATTTAGAATTTTCAACTTTTTATAAAGATTTTGAATGTATGGGCATTCAAAGACACTTAAAAATTTTAGGTATCTTCGCAAGACTTTCTATTAGGGACAATAAGAATCAGTATCTTGAAAACATTCCATTAGTTGAGAAGTACTTAATGGATGCGACTGAGAGGTATCGAGATTTTCATCAGTTAAGAAATTTTTTGGATAAAGTAATCAAATGAAAGTAATGATCCTTGCTGCAGGTAGAGGAGAGAGAATGGGTAACTTAACTCAAAACTGTCCCAAACCCTTATTAAAGGTTAAGGGGAGATGCTTGATAGACTGGCATTTAATCAAATTATGTGAAGCTGGTTTTAAGGATATTGTAATCAACGTGGCATATTTATCAAAAGAGATAATCGAATTTGTCGGTGATGGCTCTAAATGGGGATTAAATATATCTATTTCTGAAGAAGAGCATGCATTAGAGACTGCTGGGGGAATTAAGAAAGCAATGAAGTACCTTGGAGACGAGGCTTTTGCAGTGATTAACGCAGATATTTTTTCAGACTACAATTACGAAAATCTTAAAGCTAGATCTTTACAAAATAATATTATGGGCCATCTAGTTCTAGTCAATAACCCAGAGCATAATCTTAAAGGTGATTTTGGCATAATGGATAATGGAATATTAACTATGAATTTTGAAAGATCGTTGACCTTTTCAGGTATAGCTATTTATGACCCTAAATTTTTTTCCGAATTGGCGGAGGGAAATAAAATTAAATTAGCACCCATACTAGAAATTGCAATAAATAAAAAATGCATTCAAGGTGAATTATTTGAAGGGCTTTGGTCAGACGTAGGTACCCCAGAGCGTTTAAATATGATTAATTTAAATGAGTGAAGACATGAAGAGTTATAAAGAATTTAAAAATAGAAGAGACAGGCTTGCAACTCGAATAGGTGACAGTGTTGCTATCGTGGTAAACGCTAAAGAATCCATAAGGAATAAAGATTGTAATTACCCATTTAGATCTGATAGTGCTTTTCATTATCTATCAGGGTTCCCAGAGCCAGAGACAGTTGTGATGATTTTTGGCGGTAAAAATCCAAAATCAATCATTTTTTGTCAGCCGAAGGATGAATTGAAAGAGGTCTGGAATGGTTTTATTTATGGCCCAAAGCAGGCATCCAAGGAATTTTTATTTGATGAGGCCTATCCATTAACTGAGATCCACAAACTCATTCCTAAATTTTTAAAAAGTAAGCGTATATTTTTATTGCCATCTTCCAAGATTGATAATATTTTGAGTCCTAAGTGGTTCGAGGAAAATAATAAATTGAGAGAGGATTTATCAGAAATCCTTGATGGCATGAGGGTGGTTAAAAATGGTTTTGAAGTTAATTTGATGCGAAAGTCAGCAGATATTGCGGCTAATGCCCACATACATGCGATGAAACTAACCAGACCTCATAAATACGAGTATGAGATTGAAGGTGAAATTTTAAATCAATTTTTTAAAGGTGGCGCACGGAACCCAGCATATTCTTCTATAGTAGCCTCTGGGGCTAATGGGTGTACCCTTCATTACGTAGAAAATGATTCCCAGATGAAGGATGGAGATCTGCTATTAATAGATGCTGGGTGTGAGGTAGGGAGTTATGCTTCTGATATAACAAGAACCTTCCCTGTGAGCGGTAAATTTTCTTCAGCTCAAAAAGCAGTTTATCAATTAGTTCTATGTGCCCAAAAAGCTGCCATCGAAAAAGTAAAGGCTGGAAATTTTTTTGATGACCCGCATAAGAGGGCACTTAAAATTATCATTAATGGTTTAATCGATTTAGGTATTTTAATTGGCTCAAGTGATGAGGTTTATGAAAAAGAATTATATAAAGAGTTCTTTATGCATAGAACAAGCCATTGGCTTGGATTAGACGTTCATGATGTAGGTAAATATTCATCTAAAAACAATCCGTCAGTGGCTGTAAAGTTCACCGAGGGAAATGTTCTAACTATCGAGCCAGGTTGTTACATTAGGCCATCGGATAATGTGCCTAAAGAATTCTGGGGCATAGGGGTGAGGATAGAAGATGATGTTTTAGTCACTGCTGATGGCCATGATGTTTTAAGTAAAAATGCGCCAAAAGAGATTCATGAGCTTGAAGCAATTATTGGGACGTCAAGTGCCTGATTGCGCAATTATTGGGGGTGGGCCAGTTGGCCTGATATTTGCAATACTAGGCAGCACCAGCATAGGCAAAGTTCAAATTTTTGAATCTAAAAAGCATGGTTCCACAAATCAAGATAATAGAGCACTCGCTCTTTCAAATGGAAGTCGACTCATTTTGGAGGAAATAGGGGTATGGGATCGATTAGAAAAAAAAATTACAAAGATAAAAAAAATACATACAAGTCAGGCTGGTTCTTTTGGAAGGACGATGCTGGATTCTGCAGAATTCAATGAGGAATCATTAGGCCATATTATATCCTACGGCGATTTAATGGGGGTCCTTCAAGAGGAAGTAGAATGTATAAATAATGTTGAGATATCTTATGAAACAAAGATTACTAAATGTATAGACGAAAAACTTTCACTCAACCTTACATTGCAAACCAACAATAAACTTAAACAACTTAAAAGTGAATTTGTTGTCTTGGCTGATGGGGCAAACGAAGAAATTGAAGGGCTAGAGTTAAATAAGAAAATAAAACACTTCAATCATGCTGCAATTGTAACAAAAGTTTTGTCTGAAATGCCTCATCGTAATATCGCCTATGAAAGATTCACCTCCAATGGGCCAATTGCTTTGCTACCAAATAAAGAAGATAAATTCTCACTGGTTTGGACGGGACCATTAAAATTTATAGAAGACCTTAAAAAATTGAATGTTGAATGTTTTTTATCACAGCTTCATGAAAGCTTTGGAGATAGAGTTGGAAGCTTTGTGGAGTGTGAGAAAAGAATATCATTTGATTTAAAACAAACACATGTAGAGGTAATGCATTCAAATATTGTCGCTCTAGGAAATGCTTCACAGACCATGCATCCTGTTGCCGGCCAAGGTTTAAATACAGGATTTAGAGATGCATATAAACTTAGTCAGATCCTAAAAGATGATTTAAATACTAAAAATCTTGAGACCTTGATTAATGACTATAAGCAGTCAAGAGCAAGTGAAAGAAAGAAAATACTTGGTTTTACTGAATTGCTCGTAAAGAGCTTTTCTAATGACTTGGTAGGCTTTAAAAAAGCCAGGGGTTATGCGCTTACCTTATTAGATATTTCAAGACCCATCAAACAATCATTTGTTAGGAAGATGAGTTATGGTGAATGATATCCAAAATAAGATTATTATCGTAGGTGGAGGTTTAATCGGGGAGCTTCTGCATCTGATGTTGAAATCAAAAGGTTTTGAAATCAACCATTTCACAAAAGACTCAAGTGTTAAAAACAGAACTTTTGCGTTATCTCCATCCTCTGTCGATTGGCTAAGGTCACTTGGCCTACCCTCAATTTTTTTTGAGTCACTTAGCGAAATTAAAAGTATGAAAATATTTGATAGTTCTATTAAAAACTCGGTCACCCTCAACGCGGACGAAGTACAAAAACCAGCACTTGCTTATATGGCAAATGAAAAAGATTTTGATGAAGCGATTAAGAACACATTTAATAATAAAAAAAATTTCAAAAAACTACCCACTGATTTTGAGATTAAGAAAAAACAAGATCAAGCAATTCTAAAGTTACCAAATGAGGAGCATATAGCATCGATTATAATCGCATGTGATGGAGCTAACTCAAAGGTAAGAGATAAAATAGCAATCGATCTTCTTAGGCACAACTTTAATCAGACTGCACTATCATTTGAGCTTAAAGTTAACACTGAAATACAAAAGCAAGCATTTCAATTTTTCTTAAAAGAAAGTACTTTAGCAGTCCTGCCGATTAGGCAGGGATTAGTCTCGATTGTTTGGTCATGCAACGCTAACTTCTTTACAAAACTTAATGACCTTGATGATAAATCTATTGAGAATGAATTAAGTCAAATAATCGGTAATTATTATAAAGACATAAAAATCACCACAAAAAAAGAATCCTTTCCACTTTTTATGAACAGTGTTGAGAGTATTTTTAAGGATCGTGTTTTACTTGTTGGTGATTCAGCCCACTTTATTCATCCTATGGCAGGACAAGGGCTTAATCTCGGTATAAGGGATATTATTTTCTTAGAAAAAATTATAGATAGAAAAAATTATCTGGATATTGGCTTGAGAGGTTTTTTGCGTAAATACGAAAGAGCTAGAAAGGAAGATGTCAGCCAGATGGGGTTTTTAACGCTTGGCCTTAATTGGATTTTCTCAAAAAAATCATCTATTGTGACTGATTTGATTGAAAAGGGTATGGGCGTGCTCGATAAATCAAAATTTCTAAAACAACAACTTATTAAAAAGGCTATCTCATGATAAAAATTGCGCTAATAATTTTTTTAACTATTATCAATTTACACGCTATGTCAGGCGAGAAAGAATTAAGAGAGATTATTAAAAAAACTTATCCTGAATTAACGATTAAAAGTATTCAGAAAACAAACTATAACGACCTTTATGAAATTTTTATTGGAGGCCAAATTATTTATAGTGATGAAGATTTTAACTTTTTAATTGTTGAGGGAAGGTTAGTTGATCCAAAAACAAAAATAGACCTTACCTCTGCAAGGTTAGAGGATCTAAACAAAGTAGATTTCGATAGCCTGCCTTTTAAAAATGCAATCAAAGAGGAAAGGGGTGATGGAAGTAGAAGAATTGCTGTCTTTTCTGATGTAGATTGCCCATTTTGTAGAAAGCTTGAGAAAGAAACTATATCTAAACTAAAAGATGTAACCATTTATACCTTTTTATACCCGCTAGCTATTCACCCTGATGCAATGAATAAGTCAAAAAAAATATGGTGCTCAGGAAATAAAACAATCGCCTGGAAAAATTACATGCTCAAGAATACACTTCCAAAAAATGACGGAAATTGCGACACTCCGATTGAAGAGAATTTAGAGCTAGCGAAGGAACTTGGCATATCCTCAACCCCAACGATCATCGTATCCAGCGGGAAAAGAATCGAGGGTGCTTTACCTTATGATGATATCGTTAAATATATAGAATAATTTTTTTGTAAAATGGCTTGACTTTTATTCAGCACAGGAGTTAAATTCGGTTCAGGTGTTTGGTTTATTCGTATTAGTCGTTCTTCTAGGTTTACAATCTACAGACAACATATACAGTAATCGATTCTTTAGGGGCCTCCCAAATTTGTAAAGGATGTATCGTAATGGCAACAGGAACAGTAAAATGGTTTAATGATTCAAAAGGTTTTGGTTTTATCACTCCAGATGATGGTGGTGATGATTTATTTGCTCACTTTTCAGCAATCGTTGAAGAAGGTTACAAAAGTTTGAAAGAAGGTGCTCGTGTGACTTTTGAGGTAACTGAAGGTCCAAAGGGTAAGCAAGCTTCAAATATCCAAAAAGCTGACTAGTAAACAAAGGGTTCTTCGGAACCTTTTTTTACATATTTGCAATAATTTCTGTTGCAAAGTCAGATGTTGATAATGCCTCGCAACCTGAAATTTGGGATGCCAGGTCTGTCGTAATTTTGTTTTCTTTCAATGTCTTCTCAAAGGCTCCTGATATTACGTAGGAAGCCTCTGTCCATCCAATATATTCGAGCATCATTTGTGCTGATAGTATTAATGAGCTTGGATTAGCTATATTTTTACCTGCAATATTTGGTGCCGTTCCATGTGTAGCCTCAAATATACTTGCCCCGTCTGACATGTTTGCTCCCGGTGAAATACCTATCCCTCCAACTTGTGCTGCTAATGCGTCAGAGGCGTAATCTCCATTTAGGTTTAACGTAGCCACTACGTCATGATCTTTTGGGTTAAGTAAGACCTCTTGTAGAAAGGCATCTGTAATCATATCTTTAATGACAATTTTTTTGTTGATAGCGTCAATTTTTTGACTGGTCGGTATCTCGTAAAATCCAAGATCATTTACTTTTGCATTGAATTCTTTTTTTGCTATCTCATATCCCCATTCTTTAAATCCACCTTCAGTAAATTTCATGATATTTCCTTTGTGAACTAATGTTACAGACTTACGATTATTATCGATTGCGTATTCAATAGCCTTACGAATGAGCCTTTGACTTCCTTCCTTTGAAACAGGCTTTATTCCAATAGCGGCTGAGTTAGGGAAGCGTATTTTATTTTTATCACCAAATTCATCAAGTAGCTCAATAATTTTTTTTGCTTTATCTGATGAGGCGGCATATTCAATACCAGCATAAATATCTTCAGTATTCTCTCTAAAAATGACCATATTTACATTCTGAGGATTTTTAACTGGACTAGGTACGCCTTGATAATACCTTATAGGTCTTAGGCATACATACAAGTCAAGTGACTGCCTAAGCGCAACATTTAACGAGCGAATACCCCCTCCGACAGGCGTTGCTAATGGCCCCTTGATGGACACAACAAATGATTTCAATGTATCAATAGTCTCATCGGGAAGGTATACACCCTCACCATAAATAGCGGTGGCTTTTTCTCCAGCAAACACCTCCATCCAAGCAATTTTTTTGTTAATTCCATATGCCTTTATGATAGCTTTATCGACAACGGCTTGCATTGCAGGTGTTATATCACTTCCAATACCATCTCCACATATATACGGAATAATTGGATTATTGGGAACATCCAATTTCAGGTTAGAATTAATACTTATTTTTTCCCCATCAAGAGGAACGCTAATTTTGCTATCCATTCTATTTTCCTTATTGCTTAAAATTTTATGCTGATTTTATTTAATAAACCTTATGGCGTTATCAGTCAGTTTTCAAAACATGAAAAGTATTCAACACTAAAGGACTTCATACCCTATCAAAATGTTTACCCTGCAGGACGTTTAGATACTGATAGTGAAGGCCTTCTCATTTTAACTGACAATGGTGCTTTTCAGAATAAAATATCGAGTCCTAGCAATAATGTTTTTAAAACCTACCTAGTACAGGTGGAGAATATTCCAAATATCAATGACATAGACAAATTAAGCAAGGGAGTGATAATAAAAGGGGAGTTAACAAAGCCCGCAAAGGTTAAAAGAATTGATGATCCAAATTTGTGGTTAAGAAATCCACCCATAAGAAAAAGAAAACTTATACCCACTTCATGGTTAGAAATTAAAATTTCAGAGGGAAAAAATAGGCAGGTGAGAAGAATGACGGCAGCGATATCTTACCCTACGCTTCGCTTAGTTAGGACAGAAATGGGTGAATTCACTATCAGCGATATGAAGCCAGGGGAATTTTCTGTTATCGAAAGGTAATTTTTTTTTAAGTATGATGCAAATGATATAATCATTGAATAATAAACTAGGTTAATTAAAAATATGTCAGGAAATACATTTGGACAAATCTTTACACTGACTTCCTTTGGTGAGTCACATGGGCCTGCTATTGGCGGCGTTATTGATGGCTGTCCTCCCGGAATGAAGCTGACTGAATTAGATATTCAAATTGATCTGGATCGAAGAAAGCCCGGAACCTCAAAGTTCGTTACCCAGAGAAAAGAAGATGACTCTGTCGAAATTTTATCAGGGGTATTTGAAGGGGTGACAACTGGAGCACCTATTGGGTTGATTATAAGAAACCAAGATCAAAGAAGTCAAGATTACTCAAAAATACAAGAAGTTTTTCGTCCGGGGCATGCTGACATCACCTATCTTAATAAGTATGGTATTCGTGACTTCAGGGGGGGTGGAAGGTCAAGTGCTAGAGAAACTGCAATTAGAGTTGCAGGCGGTGCCATTGCGAAGAAGTGGTTAAAGGAAAATAAAGGCATTGAGGTTATGGGCTACCTTAAGCAATTAGGTGAAATTGACATACCATTTAAAAACTGGGAAGTAGTTAATAAAAATCCCTTTTTTGCACCCAACGAGTCAATATTAAAAGATCTTGAAATATACCTTAACGATGTTCGAGCAGATAAAAATTCTGTGGGCGCTAATATTTTTGTATGCGCTAAAAATATGCCTATAGGCTTGGGTGAACCAGTTTTTTCAAGGCTTGACGCAGACATTGCATCAGCGATGATGAGTATTAATGCGACAAAGGGAGTTGAAATTGGGGCTGGGTTCGATAGTGTCAACCAAAAAGGTACTGAGCATAGTGATGAAATGAGCTCTAAAGGCTTTAAATCAAATAATGCTGGCGGTGTATTGGGAGGCATATCAACAGGACAGGATATAGCTGTCAATGTAGCTTTTAAACCCACCTCAAGCATTCCGCAAGATAGACATTCCATTGATACCGATGGCAATGAAGTCGATATGAAAACGACAGGGCGACATGACCCATGTGTCGCGATTAGAGCCGTACCAATCGTTGAAGCAATGCTTTCTTTAGTAATAATTGATCATGTCTTAAGAGATAGAGCCCAAAATGCAGATGTAGAAAGAAATAATCCTTTCTCAGTGTGACCCCATTTTTTTATAGTCGTCTTTCAAGCTTTTACTTTTGTTACTATTTTTTCGTAGGCCTTTTCGTGCCTTACTGGGGGATTTATCTTAAGTCTCTCTCATTTAACGCATTACAAATTGGTGCTTTACTCTCGTTATTTCAGATCAGTAGAATTTTCGCCCCAAATGTCTTGGGATGGGTTGCAGATCAATCCGGTGAGTATATTAAATGGATTAAGATATCCTCTTTTTTTGGGTTTATTATTTTCATGGGTATTTTTTGGTCAAATACCTTTGTAAATATTTTTGTCGTTATGATGGCAATGAGTATTTTTACAAGCTCAACGCTCCCACTTGCAGAATCACTGACATTGGCACACTTAAAAGCGAATAAAGCTGATTCAAAATATAGCCATATAAGGTTATGGGGTTCAATTGGATTTATTGTTGCCGCGCTATCATTGGGCGTCATGATTGACTCTTATGGAGAGCGATCATTAATATATGCTTTATTAATAACGCAATTAGTAATTTTCTTTTTAGCCTTTATTCTTCCTGAAAAAAAAATAAATTTTACTAAATTTAATAAAAGGTCCATATGGCCAATATTAAAGAAGAGAGAGGTAATTGTGTTGCTTTTAAGTTGTGCCTTAATGGTTTCTTCACATGGATTGCTTTATAACTTTTACTCAATATTTCTAGAAGACCAAGGTTATTCGGGGGCTACCATAGGACTCCTTTGGTCTGTGGGTGTTGTATTTGAAATATTAATTTTCTTACTTATGCCAAAAATATTGAGTAAATTTACTCTTAAGTCAGTACTTTTAATAAGTATAGCCTTTGCGGTTTTAAGATTTTTCTTAATTGGGGCTTATGTAGACTCAATATTAATTCTTATAGCCGCTCAAATAATGCATGCAGCCACTTTTGGAAGTTTTCACGTTGCATCAATCCAACTAATAGCTCACTTCTTCTATAATGAGCATCAAGCTCGAGGTCAATCTTTGTATAATAGCATCACCTACGGCGTAGGCGGTGCAATTGGAGGGCTGGGCGGTGGCTATATGATTGAATATAGCGGAATGGAGAACACATTCATGCTCTCGGCTGTACTTCCATTTGTAGGCTTTTTTGTCCTTCTGTTGGGTTTAAAAACTAAATTCAAAGCTGAATTTAAATAAACTCAATCAGCTTTTGATCAGTGCGTAGGCAGAGTGGTTGTGTATTGACTCAAAATTTTCAGACTCAACAACAAATGATTTAATTCTTTTATCATTTTTTAGTTCTGTAGCAATATCTCTAACCATGTCCTCAACAAATTTTGGATTATCGTAAGCCTTTTCTGTAACAAATTTCTCATCTGGTCTTTTAAGAAGGCCATACAATTCACATGATGCTTGCTTTTCAACGATTTCGATAATTTCCTCTATCCAAACAAATTCATTTGCATGAACAGTTACCGTCACATGTGATCTTTGATTATGCGCCCCATATTCCGAAATGCTTTTTGAGCATGGGCAAAGGCTTGTCACAGGCACAACTACTTTTGTTGAGTTTTTATATTCCCCGTTACTTATTTCACCAATGAAGGTTACCTCGTAATCTAACAAGCTCTCAACTTTCGATATAGGCGCTGATTTATTAATAAAATATGGAAAATTCATGAAAAGATTGCATGATTTTGACTCCAATCTATCAAGCATAGCCCTGAGGATGCTCTCAAAGGATTCAACTGATATTTCTTTATCATTTTCGTTAAGAATTTCAACAAATCGGGACATATGTGTCCCTTTGAAATTATGAGGTAGTTGCACATACATATCAAAGTTTGCGATTGTGTGTTGTGAGCCACTGGATTTATCTTTAACAACAATGGGATGTTTGATCGCCTTGATACCAACTTGGTCAATATCAAGATGTCGTTTATCGGCTATATTTTGAACGTCTTCGATTAATTCTGGAGATGTGGGTCTATTCATGAGTATTTAAAATTGTTTCTAATGTAATATGATATGTTAGCATCACTTAAAGTTCATAACAATTTTCTTCCTGATGCTATCTTTATCTAAGCCGCATTGCCTGTATATCTCATCTTGTGATCCGTGACTAACAAATTTGTCTGGAATACCTATCGTTATTGTTGGAATTACTATTTTATTTTTACTTAAAACTTCAAGGACCGCTGATCCGGCCCCTCCATGGACCGTATTATCTTCAACTGTCACTATAAGTTTATGAGTTTTGGCATATTTTATAATTGCTTTTTCATCGATAGGCTTAACAAATCTCATATCAACGAGCGTTGCATTTAAATCGTTTGCAACATCGACACATGTATTGAGGGTTGGGCCAAAGGCTAATATAGCTATTCTTTCACCCGAAATAAGGGTTTTACTTTTTCCAAGTTTAATATCACTCAGATTTTTATTGAGCTTGTTACCTAAACCGTTCCCGCGAGGATATCTGACTGCGCACACTCCATTGTATTTATAACCGAATTCAAGCATTGCGTAAGATTCATTCTCATTACTTGGTGCCATCAGCACAATGTTAGGAATACATCTTAAAAAAGATATATCAAAGTTCCCTGAGTGAGTTGGACCATCAGCTCCAACAATCCCTGCTCGATCAATAGCAAATAACATTGGAATATTTTGAAGGGCAACGTCGTGTATAAATTGATCATATCCTCTTTGTAAAAAAGAAGAATAAATAGCAACCACGGGCTTAATATTACTAGATGCCAGGCCAGCAGCAAATGTTAATGCGTGTTGTTCAGCAATTCCTACATCAAAAAATCTCTTTGGATATTTTTTAGCAAAGTCCGTTAAGCCTGAACCATCTGCCATCGCTGGTGTAATGGCACATAATTGTTTATTTTTTTTACCGGCGTCTAGAAGCCAATTGGAAAAAACCTCGGTATAGGTCATCTTCTCAGAAGGGATACTTTTTTTACTAACACCATGAAATTTATTCGGATCAGATTCAGCCGGCGAAAATCCAAATCCTTTTTTTGTGGCTATGTGGAGAAACTGCGGCCCACGTAGAGATTTAATATTTGTGAGTGTATCAATCAATATATCGATATCATGACCATCAATAGGACCAATGTAATTGAAACCAAATTCCTCAAATAGGGTTCCGGGAATCATCATCCCTTTTACGTGCTCCTCGGTTTTTCTTGCTAACTCAAGAACAGGTGGTAGGACTGAAAAAACTGCCTTGCCAGATTTCTTGACACTGCCATAAATTTTTCCAGAAAGTAGTTTGGAGAGATAATTATTGAGCGCCCCTACATTTTTTGAAATTGACATGTCGTTATCGTTTAGGATGACAAGAAAGTCGTTATCTGAGGCTCCAGCATTATTCAAGCCTTCAAAGGCCATACCACCTGTCATACCACCGTCTCCGATTACAGCTATGGCTTTATTTGGAGATTTTCTAATTCTAAAAGCCTCGCTCATACCAAACGCGGCAGAAATTGATGTACTTGAATGACCCGTCCCAAAATTGTCATAGATACTTTCTTTAAGATTTGGAAAGCCCGAGAGGCCACCCTTTTTTCGTAAAGAACTCATCATATCTTTTCGACCAGTAATAATTTTGTGTGTATATGTTTGGTGACCAACATCCCAAACGATCTTATCGTTTGGCGCATCGAAAACATAGTGAATAGCTATCGTGAGTTCTATGGCTCCTAAATTTGACGATAGATGCCCACCCGTCTCAAAAACACTCTCAATAAGAAATTCACGAATTTCTTTAGCCAAACCTTTTAGTTCTGGTCTAGAAAGTTTTTTCAAATCTTTAGGACTTTTAATGTTATCTATAAGCATTTTTTCTCAGTAATCTCTTGCATAAATCTTATCAATTAAATGATTAAGAATTTGAGTATTTCCAGGAATTTTTTTTACAAGCTTTTTAATTTCGAAATAAAAGCCTTCTTTTATTTTTTTTGATTTTACAACCCCTAAGATACTAACATAGGTAGCTTTGTTATATTTCTGATCTTTCCCGGATGTCTTGCCAAGATTTTCAGAAGTAGATGTGCTATCTAATATGTCATCTATTATTTGGTATAACTGCCCAAGAAGATATGCTAATTTTGAGATATTTTCCTGTACTGATGGTTCAAAAAAATTTGATATTGAATATGACATTTTGCAGGCTGCATGTATGAGTTCTCCAGTTTTTTTTCTTTGTATTTTTTCTAATAGCTTTATGTCAATTTCTTTATTGGAGCATTCCATATCTAATGATTGACCATAAACCATTCCATTGATACCTATAGCTTTCGAAAGAAAAGTGATCAAGTCAATTTTTTTTGCGTCATCAATACATAAACTCTTTGAAACTAAAAATTCAAAAGCTAGTGATTGGAGTCCATCACCGGCTAGGATTGCTTGAGATGCACCGTATTTGATGTGGCAGGAAGGCAAACCCCTTCGTAGAGGGTCGTCATCCATGTCAGGTAAGTCATCATGAGTGAGTGAGTATGCATGAATAATTTCAATCGAAGCCGCAATAAAATCAAGATTAGTTTTATCGGTGGCATTAATTTCACCAATGGCATATATCAGTAATGCTCTAAATCGTTTGCCGCCATTTAATAATGCATAAGTCGTGGCTTCATGAATTGTATGTTGGTTATTAGAATTATGTAATTTTTTTTTTAAAAATTTATTAATTCTATCTTGGTGCGAATTTTGCCATAAATCAAATGCATTATTCATCGGTATGAAAATTTTCTAATGTACCTTCTTTTGAAAGAATTTCTACTTTTTGCTCTATTTTTTTAAGTTTGTTTTGGGCATTTTTAATTAAACTAATACCTTTTTCATATGACTTAAGTGAATCTTCTACGTTAAGGTCATCACTTTCCATTTTATTTACAATTGATTCAAGTTCGGCAATTAGCTTTTCTAGATTTATATTTTCTGTAGTCATCACCTTAATCTCTTAATAAAAAATTACGTACATCAAAAATTTCTTCATTAATAACCTCGTGCCCCATTTTATATTCTTTTAAAACAAAATTCTTAATAATTTTAAGTTTTTCATAAGAGGCCTTGGCTAAATTGATATTGATAACATTGTCATCAACCCCATGAATTGCTTGAATTTCGAGATTGGATTTTTTATCAGATAGTTGTATGTCTGGGCAGTAACCAGAGAGCGAAACTATTTTAGTAAAGTTAAATTTTGAAGTTAACCCAATATACTGTGCTAAAGCAGCTCCCTGTGAAAAACCACCTATAAATAATTTATTCTTATCTGAGATTTTGTGTTGTTTTTCTAAAATAGATTCGATAAGTATCATTGATTTTTTCAATCCTACCTCGTCTTGCTTTTCAAAATTAAGTGATTCGATATCATACCAACCACGCATTTCAACACCTTGATTCAGTGTAATTTTCCTATAGGGAGCATTTGGAAGGATGAAGGTAAATTGTTTTAGATTAAGTAAATTAATAAAATCTACGAAATCATTTTGATCAGCACCGAGGCCATGAAGCCATAAAACAATAGCTTTTGGTGATGGTTGTGGATTGATTGTGAGCATTAAAAAAGCGGAGTAGACTATCCGCTTTTAACTAAATTTAAAAAAAATTATTGTGACTCAACAGATTTTTTAAATCCAGCCAACCCAGGCCCAACTATTTCTTTTACAGCGGCTACAGCAGTAGCATCATCTTGTCCTTCTGGGATGGGCGGGTTTAATTTATATGTTCTATAAAACCTTGCTGTCCATTGAACAACCGACTCATTATCATTTTCACCTTTTTTGACTCTAATCTGTGCATTGTAATCAGAAAAAGGGACATCTGTTTTAAGAAGTTCGTATTTAGCTTTCATTAATTTATCTTTAAAGGATCTTACCTTCATAATTTTTTCGAATTCAGAATAATTCTTTAATGCTTCCCATGTTTTTTTTGGGGAGGCCGCTATCGTAACTGATTCTTGAACTTTTTGTGGCGTTGGACCATGAGAAAAAGCTAGAGTAGAGATTAAGATAGCCAGTAGAGTAAAAATTATTTTTTTCATTCTTTATAAATCCTTTTTATTGTTTTTTTAATAATTTCATATACTACTATAAAACTTTACTGAAGTATAAAATCTCCAAAAGACCTGCTCTGCGCGCCCGTCTTGATTTCCTTAATATGCTGAAAACTTTCAGTATCGAAAATTGAAACTGAATCGCCTCCCCAGTTTGTCACAACGAGCAAATTTTTTTTAATATTAAAATCTAAATTTTCGGGTGTCTCGCCTGTGTCTAATGTTTTTATTATTTTTTTTGAACCGAGATCATAAATAGTAATGGTGTCATCAATAGTATTTGTTACATATGCAATCTTATTATGAACTCTAACGTTATAGGGGTGCGCTCCAACCATGAATTCATATTTTGACCAATCTACTAGATTTATAATGCTAACAGAATCATCATAAACATTTGCTACATAGGCAAAATCACCTTCTGAGTAAACACCAAAAGGATGATTGCCTGTCTCTATTTTTTTTACTAAATCATCATCTTCATTATAAATTTCGAGGGTATTTGCATCTCGATTAGTGATTACTTGATACTTATATTTTTTGTTATAAGCTATTCCAGAAGGCGTGACGCCCACTTTTAATCTGTGAGTCACTTTCATTTCATCAGATGATATTGTTAGGACATTATTTTGAAACCAGTCAGTAACATAAACTTCTGTTTCTTCTGAATTGGAAGCAATGCTGAGTGGGGCAGTTCCAAGCTTGATTGTTTTTATTAGTGTGTCGTTAACTGCATCAATGACTGATATATCGTCCGTACCAACATTCCCCACAAAAACTAATTTCTTCTTTTGTAAAATAGTTATGCCAAGCGGGGCTACTCCGACTTTTAATGTCTTTAATGTCTTTAATGTTTCTAAGTCAATTATGGAGACCGTATTATCACCTTGGTTCGTTATGTAAGCTTTGGATACATTATTAATTTCAGAGTAAGGTGAAAAATAAAAATAAAGAATAATCAGAAAAAAAGTTAAAATGAATAGAATAGAAGCTTTTAAACTAAATATTGATAATTTTTTTTGTTTTACCATGCTGTAAATTTTAGAGCGTTAAAGATTATTTGAATTAATAAGGATAATACCAATGATTGATAAAGAAGGATATCGTGAAAATGTTGCGATAGTCATAATTAATGATGATCATAAGGTACTGTGGGCCAAAAGGACGAATGAAAATGCATGGCAATTTCCCCAAGGAGGAATAAAGTCAAATGAAACAATTGAAGAAGCAATGTTAAGAGAATTAAAGGAAGAGGTAGGCATCAATGAGAATAAGATAGAAATCTTGGGAAGAACAAATGACTGGTTATATTATGATGTTCCAAAGAATTGGATAAGAAAAGACAATAATTTGTATAAAGGACAAAAACAAATTTGGTTTTTATTAAAATTTCTGGGAAATGAAAATGATATATATCTTAAAAATTCACCAAAACCTGAATTTGATAATTGGTCATGGGTTGATTATTGGAAGCCAAATGATGAGGTAATTGATTTTAAAAAAGAGGTTTATTCAAAAGCATTAACGCAATTAGAAGCCTTCATAAATTCCAATTAAATTAATTCAGCAATAATTGATTCACCATTCTTAACCTTTTCACCGAGCTGGACCCTTACGTTAGTATTTAGAGGTAAATAAAGATCAACTCTTGAACCAAATTTAATAAACCCATATCTTTCACCCCTTTTCAGGTCATCACCTTTGTCTTTGTAACAAAGGATTCTTCTAGCAATAAGCCCTGCAATTTGAACGCAGGTAATAATTTTTTTTGGATTATTTTTTGATTGTATGATAATTGCACACCGTTCATTCTCATCGGAAGCCTTTGATAAAGCCGCATTTAAAAATTTACCAGCGTGGTAAACTTTCTTTAAAATTTTTCCGTCAATGGGTGCTTTATTCGAGTGAACATTAAAGACGTTCATAAAGACACTTACCTTAATGGATTTCTTTTTTTGATAAGGGTCCATTGTTTCATCAATTGCTATAACCCTTCCATCTGCACCAGAGACCACTACATTTTTAGCGCTGCTAATTTTTCGTTGCGGGTCTCTAAAAAACTGAATAATAAATACACTTATTATCCAAAATGGGATGGAGATTGAATAACTTATTGTAGTTAAATAAGCGCTTAAGATAAGACTAATAGCTATATATAACCATCCCTCCCTGGCAATAATAGGGTAATTTTTTGTCTTCAATTGACTGACTTGTCTACAATTTTTTTAATCCAGGGCATCATCTTTCTGAGTGATTCTCCAACCTGCTCTATTTTATGTTTACGTTGGGTTTCTCTTTTAGCTGGAAGATCTCCAACGTTTTTAACAAATTCTTTAGCGAAAGTGCCGTCTTGAATTTCTTTCAGTATTTCTTTCATTCGTAGCTTAGTTTCAGGAGTAATAATTCTTGGACCTCTGGTTACATCGCCATATTCAGCTGTATTTGAAATTGAGTATCTCATATTAGCAATTCCACCCTCATACATTAAATCTACTATTAGTTTTAACTCATGCAGGCATTCAAAATATGCCATCTCAGGTTCATAACCTGCTTCCACTAACGTTTCAAATCCAGCTTGAACAAGTGCTGTGGTCCCTCCACAAAGCACCACTTGCTCGCCAAAAAGATCTGTTTCTGTTTCATCCTTGAAAGTTGTCTCAATAATTCCTGTTCTCCCACCTCCAATCGCTGAAGCATAAGACAAAGCAATTTCCTTCGCACTCCCAGTTGCATCCTGCTTAATGGCAATAAGGTCTGGAATGCCGCCACCCCTAACAAATTCAGATCGAACTGTATGTCCGGGCGCTTTTGGCGCTATCATAATCACGTTGAGGTCATCTCTTGGATTGATTTCTCCAAAATGGATGTTGAAACCATGAGCAAAGGCTAATGTTGCCCCTTTTTTGAGGTTTGGCTCAATCTTTTCAGAATAAATTTTGGGTTGGAATTCATCTGGCGCTAAAATCATAACCAAATCTGCTGAGGCGGTAGCCTCTTCGATTGATTTTATATTCAAATTAGCCTTTGATGCTTTCTCAGCAGATGAAGAGCCTTCCCTTAACCCAACAACAACATTAACCCCAGAATCACTAAGGTTGTTTGCATGTGCATGACCTTGAGAGCCATACCCAATTATTGCTACATTCATACCTTTAATAACATTCAAATCCGCATCTTTATCGTAATAAACTTTCATACCATTCCTTAAAAAATTATATTTTTAAAATCCTATCGCCACGGCCAATACCCGAAGCACCTGTTCTTACAATTTCGACCACAAAAGCACTATTTAAGCTTTTAAGGTAATTATCTAGTTCAGTAGACGTTCCTGTAAATTCAATTGTGAGTATATTCTCTGAAGAATCAATAATTCGACCTCCATAGCTATTACTTAGTTGTTGCACCTCATCTCGGTATTGCTTATTAGCTTTAACTTTGACCAAAACTAATTCTCGTTCAATATGATCACCGTCATGTAAATCAAGAACTTTTACCACATCAATAAGTTTATTCAATTGCTTTATGATCTGTTCAATTACCTCATCAGAACCACTTGTTACAATGGTCATCCTTGAAAGCGAAAGGTCTTCAGTAGGAGCAACTGATAGAGATTCGATATTGTAACCTCTAGCTGAAAAAAGCCCTGATACCCTTGAAAGAGCACCTGCTTCATTTTCCATGAGTAATGAAATAATGTGCCTCATTTATAAATCTTCTGCATCATCAGCTAAAATCATTTCTG